>Ga0310691_10007152_pt1 | contig 11720 bp, 7 predicted proteins | sample 176DNAGHGlowgp2_FD_203887 | JGI IMG/M metagenome (GOLD analysis project Ga0310691, IMG submission 203887) | Sheep rumen microbial communities from Palmerston North, Manawatu-Wanganui, New Zealand - 1766 DNA GHGlow gp2 (v2) (version 2) | ecosystem: Host-associated > Mammals > Digestive system >... | reverse complement strand
GTGCAGCTCCTGCAACTTCCTGAAGGCGGCAACGATGTCGGCCTCCTCGTCGAGGGCCTCGGCCTCCTCACACAACTGCTGCTTGAGCTCCAGGTTCTTCTTGAAGTCGTAGTCACGCAGTTCGCGTTTCACCTTGAGCACGTCATAGAAGCGCTCGGTGGCACGTTGGAACTCCTTCCACACCTCAGTGTCGGCAGTGGCAGGCACGTCGCCGGTGTCCTTGAACTCCTGCTGGAGCTGCTTCACGCGGTTGAACTGGCGGTTGATGTTATCGGGGTCGTTGGCAATCTCGTTGATGAGCGCGATAATCTGGCGCTTCTTCTCGAGGTTGGACTCACGGGTGGCCTCTTGGGCAGCGTTATACTCGGTGCGGCGCACCTTGAGCACGTTGAGCAGTTCTTTCAGGTCGTTTTCATCAGCATCTTCCTTGGCTGTGAAATCGTTCTCGTCGTTACCGTTGGCGAGGAATTGCTCTTTCTCCTTGGCAATCTCCTCATGGCGCAGGGCAAAGAATGCAGCCTTGATGGCTTGCACCTCGTCCTTCACCTCCTCGATGGGACGTGCGGCCACTTGGCGCATCATCTCCACCAGTTCGCTCTTGCTCTTGCCGGCCAGTTCCAGCTTCGGTGCCTCTTCTTTCATGGGCTCTTCGGGCTGGTCAAGGGCGGCAGGCGATTCTTCAACGGGAGCGGGCTCCTCAACTTTAACTTCTTCACTCACAACTTCCTGAGTCTCGTTCTGGGGCTCAGTGCTCAAGATTTGATCCTTCTCGAGATTGTTCATCGATTCAGATTGTTCACGCGGTTCCATCATAATAACAAATTTTTAGTGTAGAGTGCCTAATGACCCTCCTTGTTTAATTCAAACTCCAAATTTACGCAATTTTTTGCAATCGCAAAGCCATTTCAATGATTTTTTTCCAAATTAGCCTCATTTTTCAATAAAAAAGGGGCTTATAAAGCCTGATTGCCTTATAAGCCCTTGTGAGTTGGCAGTGGTTATCGCTTACTTCACGATCTTTGCTTTGATGATACGGATATCAACAGTGGGCCGGTCCATGCGGCCTGTGGTCGTGTTCTGGATCTTGTCCACGACGTCCATGCCCTCAACGACCTCGCCGAACACGGTGTACTGGCCGTCGAGATGGGGCGTGCCGCCGATGCTAGTGTAGGCGTTGAGTTGCTCGTCGGTCAAGGTGAACGGCGTCTGGGCGGCCTCAGCCTCGGTCTGCTGGATCAGCTCGTTCTGCAACGCCTGGATGCCGGCGGTGTCCTGAGCCTTCTGCAGCTCGTTGATCTTGGCGCTGTTCTCGGTGACCAGGCGACGGAAGATGTCCTGTTTCTTCACGTCGGCCATGCGCTTGGTCATCATCTGCAGCTCGTCGAGGCTGTAGATCTTGCCGGTGACGATATAGAACTGGCTACCGCTGCTGCGGCGCTCGGGATTCACCTGGTCGCCGGTGCGGGCGGCAGCGAGGGCACCGCGCTTGTGGAAGTACTTCGGGTAAACAAATTCGGCGGGGATGGTGTAACCCGGGTCACCGTCGCCCAGGGTGGTCTCGGGACCTGCGGTCTTGGAGTTGCCGTCGCCGGTCTGGATCATGAAGTCCTTGATCACGCGATGGAAGAGCACACCGTCATAGTAACCTTCCTTGACCAGTTTGATGAAATTGTCTCGATGCTGGGGAGTCTCGTTGTAGAGTTCGACGACGATGTTGCCCAGCGAGGTTTCCAGTTCGACTTTAGTCATTTTGTTATCGTCTGATTTTGATTTCTTGGCGGCTTCGGCGTTGCCCTCGGCATTGTTGGCCGAGCACGACATGAGCGTGAAAGCTGCCATCACAATTGATAAAAATAAATTCTTCTTCATTGTTAAGTCCATTATCTGTCCTCAGGGTTCTCTATAATCCCCCTGAACTAAAAAAACTCCTCACTCATTAGATGCCGACGGGGTACAGCCGCTTGTAGATGCGGCGGAAGTTGTCGTCGGTCGCACTCAGTTCGTCGGCTCGCTCCTTGTAGTCGGCCCCCCACAGCGACGAGGCGAGGTAGGCGAGATACACATGGTCGCGGTCCTTGGCAATGGCTGCCTTGACCAGCAGGTCGATGCTGCCGGCATACTTCTCGCGGTCGATGGCGTTAAGGTAACGTGCGGTGCTCACCACAAACTGGCCTGTACGGTCCTTCATGATCATGTTGTCCACCAGCTCGGGCATATCCTCGTCGATATTGCCCATGTTGTTGGCAATGTATTCATAGGTCAACAACCCGTTAGAGTCGTTTTCCAGCATTTTCTTAGTAGTGTTGTCCATTTTATATGTAGTAAGGTGGTTTGTTTTGTTTTAATAATCGGCAAAGATAATGCTTTTTTCATTCCTGCCACTGTTTTAACAAGAAAAAATCCTTTCTTTTTCAAGACGTAACTATTCAGCCAAAAAACTCACGCTAAGCCGCTAAGGCGCAAAGAGATTATAATTCAATATGTTACGACAATGATTGGTGGCGTGTCAAACGGAACAAAATGCTTCAATCTACCAGAACATTTTTCCGTAGTGACTATCTGAAGTGTCTGAAAACAAAGAACTTAGCGCCTTAGCGGCTTAGCGTGAGATTCTGTTTCAGAAACTTTTGCTGATTAGTTACTTTCATGACGGGAAATCCCTCAAACGCCTGCCGATTACCTGGCTGTATTGTGTTTACGGCATTCTCACGGTTATCAGTCGTGTTTTTTTCTTGTATATTTCTAATCGGGTTGTTGGCCACATTGAGTGATAATGTGTAATTTGTGACTCTGCTTTGCCTGCGGGCTGTGAAAGGGTGTTGAGGATGCCGATTGCCGATACTTGTCGATGATTTATTATCAAACCTGCACGTTTTTGTTGCAAAATGTTACAAATTTTGATTTATGGGGTCTTGTAAATAAAATAATGTGTTTTTTAGGGCTATTCGTGCGGTTTTTTTGCGTAAAATCACTACCTTTGCACCGCAAACAAAGAAATTAATAATATTTGCAAATATATTCAATTCACAAATTAAGTAAATGAAGACGATTTACACTTTTGGTAATGGCCATGCAGAAGGCCGTGCCGACATGAAGATTCTGCTGGGTGGCAAAGGTGCGAACCTTGCCGAGATGAACTTGATTGGTGTGCCTGTTCCCCCGGGCTTCACCATCACCACCGAGGTGTGCCGCCTCTACAACGAGAAAGGCCGCGAAGCCGTTGTGGAGATGATCAAGGACGATGTGATGAAGTCAGTTGCTCACATCGAGAATTTGACCGGTAACAAGTTCAATGATCCCAGCAACCCCCAGCTGGTATCTGTTCGCTCGGGCGCTCCCGTGTCGATGCCTGGTATGATGGACACCGTCCTCAACCTGGGTATCAACGACGAGGTGGCCGAGACGCTCGCCCAGAAGTCGGGCAACCCCCGCTTCGCTTGGGACAGCTACCGCCGCTTTGTGCAGATGTACGGTGACGTGGTGCTGGGCATGAAGCCCACCAACAAGACCGACATTGACCCCTTTGAGGCCATTATCGAAGAGCTGAAGGAGAAGAAAGGCGTTCAGTTCGACACCGACCTTGATGTCGATGACCTCAAGGAGCTGGTAGTCCGCTTCAAGGCCGCTGTGAAAGAGAATACCGGTAAGGACTTCCCCACCGATGCTTATGACCAGCTGTGGGGTGCCATCTATGCCGTGTTTGATAGCTGGAACAACGAGCGTGCCATCCTGTACCGCCGCATGAACCAGATTCCCGAGGACTATGGCACGGCAGTTAACGTGCAGGCTATGGTCTATGGTAACATGGGTAATAACAGTGCAACCGGCGTGTGCTTCTCGCGTGATGCCGCTACTGGTGAGGACCTGTTCAACGGTGAGTACCTGATCAATGCACAGGGCGAGGACGTTGTGGCTGGTGTTCGCACCCCGCAACAGATCATGACTGTGGGCAGCCGCCGCTGGGCCGAGATGCAGGGCATCAGCGAGGAAGAGCGCGTCGCTAAGTATCCCTCCCTCGAGGAGTCGATGCCCGAGTGCGCCAAGCAACTCGTTGAAATCCAGCAAAAGCTCGAGGACCACTACCGCGACATGCAGGATATGGAGTTCACCATCCAGGACGGCAAGCTCTGGCTGTTGCAGACCCGCAACGGCAAGCGCACCGGTGCCGCCATGGTGAAGATTGCCATGGACCTGTTGCGTGAAGGCGCCATCGACGAGAAGACCGTCATCAAGCGCATGGAGCCCGGTAAGCTCGACGAGCTGCTGCACCCCGTGTTTGACAAGTCGGCCGTTAAGAATGCCAAGGTGATGGCTAAGGGTCTGCCCGCCAGCCCCGGTGCCGCTACCGGCCAGATCGTGTTCTTCGCCGACGATGCCGAGGAATGGGCATCGCGCAAGAAGAAGGTCATCATGGTGCGCCTGGAGACCTCTCCCGAGGACCTGCGCGGCATGAGTGTGGCTCAGGGTATCCTCACCGCCCGTGGCGGTATGACCTCACACGCAGCCGTTGTTGCCCGTGGTATGGGTAAATGCTGTGTATCGGGCGCCGGCACCATCAAGGTGGACTACAAGGCCCGCACGGTCGAGATGAACGGCAAGACCTACAATGAGGGTGAATGGATCTCGATCAACGGTAGCACTGGCGAGGTTTATGACGGCCAAGTCGCAACGGTAGATCCCGATCTCGGTGGCGACTATGCTGCTGTTATGGCTCTTGCCGAGAAGTACAGCAAGATGGACGTTTACACCAATGCCGACTCGCCTCGTGATGCCATGAAGGCTCGCGAACTGGGTGCTCACGGTATCGGCCTGTGCCGCACCGAGCACATGTTCTTCGAGGGCGACCGCATCAAGGCCATGCGCGAGATGATCATCGCTCCCGATGAGGAATCGCGTCGCGTTGCTCTTGCCAAGCTGCTCCCGCTGCAGCGTGGCGACTTTGAGGGTATTTTCAAGGCCATGGATGGCTATGAGGTAACCATCCGTCTGCTCGATCCTCCCTTGCACGAGTTCGTACCCCATCAGCTCGAGACCATGCGTGAACTGGCCGAGGAGACCGGTCGCAAGCTCGAGGAGGTGAAACTCATCTGTGACGGCCTTGAGGAGTTCAACCCCATGCTGGGTCACCGTGGCTGCCGTCTGGGCAACACCTATCCCGAGATCACCGAGATGCAGGCCCGCGCCATCATCGAGGCCGCCCTCAACGTCAAGGCTGCCGGCGTCGATGTTCATCCCAAGATCATGGTGCCCCTGATCGGTGTGAAGGCCGAGATCAAGATGCAGGCCGACATCATCAACGCAACCGCCCAGAAGGTGTTCGCCGAGCGTGGTGAGACCGTAGCCTACAAGGTGGGTACGATGATTGAGATTCCTCGTGCAGCCCTCGTTGCCGACCAGATTGCCGAGGTCGTTGACTTCTTCTCATTCGGTACTAACGACCTGACCCAGATGACCTTCGGTTACTCGCGTGACGATGCCGGCAAGTTCCTCGCCATCTACAAGGAACTGGGCATCCTCAAGGAGGATCCGTTCCAGGTTCTGGACCAGGAAGGCGTCGGCCAGCTCGTCGAGATGGCTACCCGCAAGGGCCGCGCTGCTAACCCCGACCTCAACGTCGGCATCTGCGGTGAGCACGGTGGTGAGCCCAAGAGCGTGAAGTTCTGCAACAAGCTTAACCTGAACTACGTCTCCTGCTCGCCCTACCGCGTGCCCATCGCACGCCTCGCTGCCGCCCAGGCAGCCGTCGAGGCCGAGTAATCGTGTCTATAGACATATTTTAATATAGCAACGGTGGGGCCAAATGGGGCTCCACCGTTGTTTGAAAAGGCAATAATAAAGAACTATGATGAAAAAGGTTTTATTGTTTTTCGTGTTGCTCAGTTTAGGAGCGATAACGGCATGGGCACAGTTCAATCAGCAAGACTTAGACGATAAGTATGCAACCGAATTGGTAAAGGTTGGAACAGCAGCGCCTGATTTCAAGATGAAGACTCCCGAAGGTAAGACCCTCCAACTCTCAAAATTTGCTAAAGGCAAAACTGTTGTGCTCGACTTCTGGGCATCGTGGTGTCGTGATTGCCGTAAGGATGCCCCTGAGGTGGTCCGGATGTATGAGAAATACCGTCAGCATGGCATCGAGTTCATCGGCATTTCGATGGATACCGATGTTGAAGCATGGAAGAAGGCAATCGGGCAGTTTGGCATCACCTATCCGCAGGTGAGCGAGTTGAAGAAGTTCAAGGAAACTGACATAGCCAAGGCATACGGTGTAAACTGGATACCTTCAATGGTAGTTATCGGACCTGACGGACAGGTGAAACTCTCTACCGTGCTGTCGTATAAGGTGGATAAATACCTGAAGGAACTTACAACGGGTGCTTATCAGCCAAAGCAGAAAGGCGAGTCGCTCTTTATCGATGGTGATCACGGACGTTTGAAGGCAATTATCCAAAAGCCGGAGTTGCAGCCTGGTGAGAAGTGTCCGATGGTTGTTTTCTGTCATGGATTTGGCGGCAGGAAGGAAGGCCCGCTGTTCGAACTGGTGGCAGATACCTTGCAGGCACACGGCATAGCCAGCATCCGCTTTGACTTCAACGGTCACGGCGAGAGTGAGGGCGAATTCGTGGACATGACCGTCCCCAACGAGATTGAGGATGCCAAGAAGGTTGTAGAGTATGTGAGCAATCTGAGCTACGTGAGCAGCCTGGCCATTGCTGGCCATTCACAGGGTGGCGTAGTGGCCTCGATGTTGGCAGGCAAACTGAGCGAGGAGGTGGGCAAGCCTGCTTTCAGTGCTGTTGCTTTGATGGCTCCTGCCGCTGTTCTGCGTGACGACGCTATTCGCGGCTCAACCATGGGAAAACAATATGACCCCTTTAATCCCGGTGAATATGTAGAGTTGTGGGGTGGCTTGAAACTTGGCGCCGAATTCATCCGCACGGCATTCAGCCTGCCCATTTATGAAACAGCGGCAAAGTATCAGGGTTCAGCTCTTATCATTCACGGCAATGCTGACCGCGTGGTTCCTTACACCTATGGCGAGCGCTTCCACGAAATCTGGCCCAATAGCGAACTGGTCATTCAGGAATACTACGACCACGGTTTCACTCAGAATATGTATCGAACCACCGATATAGTGTCGGAATACCTGATTAGGCAACTGAAGTAAGAGATTAGAGGTGCGATGCTGATTTGCAACCTGGACATCGGCGACGTGACCTCTCTCATCGACAACTTGCTCAACAGCAAGTAACTGAGAAACGATAGACAGCAATAAGGCATCCATGAACGGATGCCTTATTGCTTTAATTCGTGTGATTCGCCGACAGAAGAAGTTACTTCAGCACCTCGGCAAGTTTGTTGGCGAGGGCGTCGCCAGTGAGGCCGCGTGACAGGATGGTGCCGTCGGGGCCGAAGATGATGATGTGGGGAATGCCCTTGATGCCGTAGAGGTCTGTCGGCTCATTGAGCTGCTGGGTGCCGATGATGACGGGCCAAGTGATGTTGAGTTCCTCAATGGCCTTGCGGGTGTCGTCGGGGTTGTCCCACACGGCTACGCCCAGCACGTCAAATTTGTCGCCATACTTGGCCTTGAGGGCCTGCAACTTGGGAATCTCGGCACGGCAGGGAGGGCACCAACTGGCCCAGAAGTCAACCAGGACGACTTTGCCCTTGCCCACGTAGTCCGACAGCTTCTGTACCGTGCCATCGCCCACGGGTACCTCAAAGTCGGTAAACTTCTGGCCTTCGGCCGTGACGGTGAGCTGGTGAGCAGCCTGTTTGGCTTTCTCCACGCGTTTCAATCGGGCATATTCTGCTGGAGCTTCCTTGACCAGGGCGTCAATGTCGGCCTCGGAGAAATCTTTGTACATCAAGTAGTTGCAGAATGCCCACGGGCCAATGGCATTGTCCCTGTTCTGCTCATAGAATTTCTTCAGTTCCTCGGCATAGCGTGCATCGCTCTCGGCCTCGGTGATGGTCGTGTCGTCGGCAATCTGTTGCATCTGTTTGCTCCATTCGGCCATCTTGTCGTTGAGCGGACTGGTGGCGTTACCCTCGGCAATATTGAGTTTCACCTCTCCAGGCTCGACAATGAAGCCGTAACGGTTGCCGCTCACCAGCAGTCGGGCAAAGAAGTCCTTCTCGATATTGCCCTCAAAGGTGCAGGTGTTGTTCTCGACCGTGGCACTCAACAGGGTGTCGCCCGTGTCATAGTTGGTCAGGAAGGCGGTTTCACCGTTGGCGCTGTCATCGGGGAAGGTGACCGTCACCTTGTAGCCCTTGCTGCACGATGCCAGCAGCAACAATGCAGTGAAAAGAAAAACAATCTTCTTCATATTTTTCTCGTAATATAGTGATTTGTTCTCTATAAAATCTAGATGGAATAGCTTGGTTTACTCTCGGATGGCGCGGTAGATGAGCGACTGGATGTGGCTGCGCGCGCTGATGCGGCCGAAGTTCGGGTTATTCCTCGTGGGACTCACGCGGTTGCTCAGGAAGATGTAGAACATATCGTTCTTGGGGTCAACCCAGAAGCAGGTGCCCGTGAAGCCGGTGTGGCCGTAGGTCTCGGGCGTGGCTTCGGCGCAGGTGTTGCTGGCGTTGGGATTGCCCACGACAGGCTTGTCAAAGCCCAGGCCGCGGTGGCTGTTGGGACTCTTCTGGGTGGTGAAGGTCTCGACGGTTGAGGCCTTCAGCAGGCGCACACCGCCGTAGGTGCCGCCGTTCAACCACATCTGCAGCAGTTTGGCCAGGTCGTTGGCGTTGCTGAACAGGCCCGCATTGCCCTGCACACCGCCTGAGAATGCTGCCAGCTCGTCGTGGACATAGCCGTGGATGTGCTGGCGGCGCAGGTAGGTGTCCTTTTCGGTGTAGGCGATCTGATCGCGCGGGAACTTGCTTAATGGCCTGTACAACGTGTGATAGGCTCCCAGCGGAGCAAAGATGTAGTTGTTCACATAGTAGTTGAGCGGGGAGTGGGTCATGCGCTGCACGGCATCGGCCAGCAACGAGAAGTTGCAGCAGCTGTACAGGTATTTCTTCTTGCCCAGCTTGGCGTGATAGATGCGGTTCATGACCGAGTCATAGGTCACACGTCCGCCCCAGATGCCGTCGGCGATGGCGATGTTAAACTTGTCCGTCTTGACGGTTGACAGGATGTCGGTGCGCAGCTTGGCGTCCTTGTGTCCCCACGCGCCGTTCATGACCTTGATGGGGTGGGTGGCGTCCTCGGCACCGGCGATGAGCACGCCGCTGTAGGTGTTGGGATCCATCATCATTTTCCACATGTCGAGCGATGCGGGCATGCCCGTCTCGTGATACAGCAGGTCGCGGAAGGTGATGTCCTGCTTGTCACCGTCGCGTAGCCCGGGTATATACTCGCTGGCCCTGTCGTCGAGGCGGAACTTGCCGTCGTCAAAGGCTTTCATCACACCGCTGATGGTGCCGGTGGCCTTGGAAACCGATGCGAGACCGAACAGCGTATTGTCGTCCACCTTGTTGGGGTTGTTGTAGTCAATGGCGCCGAACGACCCTTTATAGACCACCTTGCCGTGGCGGGCCACAATCACCTGGCAGCCGGGGAAGGCATGCTGCTGCACTCCCAGGCGGCACACCGAGTCGATCTGTGCTGTCAAGCGGTTGTCCAGTCCTGCTTCGGCAGGGATAGTGTAGCCCAAGCGGTTGGCATCGTAGTGGATGCCGTGCCCCGCCTCATAGCGTGTCTTCTTGCCGTTGAAGGCGAGCGAGATGGGCAGGTTGCCGCCTGCCGCATTGCCGCCGAAGATGGTCTGTGCGGCATAGTCCTCGGCAACGGTCGTGTTTTCGTAGGTGAGCACCACGGCCTTGACGTGCTTGTTGGTGATGGCGCTGCCGTATTGCCGCAGGTCGTAGGGCTTGCAGGTCAATACCAGGATCACGTTCTTGCATTTCTTGACCACGGCATTGAGTGCTGCACGGTTGTCGGCACTGTCATCGCCCACTTCCACGATGATGGTGTTGAAGTGACCATCATGCAACTGCTCGGCCAGTTCGCTGGCAGAGCCTGCCTTGGAGAGGTCGAAGCGGGTGACCTGGGCATAATCGGCGCAGCGGCGTGTGAACTTCGAGGTGGTGCCCTTGTCGTTGCCGATGGTCGCAACGGCGATGTGGCGGCTCTGCAGGTTGTGGATGGGCAGGATGTCATCATTGTTCTTGATAACGGTGATGCTTCCGGCCGTGAGCTGGCGCTTGAGCACCTCGGCATGCTGGGAGTTGACGTCGGCAAGCAGATTGGCGGTGTTGACGTGCTGGCGGCTGGTAAGGCCCAGCGCATACTTGTAGCGCAATATCTTCTTGCAGCGCTCGTTCACGATGTCCTGGCTCAGGGTGCCGTTGTTGACGGCTCGCTGGATGGCAGCAATCTCGCTAGCGATATCCTCGGGCATGAGCAGCACGTCGTTACCGGCCAGCAGGGCGTTGACACATGCCGAGCCGTTCAGCAGCTGGGTGGCGCCCTTCATGTTCAATGCATCGGTGAAGACGAGACCCTGGAAATCCATTTGGTCGCGCAGCAGGTCGGTAATGCAGGCACGGGATAGGCTGGTGGGCGACTGCTGGCTCTCGACCGAGGGCACGAGCAGGTGGGCCGTCAGGATTCCGCTCAGGCCCGCGTCGATGAATTTGCGGAAGGGTACCAACTCGCACGTGTTGAGTTCCTGCAGTTTCTTGTCGATGACAGGAAGTGTCTTGTGTGAATCCTCGTTGGACGAGCCGTGCCCAGGGAAGTGCTTGCCCACTGCCATGACGCCACCGTCCTCCAGACCGCGGGCAAAGGCGATGGCATGGCGGGCCACCAGGTCAGGGTTCTCACCGAATGAGCGCGTGCCGATGACCGGATTGTCGGGATTGTCGTTCACGTCGAGTACTGGGGCAAAATTCACCTGGATGCCCATGCGGCGACACTGGCGTGCCACCTCGCGGCCATATTCATACAGCAGCATGTCATTGTCGATGGCTCCGAGGATGAGGTTGCGCTGGAAGTCAGGAACCTCCTTCAGCCGCATACCCAGTCCCCACTCACCGTCGATGGTGATCATCAGTGGCACAAGGGCCAGTGACTGGGCCAGATTGGTGACATAGGCTTGATCGGCGATGCTGCTTTTCTCATAGATCAGTCCGCCCACCATGTTCTTGGTCACCAGGCGTTGCACCAGCTCTCGCGTGGCCTCTTGGCTCGATGGTGTCACGGCGGCAATGATGAGCTGGCCGATGCGGGCCTCGGGTGACATGGTGTTGAACACGCTGTCCACCCAGCGATTCATTTCCGCATGGTCAATGTCGTTGAACAGGTTGGGCAGGTTGCTGGTGCTGCGTGCCGAAGCTCCCAGTGTGAGCACCACACTCAAGGCCAGCGTGATAAGATAATTGAACTTGGTCATCGGTTTTCTCTACTTAATCGGTGATCAGCCGTTAAGAGCTGATTAATTCTTCTTGATTCTCACGTCGTCCTTGGCATCAATCTTCTTGCCGGCTGCTTCCAGCTTCTTGACATAGTCAAGAATGTGGTTGCCATACTTTTGGGTATCGACAAACAGACGTTTGCAGCGGGTCATGGGCGTCATGTAGTCGCCGCCGTTGGCCAGATAGTCGATAGTGGCGACGATATAGGACTTCTTGGGGTCGATCTTCTTGCCGTGAAGCGTAGCCTTGACGAGTTCGCCCTTGTCATTGTAGGTGGCTCG
>Ga0310691_10007151_pt1 | contig 11720 bp, 13 predicted proteins | sample 176DNAGHGlowgp2_FD_203887 | JGI IMG/M metagenome (GOLD analysis project Ga0310691, IMG submission 203887) | Sheep rumen microbial communities from Palmerston North, Manawatu-Wanganui, New Zealand - 1766 DNA GHGlow gp2 (v2) (version 2) | ecosystem: Host-associated > Mammals > Digestive system >... | reverse complement strand
GTTACAAAACAGCATTTTTTAATATTTTTATCCATTTTGCTTGACTTTGCGGTGCGAGTGTGTTATACTTTGCCGAAAAAGGCTTGAATGTAACGGAGGAAAGTGCTATGAGAATACTTGCTGTTGATTACGGCGACGCGCGCACAGGGCTTGCGATAAGCGATAATTCGGAGTTCCTTGCTTCGCCCGTGGGAACTATACCCGAGCGTAACGCACAGCGCCTTGCGCAAAAGGTCGCTGAAACCGCAAAGGAACAGGGCGCACAGCTTATTGTTGTGGGCTTGCCGATAAATATGAACGGCACGAGGGGACCGCGCGCTGAAAAGTGTGAGGAGTTCGCACAGATGCTGCGAGAACTTGTTGACTGCGAGGTGCAGATGTGGGACGAGCGTTCAACGACCGTTACAGCCCACAATATCCTCAACACGACCAATGTGCGCGGCAAGGCGAGAAAGGCGGTCGTTGATACAGTTGCTGCGACTATAATCCTTGAATCGTTCCTTGACCACAGGCGCAAGAATAAGGACAAATAGGAGGAGTTTCAATGGCGATAATACCTGTTCTGGGAGTAACGGCAGCAATATTTGCTGCGATAGTAGCCGCAGTTATCGGAGGTTTCGTTTTAGGCGTCATTTTTATCATTATCGGTACTTTGATGATAAGAAAGTCATCACGCAGAAAGCTGGGCGTAGGGTTAAGGATATTTGGATATCTCGCAGCTGTTCCTGCTTTTATACTGGGTGTATTGCTGACCGGTATTATCGCTTTGTTTGCCGATCTGTTCACGATACTTATAGCAATTATCGTTGTCAGGTTTTTGTGCAGGTTGATACCGGATAATAACAATGTCAGCCACACGCCCGAATGACTCTGAAAAGAATGCACACAAATGAAAAAGGCTTCGCATCTGCGAAGCCTTTGCTTTTATCAGTCTATCTCGACCATTATCTTCTGATCGTTTCTCGAAGCGCTGGCTCTCATAACAACTCTGATAGCCTTTGCGATACGACCCTGCTTGCCGATCACGCGGCCCATATCGTCGGGTGCGACGTGCAGGTGATAAACGATAATGCCTTCCTCGTTAGGCTCGTCAACAACTACCTCGATTGCGCTCTTGTCCTCAACGAGTTCGGAAACAATAGTCTCAAGTAATTCTTTCATTATGATTTCTCCATTCTCCCACGAAAATGCGGTGTTCCCACCGAAGAAAACCGGTAAGGCGGCGGTGGGATAAGTGCCTTACTGGTTTTTGAACAAACACTATCAGATGTTGTTCTTCTTGAACAGTTCCTTAACTGTATCGGTCGGCTGTGCGCCCTTCTCGATCCAGGACTTTGCCTTCTCTGCATCAATCTTGAATACAGTTGGCTCCTTGGTAGGATCGTAGTAGCCAAGCTCCTCGATGCAGCGTCCGTCTCTTGGATATCTGGAATCTGCAACAACAACTCTGTAGAAAGGTGCCTTTTTAGCGCCGATCCTTCTGAGTCTGATCTTTACTGCCATTATATTTCACCTCCGATTGTGTACTTGTTATATAAATATCATTTGATATTTAAGACTTACTGTTTAGGGAAAGAGTTCGGGTCAACTCCGCCCAAGCCCTTGAGCAGCGCTGCTCTGTTCATCTTTGCCTTCTTGCCGTGCAGCCTTCCGCCGATACCGAACTGCTTCATCATCTTCTGCATCTGGTCGAACTGCTTGAGCAGCTGATTTATATCCTGTACCTGTGTGCCACTTCCCGCAGCGATCCTGCGCTTTCTCTTGGGGTCGATGATAGATGGCTTTTCGCGCTCTGCCGCGGTCATTGAATTTATCATAGCCTCGGTCTTGCGCAGCTGTATCTCGCCCTGTTCAAGCTGTTCATCATCTATCTTGCCGACACCCGGGAGAAGTCTTATCAGCGACTTCATTGAGCCCATTTTGTGTATCTGCTTCATCTGCTCGAGCAGGTCATTGAGGTCAAAGCCTTTTTCCTGCATCTTATCGGCAAGCTTTTTGGCTTCTTTTTCGTCAATAGTCTGCGTAGCTTTTTCGATAAGTGTGAGCATATCGCCCATACCGAGAATTCTCGATGCCATTCTTTCGGGATGGAAGGGCTCGAATTCGCCGAGCTTTTCGCCCATACCCACGAACTTGATAGGCTTACCTGTTACTGCAAGCACTGACAGCGCAGCACCGCCTCTGGTATCGGAATCGAGCTTGGTAAGTATAACGCTGTCGATACCCAGAGCCTCGTCAAAGCTTGATGCGACACGCACAGCGTCCTGACCGATCATCGCATCGACAACGAGCATTATCTCGTTAGGCTCTGCGATCTGCTTTATATCTTTAAGCTCGTTCATAAGCTCTTCGTCGATATGCAGACGGCCTGCGGTATCTATGATAACAAGGTCGTGACCGTAATCCTTTGCGTACTTGATACCCTCTTTAACGATCTTTCTGGGGTCTATCTGACCCATTTCAAATACCGGTACCTCTGCCTTTGCACCAACAACTTTCAGCTGTTCGATAGCGGCAGGTCTGTAAACGTCCGCAGCGATAAGCAGCGGTCTTTTGTTCTGATCCTTGAACAGCTTTGCGAGCTTTGCAGCGTGGGTAGTCTTACCTGAACCCTGAAGACCGCACATCATTATGATGCAGGGCGGCTTGCTGGGGAAGTTTATCTTGGCATTTGCCTCACCCATAAGCTTTATAAGCTCTTCGTGAACTATCTTTATCACCTGCTGTCCGGGGGTAAGACTCTTCAGAACATCTTCACCGACCGAACGCTCGGAAACGCTGTTAACAAAGTCCTTAACTACCTTATAGCTGACGTCGGCTTCGAGAAGCGCCATTTTTACCTCGCGCATAGCCTCCTTAACGTCAGACTCGGAAAGCTTGCCTCGTGATTTAAGACGCTTGAACACGCCATTGAGTTTTTCGGAAAGTCCTTCAAACGCCATATTTATCCTCCTGTATCAGTCCTGCTCGTTCTCTTCCTCTTCGGGAGCAGGATTTTCATATTCTTCAAGTTTTTCGTCAAAGCTTTCAAGCAAAACAACTATCTTCTCCGCAACGGTCCTGAAAGACCTGTGTGCGTTACACTCGTTAAAAGCGGCAAGCGCAAGCTGTTTAAAGCCCTCGATCTCGTCCTTCCTTGCCTGTTCTGCCTTTAAAAGCCCGAGCTTTTCCTCGTACTCCATCAGCGCCTCGTCACCGCGCTTTATCGCATCGTGAACGCCCTGACGGGAGATATCGTAATGATCGGCGATCTCGCCGAGCGAAAGGTCATCGTTGTAATACAGATCCATAATATCGAGCTGCTTTTCGGTGAGCAGTCCGCCGTACAGGTCGATAAGCCTGCCCATTTCGAGATTCTTGCTCAATTACAACGCCTCCTTTGCGAGAGTGTAAAGCCTGAAAACTTTACAACATTACATATTATATATCAAGTAAAGTTACTTGTCAAGTGCTTTTTGCAAAAAAAGTCCCAAAACGAAAATAAAAGTCTGAAAGGCACATCAGCCCTTCAGACCTCTTGCTTGTCTGTCCATATCTTCAACGACGATATCGTATATCTCGCCAAGCGTCGCACAGTATTCAAGCACCTTCCACGGCTCGTTTGTGTGGTAGTGTATCTTCATTACCTCGTCGTCGCCTATGGCGAGCAGACAATCGCCCTTGAAATTCTTTTCAAAGTATTCGCTTACTTCGTCCTCGTCGAGTCCCTGCGCGTCAATAAGCAGCTGTGTGTCGTATCTGTATTCGATATCTTCCATAATAAAACCTCCGTTATTCAAAGTATATGCCTTGAAACAAAAGCATATATTTGTTGTATCAATATGTTGTGAATAAATTAACAGAAAATTTTGAAATTGGCGTAAAATTTGTGATATGATATATTCGTATAATAATGAGGTATGATCTGGACAGGGGGAAAACATATGATAAGCTACACATTGAAAAATGACAGATATGAAGCGGTCATCCCTGCGCTCACATTCGGCACGGGTGATTTTAAAAGGCACGATAACGACGAGGCATATTTTGAACTGCTTGATAAATACACCGAGCTTGGCGGCTGGTGCATCGACACTGCGAGAGTGTACTGCGACTGGCTTGAGGACGGACACAACTCCAGCGAGGGCGTGATCGGGCGCTGGATGAAGGCGAGAAACAACCGTGACAAGATCGTTCTTGCAACAAAGGGCGGTCATCCTGCTATGGGTCATATGGACGAGAACAGGCTGAGCAGGGAAGATCTTGAAAAAGATATAAACGACAGTCTTGAATGTCTGGGAACAGACCATGTGGATATATTCTTTCTGCACAGAGACGACGTGCATGTTCCTGTTGAGGAGATCATGCCGGTACTGAATGATATTTACGAAAGCGGCAGGGCGCATTTCATCGGCGTGTCGAACTGGAGCTGCGAGAGGATACAGGCGGCAAATGATTTTGCAGAGAAAAACGGTCTGGAGCCGATAAGGATAAGCCAGATCTATTACAGCCTTGCGCATGCAAGCTCAAGCATCCTGGGTGATGAAACGCTTGTTTGTATGGATACAAAGGAGTTCCGCTGGTACAGCGAGAACAAGTTTCCGCTTATGGCGTTCTCTCCGCAGGCGAAGGGATTTTTCGCAAGGCTTGCAAAGGGCGATGCCGCACAGTATCTGCCCGAGGGACAGTACGCAAGCACCGCAAACCTTGCGCGTCTTGCAAGGGTGAAGGAGCTTAGTCAGAAAACGGGGGATTCACCTGCGGTGATCCCGCTTGGCTATCTGTCGAGCCAGCCTTTCTTTATCACCTCTGTCTTTGCCGCATCGAGAACGTGGCAGATAGAGGAGGATATGTCGGCGCAGGATCTGCGTTACGATGCAAGGACGATAGCGTTCCTTGAAAACAAGCTGTAATAGCCAAAGCTGCTGTGAGATCTTCACGGCAGCTTTTTTGTATGTATTTTGCGCAAAAAAAGAGCAGCAAACTCTGCTGCTCTTTGTATATGTCAAATTATATATGCATGTACTAACTGATTAGCACATCGCAACTCACTCCAATTCAAATAAGATACTGGTTTGAAATTGAATTAAGCCATTGGAATAAACACCTTTCGTAGAAATAGTTAAATATAAATAGTCCGTATAGACAAGCATCTGCTTGCCCTGATCATTTTAAAAAGAATTTTGGACTCACGCCTTTCAAAAGAAATGAAATATAAGTCGAATTCAGATTAAATAGTACTTTGGACTCACGCCCTTCATTGTATTTTGTGCCTCCAGACATCGACTTCGTCGGTGCAATTTCCGCATGAAGCCTGAATATCTGATTGTAAAAATATCTAAGCCATTGGATTTATTACCTCTCAAAATCTGAAGTCTGGTCACAATGGTAAAAGTTTTGTGACTGTAAGTAAAATCGGACTTGCGTGAAACGCATTTATATTATGCCATTGGATCAATTTCCTTTCGGGTTATTTCAAATCAATTACCGTGATAACGGTACTAAACTGAACTTTCCGGTGGACTCACTCCTGTCTGTCAAATATTCAAACACTTTGTGTATGTGCAAATCATATGCACCACTCCAGTCTGTAGAAAGTTACAGAAAAGCTTATTTTGAAAAGAGCTTCAAGCTCGTAAATATCTTGGCGGACTCACTCCTTCACATTAAATGTTCAGATTCCTTGTGCAAGCTATTTTCATAGTGCATCACTCCAAAAATATTTATGATGAAGTTTTATGCTGCGAAAGCAAAAAATTACATATTACATTGGACTCACTCTTTCATGATATTTCTTTCTCGTCAAAATTATCCGAACAGTGCATCGGAAACAACTCCATTCTCAATGTAATAATATAATTCCCGGCATCCAAGCCGTTATTATTCAGTTGTAATATGACAGCCTTGCTGTGCAAAGTCTTTAAGTAATTCCGTTTTCCATCAGACAAGGCGGTTTAGCTTATGTAAATCATAATTGTTGTGGTCTGACGGCTCGTTCGTCCGTGTCCTGACCCTCTTAAAAATGTAAACCGCCGAGCCTATGGCTGCCACTCTTGATATCCAGTGTGCCCATGGGACTCGCTCCTTTCGTGTCTGTCTGAACCTTACGGAGTTCGTCGCTGCCTGTTTGATATTTCGCAAGCTGTGCAGCGCGTTCACTGTATGCCGTTGTCGGTTCGTGATCGGGGAAAATTCAAACCGCCTGACTTCAAGCACCACTGCGTATGCAGCATCTGCATAAGTCAGAACCGTGCGCCTGTAAGTGATACATCACGCTGATGATCTCTGTACGCTGCCGTTCAGCTTCACCTTTGGGTGAACTGTTCGGTTCTTGTTTTCTTGTATACACTATAGCACACTTTTTGTTACTTGTCAATAGTTTTTTTCAACTTTTTTGAAGATTTTATATTTAATATTACTTTTACAAATCACGTCTTGACATTACTTTTATAATGTAGTATAATGATATTGTTGCGGCGGACAAGTTGGCTTGCAAAGCCCCTTGTTCAGCCGTTTTGGTTTATTATGCGGCGGCTGCCCTGCAGCTGTGCGTGAGTGTTAAAACATATTACTTTTGCACAAATCGAAAGGGGAGAGCAAAGTGGCTGACGAAAAGGACTTTGAGATGAATGACGAATATATGCCCGATCTGTACGAGCTTGAGGACGAGAACGGCGATAAGCAGAGCTTTGAGCTGCTTGATGTCATGGAGTACGAGGGTGAGAAATATTACGCGCTGACTCCGTATTTTGACGAAGAAGAGGCAGAGCGTATGCTCGAGGACAGCGGCGAGGTCGTGATACTGCGCTCGGAGTTTGACGAGAACAATGACGAGATACTTGCATCTATCGACGATGATGAGGAGTATGAGAAGATCGGTGAGCTGTTCATGCAGCGCATTGACGAGATGTTCGAGTTTGACGACGATGATGAGGACGGCTGCGGCTGCGGCGATTCCGAGTGCGACCACAAGCATTTCAGCTGATACGGCAGCGAAAACGTTTAAGTACGGCTTTTGTCGGTATAATTGTACAAATTTTCGTACTGTGATTTGTATAGAATGGTACTTGAATAATCGCGCTGTATGTGGTAATATAATAACAGTAGAAAAGATTTCTGCCTTGTGCGTTAAGCACGGTCATTATAAATCCAACACACAATTAAAAGGGAACCGGGTCTCCGAGAAACGGATTGCAGACCTCCCGGTGCACGCCGACTTTGTGCCGTGTGCATTCGGACGCTGGGAGCGAGAAGTCATTGGGCTGGTACCCACCTGCGAGAGCGGGTTTTATCAATCGTGCGACGGCAAGGCGGTAATATTTTAGCGTACCACACGGTATGTGTTAAAGCGAGGCTTTATGCCTCGCTTTTTTATGTTTTCGGGCTCGGGAGTGCCATAATAGCGGTATTTGTTCATTTTTCATTCCTCCATTCATTTTATCTAAAAAAGAAGAAAAAACATCATTCATTTCAACCTCTTTTTTTAGGCAATAAAAAAAGACCACAATTTTTTGAATTGTAGTCTTTCATGTTTTGGTATGAATACAAGATATATATTTTTGAATATATCTTACATTGTTTGTCTAACAAAAAATTTCATGTATTAAACGTAGCACAAAACCATAGTGTATTGTGGTATTTTATACTTATACTGAAGATCAACCCTTTGAACAGCAATGCCCGAGTCTTTATAAATCACAACATTAAACCTAAACGAACCAACAAATGCATTTATGTCTTTAGCATTATAATCTAAACTGCCCTTTAATCTTGCTTTATAGTCCTCTCTTGCCTTTTCAAGCGTAGATTTGCCCAAAAGATATGCTGTTGTGTAATTCGACTGATCCATACCCTCGTTAAATCCGCTATTTCCCCAACCAGTTGCCTTTGTAACGTCCTCAACAGGCTTGCCGTTTGCATCGGACAGAGCATACAGGCTCTTATCGAGTTTCTTGCTGTAACCCTTTGATATAACGTAGTTGTTCAGATCGTTGCATATCATATCTCGCTGTGCCTTTGTAGACGTTCCGAGGATAACCGCCTCGTATGCAAGGTCAAGTGCTGACTTGTTAGCCGCAGGCTGTGTAGCCTTTGGCGTAGTCTTTACAGTTGCCTTTGTAGTTGCTTTCGCCGTTACCTTGACTGTTGCCTTTGTAGTCTGCACAGGCTTTACAGTAGCCTTTGTGGTTACAGCTGCTTGCTTTGTTGTGGTAGTTGCCTGCGCCTTTGCGGTTGTAGTTGTCGCTGATGTAGTAGTTGTGTCCGAGGATTTTTCCTCTTTTTTAGATGTATCAGATGTAGTAGTCGTTGTTTCAGCCGTTGTTGTAGTTGTTTCCTCGCTGTCCGAAGAACTGTCTATCTCGCTGTTGTCCTGCTCCACCGCAGTTGTGGTTGTATCTGCCTTGCTTGTGTCTGCCTGTGAACTATCTCCGCAAGCTGTCATAAACAGCATTGTAAGCGCAAGGAACGCAGATATAATCTTTTTTGACATATTTTTCACCTCTCATCGTACCGATTATACCACTCCTGCCGCGAATAGTCAATACAGAAAAATCACCACGCTGACGGCGCACGCATAGTATAGCTTAACGGCAGTTATGCCTTGCGGCGCTTCGGGTGGCAAGGCGGTTATCGGCTTGTCCGCAGAACAGCCCGAAAAGGCGGTGCGGGGAGCAGGCTGCCGAGATATATATAAAGGAGTCGGCTCTCCCGGCTCCTTTAATGCTATATGTGACCGCCCATTCGCAGCGTCAGCCTGTCTGCCACGATGAAGATGAACTCGCTGTTTGTCGGTATCCAGCTGCTGTCAAGTGTGAATGGCCCGAAATACTCGCGCTTGACCGAGGCTGCGGATTTCGCCCACGAGCTGTGTATCGCTGTGCGGATATTCCTTTCTACGCTCCACGGCGTGACTTTGAATTTCGCCGCTATCGACGGGTAGATGTCCTTTGATATCCCGCGCGATACAGGTCCCGACTGCGAGGCAAGCTTTATCGCCTCAAGTATGAACAGATACCCGTTGTAGTTCTTTGTGATGCACAGCTCAAACAGCGCGTCTGCTATCATACGGTCAAGTCCTGCGAAAGGCTGTACGCCAAAAAGCGAGCTGCCTGCGCTGCTGTTTCCGAAAAGCCGCGTAAACAGCTTGTTAAGCGCGTTCCTGTCGGTTTTGTCAAGCACAAGATCGGCATAATCGCGCAATGAAAGATCAACTGCGCCCTCGTTTATTATGATTATCATCGGAGCGTTTGCAGACTGACGCAGCAGAGTGCAAAGATCCTCTTTGTATTTTGTTTCGCTCGAAAGAATAAGTACATCGGGCGAGGAGCGCATAAACTCGCGCTGTATGTGCAGCACGTTTTCCTGCGAATAGCTGACCTTTGCACCACCGTTTTTCAGCCGCCGCCCAAGCTCGAAAGCTTCCTCATCATTGTTCCCTACAAGCACGCTTATCCTGCTGTTTTCCATTCATATTTCCTCCTTACTTTCCCAAGGCATTTTCCCCTTAAAAATGCCGTTGCTTATTCTATCACAAGTATTTTTATTTTCAACCTTTCCATTTCATTTGTTCTGAAGCGCTTGCCTAACTTTATCAGCTTGACATTTTCTGTTAACTGCAAGTTTACACGGGTCGGTATGTGCGACCGGTTTCGACACTCCGCAAAAACCGCGCAAAAGTGGCGAAACCGCCCGATTTCCACGCTTTGCGCCGCATCTTATGAAAACGGGATGACATTTTACGGCGCTTTGGAATATCATTGCCACAGGTGATGTTGATAGTGAAGATACGATATGATAATGTTTCTCGTTTAGTTTCATATATTTATATATGCCTTTCAAAGCAAGCTGTCGGCGCTTGACAAAAATGTGCAGTTGTGCTAAACTGTTTGTGTATCTGAAAGAATTGTTTCGGGTGCAGTAACGATCGGCAATATGGGGGGACAGATTACTATGAAAAAGGATATGTTCGATTACATATGGACAGACAAAAAGCGCACACTTTTCGGTCTGCCGCTGTCATTTACAAGGTATTTCCTTACCGAGAACAAGTTCATCACAAGAAGCGGCTTTCTGAGCGTTCAGGAGGACGAGTTCGAGCTTTACAGGGTAACTGATAAAAAGCTGATGCTCTCACTTGGTCAGAGAATATTCAAGTGCGGAACTATTATGATGCACGTCAAGGACGTTGACACCCCGATCAAGATAGTAAAATCGGTCAAGAAGCCAAGACAGGTACTTGAGCAGCTTGACAAGTACATCAACATCAACCGCGACAAGTACCGCGTAAGAGGCAGAGATATGGTCGGCGGTTCGTTCGGTGAACACAGTGATGATTCGTTCATTGACGGCGATATTGATGCAGACGATAACATATTCTGATAACATCACAAAGGGCGGAAAGAGATTTCCGTCCTTTTTTGGAGGCATTATGGACAAGAGATTTTTTGAGAGCCTTGAAAGCTGCTGGGACAGGCTCAAAAGCTGCGGCAAGCCGATATACATATACGGTATGGGCAACGGCAGCGAGAAGATACTGCACTTGTTTGACCGCTTCGGGATAAGCTGTTCGGGTATCTTTGCCAGCGATGATTTCGTCAGGGGACAGAGCTTTTACGGCTTTAAGGTGCAGCGGTTCTCCGATGTTATGGCGGACAGCACCGACAAGCTGATAGTGCTTGGATTTGGCAGCAGCCTTGACGAGATAATGGCAAGGGTGCAAAGCATTGAGGAAAGGTTCGAGCTTGTTGCGCCCGACACATCTGTTACCGACAGCGGATATTTTGACAAAGAGCGCTTTTTTGACCTTTACAGCAAAGCAGAAAGGGCGTACAGCATGCTTGAAGACGACCTCTCGCGAAAGACGTTTGAGTGCATAACTGCCTACAAGATAACAGGCAGCCTGAAGTATCTGCGAGAGTGCTTTTGTGACGAAAACGAGGCAAACAGCCTGCTTTGCCTTGGCGGCAGCGAGCAGTATTTTGACCTCGGCGCATACAGGGGAGATACGGTGGAAAGCTTTGTCAGCCTTGTGAACGGTAAATACAAAAGCATCACCGCCGTTGAGCCGAATGTGAAAAACTTCCGCAAGTGCGAGCAGAATACACAGCAGTATCAGAATGTCACCCTGTACAATGCTGCTGCGTGGAGCGAGTGTACAACTCTTACGTTCTCAAAAGGCGCGGGCAGGCAGGCAAAGGTATCGCAAAGCGGTGAGCAGGTGAGTGCGCTGACGCTGGACAGCATTGCGCAGGACGGCTGCACATTCGTTAAGTACGATGTCGAGGGGGCAGACTGCGAGGCGCTGCTTGGCAGCGTGAATACAATAAGAAAGTTTTCGCCAAAGATATGTGCGGCGCTTTACCACAAGCCGTATGATTATTTTCTGCTGCCGCTGATGATAAGCCGCATAAATGCCGATTACAAGCTGTATATGCGGCAGTCGCGCTATTATCCCTGCTGGGAGACAAATCTCTACTGTATACCGAGATAAAAAATAGCACAAAATCGCACCGCGAAATTTGTGCAAAATTGCGCAATAAATCCTGTGCTCCCTATGCGTATATAGATCGTAAGCAAATACGACCTAATAAGACTGTTAAGAGGAGTGTTATTTATGATCAAGAAATTTATTAGTGCTGTTATAGCAATAACAATGGTAATGGGTATGTGTTCGTGCAGCGAGCAGTCGTCAGGTTCAGAGCCGCAGCCAGGCTCGCAGATAGTTCAGCCGAGCGAGCCAA
>Ga0310691_10007147_pt1 | contig 11726 bp, 4 predicted proteins | sample 176DNAGHGlowgp2_FD_203887 | JGI IMG/M metagenome (GOLD analysis project Ga0310691, IMG submission 203887) | Sheep rumen microbial communities from Palmerston North, Manawatu-Wanganui, New Zealand - 1766 DNA GHGlow gp2 (v2) (version 2) | ecosystem: Host-associated > Mammals > Digestive system >... | reverse complement strand
TGCAGCAAAAGGAAAAGTGTCTTTTTTACTCTCAACGCTGAGAGAACAAAAGGCTTCAGGGCTGAGAGGCAGCATTTATCATCGTACGCAGATTGACTTGACTTACAACTCCAATCACATCGAGGGCAGTAGACTAACCCACGACCAGACGCGCTATATCTTTGAAACAAACACCATCGGCATTACGGACAATGCCGTCAACGTGGATGATATTCTGGAGGCTGTCAACCATTTCCGCTGCATTGACTATATCATTGACCATGCGGAGGAGAACATGACAGAAGGCTTCGTCAAACAACTTCATTCGCTCCTTAAGGCGGGGACTTCGGACAGTCGGAAGGACTGGTTCGTCGTTGGCGACTACAAGCGGTTGCCCAATGAGGTTGGAGGACAAGAAACGACAGCCCCAAAGGAGGTGCACGGGCAGATGAAGGCCCTGCTGGGCGAATATCATCATCTTCGCAAAAAGTCACTGGAAGACATCCTTGATTTCCATGTCCGATTCGAGAAGATACATCCTTTCCAGGATGGCAACGGCCGTGTAGGTCGCCTACTGATGTTCAAGGAGTGTCTGGCTAATGACATCGTTCCCTTTATCATCACCGATGAACTCAAGATGTTCTACTATCGCGGTCTCCGTGAGTGGGGGCATATCAATGGGTATCTAATGGATACTTGCCTGACAGCACAAGACCAATATAAATCACTACTCGACTATTTCAAGGTTAGAGCGTAGAGCTAAGGGCTGAAGTAAGAGGGCTGCGGATAAAATCCGCAGGAAAAAGACGGGACGATGAGAGGGGGCGGGCATGCTGACGCCCAGATAAAGGGGGGCGGGCATTCGTCCCGTCTCTTGACAATAAATTGCATTTATTGATGGCTGACGAGAACTTAAACATAACAAGGAACGAGACATTTAAGTGGTTGGAGCCCGGAGCATGGCGGAAGCCGTGCATTGTGCACGTAACCATGGTGGCCAACGCACGGCAGGCGTTGTTTGGCCAACTGTCGCATAACGGTGCTGAGGCGGTGGTGGAAAAGACGCCAATAGGTTGGGCGCTCATCCATCAGCAGAGCAGGATGTTGGAGTTGTGTTCTGAAATAAAGATCCTTGCTGACAAGGTGATGCCAGACCATCACCATATGGTGCTGCAAGTGCAGCACACGATGCCGCGCAGCATCAGGGAGGTGGTGCGCGGTTACATGCAAGGCTGTAAAGGGGAAGCACGGCAGTTGGGGTTTACGGAGAACCTGTATGACGCACCGCCATTCTTTCGTGTGCTGACGCACAAAGGTCAGCTACACGCCATGATAGAATATGTGAAGGCTAACGCCGAACGTGCGTGGCAGCGCAGGCAGAATCCGGACCTGTTCCGCATGCATCGCAGAACGGAAGTATGTGGACTGCAGTTTACGTCAATGGGTAACCATTTCTTGCTGGAATGGCCTGACAGACAGCTGGTGGAGATGAGTCGGAGTGCCAGTGACGAGCAGGTGGAAAGCAGGCTGCAGGAGGTGCTGGCGGCGGCACATAACGGGGCTGTGACTTATACAGCGGCAATCAGCAAAGGGGAGCAGAAAATTGCCAGAACGGTGCGTGAACAGGGATATCCGCTGGTGGTGCTGCTGAACGATGGTTTTCCGGCAGCGGGGTCTCCGCAAGAGCGCTACTACAAACCTGGCGGGGCATACTTCGAGGCTTGTTCTAAAGGACAGCTGTTGCTAATGGAACCTGCCGAGAGCACTTTTGTCAGCGAGGCCGTCATGGGTGCCGCCGAAAAGGCGTTAAGGCGGAAGGCGGAGGCGAAGCATTATAGTTACGCGCGCATTCCTGCGGAATCGCAACGATACCGCTTCGTGGCGCTGAACGAGATAGGGCGGATGTTGGTGGGGCCTCCCCCCACCCCCTCCAAAAGGAGGGGGCAACAAAAAAAGGGGGAATGCTGCGGATGAAATCCGCAGGGAAGAGACGGGACGATGAGGGGAGCCTCCCCCCACCCCCTCCTAAAGGAGGGGCGACAAAAGAGGAGGGGGAATGCTGCGGATGGAATCCGCGGGGAAGAGACGGACAATGAAAAAAATAAAAACAAGAGAAGAATGAAAGACAGTTCGATGATTTTTAGAGTGTTGAAGGCGATCCCCTGGATTAAGAAAACGGCAAAAGTTGTGGCCATGGCCGTTTGTGGTTTGTCTATGCTGGCAGCCTGTTCGTCGGACAAGGACGACACACCTGAGCAGCAGGAATATCATGGTGTACCCCTTGTGATACTTGATACGGATATCGGTTCGTCGACGGACGACCTCTTCGCTATGGAGATGCTCTATCACTATGTGGACGAAGGACGCTGCAAACTGCTTGGTATCATGGTGAACCGTATGGGAGAGGACTATGCTGCTCTGGCTGACATGATGAACACGTACTTCGGATATGGTAGCACACCCATTGGTGTGGAGCGCGGCGGCGTCAAAAATCCGGCGGCGTTTATTGATTACAGAGAGCTCTATAAGCACACTACCGAAAAAGGAGAGCTGATGTTCAAGCGCACCATCAGCGACTATTCCCAGCTGCCTAACGGATGGGAACTCTATCGGCGCTTGCTGGCGGCACAGCCCGACCATTCGGTGAGCATCTGTTCGACAGGCTTTGTCTCGTCGCTGGTTCAACTGTTGGCATCAGAGCCTGACGACATCTCGCCACTCTCGGGTGTAGAACTGGTGAGTAAGAAGGTGAAATGCCTGTACCTCATGGCCGGTATCTTCACCTCCTCAGATGAGCCGGACTATAATTTCCTTCAGGATCCAACGTATGCGAAGTTGCTCTTTGAGCGTTGGCCTCGTAGCGTTGATGTCGTCTTCTCGCCGATGGAAGTGGGCAACGGCATCGAATACAGGCCAGAGACCGTCATCAGCGATATCAATTGGACGGACATTCACCCCATCAAGGAGGTCTACAAGAAATACAACTGCGACACAGGACAGATGATGTGGGATCCGATGGCCGTCATTCAGGCCGTAGAAGGCGACGAGGTGTTTACACTCTCAGAGCGTGGCATTGTCACTCTTACACCTAATGCCGGAACCATTTTTACACCGTCCGCTACAGGTAACCACCGCTATCAGAAGCCCGGCTCACAGGCGTGGTGTCAAGCGATGCTGGAGGAAATCAGAAATGCTAATCACTAAAAGGGCATAAAGGGCTCTGACCCCTTTGTACCCCAAAAACATTTCGGGGACTAACGGGTCAGCGAGAACTTCATGGAGATGCCGAAGTCGTGAGTGGTGGTGGGATAGCTGCTGCTGGAGAGGAGCGGTTTGTTAGTCTGGCGCTCGTAGTAAGCAGAGAGCGTCAGCAAGCGTGACAGGGTATAGTCGGCCATGAACGACACCTTCAGAGCTGAGTTACCACTGCTGGCAGAAGAGGAGCGCGTAGCAATGTCGCGCGTGATGGCTGCCTGGTCGCGCAACGAGATGTCGAGGCGCATGTTCAGGTCGTGGTTGACGCCAGACTTCTTTCCAGCAGCTGAACTGCTGGACGCACTCTTGTCGTTGGTCTTCTTGCTGCCACCGCCCTGTGCCTTCTTAATCTTACGTGTAGCGCCAGCGCCAAAGAGGCGGAAATCGCTAATCTTATAACCCAAGCCAATGACAATATCGTTAGAGCGGCTCTCATTGATTTGTACACTTGTCATCGACAAGTTGAGGACACGCGTACGACGATATTCAGCCTTCAAGGTCAGGTTGTTGAGGAACGTGACATCGGCACCAATCAGCGGTGAGAAGCTCTCGTTGATGCTGACAGTAGGCACGTTCCAACCCAGCAAGGAGGCAGTCTCGCTGCTGCTGGTATAGCTGCCGAGGGCGAAGACACTCTTGTAGGAGTGGTTGATGTTGACAGACTTGAAATGCTCGTTGAACCACTTCAGTTTGGACAGTCCGGAATAGCGGATGGTCCAGTTGGGCAGCAACTTGGTGAGTGCAGGGATGAGGTCGAGGCTGCCACCGCCACTGCCCGTATAGCTGTCGAGGAAGGCAGGAATCATCACCACAGCACTATACTTGTCGACCTCTGTGCCATAGTGTGCCGACGCCTTCTGCTGGAAGCGCGGCAAGGCATCGCAGAAGCGGTCGAAAGCAGCTGAAGGATAGCCGTTGTTGGCATCGCCCATCGGTTCGAGAGACGACGAGATAGAGATGGTAGTCATATTGAACGTGCCCGACTGGGTCGTAGGCATGCCCTTATACATATACTGGATGAGACGCGAGCGACTCTCGGTACGCGATGCGTTGAGGTCAATCTTCAGGTCGCGGAGGGGTTCCAGCGTGGCACGCAGCTGCAAGTCACTGGTGGTATTCGTCGTGGCAGGCGTAGCAATGCTGTCGGCCATGAGCAGCCAACCATTGTCTGCCGCCTTGTCGAGGAAGCTGTCGCCCGTCAGTCCGAAGGCGAAGCCCAGGCCAGGAGCCATCACCCCACCCGTGCGCTGTCCGAAGGCGTCGCCCACCTCAGGCATGAAGCCCGACAGAGACATGGAATACTGGTTGCGATAGCTGATGCCGATGGAACGAACCATCATCAGGAAGCGCGCTGCCGACTGCGTAGCCTTATACCACTTCTCGTTCTCCTGTGAAGGTTTGGCCAACACGGTGAGTTTGATATCTATGCCCCCTAAGTTAGAGGGTTGGGGGTCTGAAGTATGGGTTGTGTCGCGCTTGTTCAGACCCCTGTTGTCCCCTAACTTAGGGGACCAAACCTTAATCTTGTTCTGGTCGACCACCTTATATTTAATAGGATAGGAACGGCCGTCCTTGGTCTTGGCGGTAACGATAAGACGCTTCGACTTCTTGTTGTGCGAGATGGTGATGGTCGTATCAGGCAACAACTTGACCTCCTTCTCGAAGGCGTTCTTGTTCTTGGGCAGTGCTGCAGCCTCCTTGGCGTTCTTGTTCGTCGTCTTTCCTTCCTTGCCATTCAGTTCACTGGCAGACGACTTCTTCTTTTTCTGCTCAGGCTTGGGAATAGCTTTCTTGAAGCGCTCGTTGGCCTTCTTGAGGAAGGGGAAGTGGTTGTAGAGCGTCTCCATGTTGAGCGTGCTGTTGATGGTAATCTGGCGATTGTTGGAGATGGTGTTGCCCAGCGATGTGCCATCCTCCTTCTCACGGCCACGCATCCAGTTGTAGGTAGCGGTATAGTTGGCATCGGCATTCAGCCAGTCGAAGATGGGCAACTTATTCAGCGGCACCTGGTAAGACGCCGTAAACGTCTGGCGATAGTCCAGCGGACGACCGAAGTGCTTGATGCTGGTCCATACAGAGTCCTTCCATGCCGCATAGCGGTCAGGATAGAGGTCTTTGTTGATAGGCTTGTCACTGTAGGGCTCCTCAATCTCAGCCTGTGTGCCCGACTGGAAATTCATGTGCAGGTTTTTGGTGAGGTCCCAGCGCAGCGAGAAGTCGCGGTTCCACAAGAACTGCGAGCTGAAGGTGACAGGCAGCGACGAGCCGCCGAGGTCGTCCATATCGCGCTCCTGCAGTTCGTAGTAAGAGCGTGACAGTTCAGAGTTGAACGAGATATTCTGTGGCAGCCAGTTCAGTCCAAAGGCCTTGGGCAGTGCCATCCACTTAGACTTCGACTTAGACTTCTTGAAAGGCTCCCACGGCTTGTAGACCGGTGTGTAGCTGTAGTTCAGCGAACCACGCCACTGGTCGTCGTTCTCATAAACCGTTGTGCTGCCCGACGTATGGCGATGCGAGTGGCTGTAGCTGAACGAGAAGTTGGCAGGGTCGTAAGGCATGGGGTGACGCTTGGTCTTAATGCCAAAACGCACATTAGACAACGAGAAGTTCGTCGTTGTCGACTTGGTGACAGCAATGTTCTCGATGGAGTCGCGCTCATGGCTGTCGATAGCCGCATCGAGGGCATCGTCCAGATTCATATCCGTATCCAGCGGATTATACTTAGGTTTGGTAATCTCCTTGGTGACAGAGTAGTAGAGCGGTGCCGTGACCTTCATCTTGTCGGGGAAGAGTTTACCCAGTTCGAGTGTTGTCGTCAGCGAGTACGTCTTGAAGTTGTCGGTGGTGCGTGCTGCCACACCGTCCTCCAAGCCGCCGAAGCCCTCGGTGATAACCTTTCCGGTGAGGTTGACGGTACCGAAATCAGACAGCTGCATATTCAGGGCACCTGATGCTGCCCAACCGCCCTTGTTGACGACATCCTGCAGGCGCAGCTCGTTGATCCACACCTCGCCCGACTTGATGCTACCCGACAGGTTGCGCACACCAATCATCATCGTCTTGATTTCGCCCAGCGAGGGGTTACCCATCACACTGACACGGTTGTTGGGCTGGTCGGGGTCGTAGTCGCTGAACAGCGTGGTATAGCTGGCAGTACCTACAGCACGCGCCTTGTTGCGGGCCTTCTTCAGTCTGGTAAATATGCTGAGGTCGATGTTGAGCATGTTCTCCAACGGCCATACGGTACGGCAGTCGTCCACATTATACTTATTATAGTCGCTACGGTCCGGCGTCAACTTAAGGGGGATGACATACTCGTAGTAGTTGTTCTTGTAGTCGCTACCCATGCGGATGAACACCGCCAACTGGTTGTCCCTGAGGTCGGTGGCATCGTTGACGAGGTGGTTGGCATGGACGAACATCTGCATGTGCTGGTATTGGCGCAAGTCGAGGACGGTGTTGCGATAGACAGCCTTCGACTCGCCGGCAGAGAGATTCTTCACCACCATATTCAGCGCCTGTTCGTTGGCCTCGGTGAGCTGTGGCTGTGAGGGGTCGGTGACACGCGTAATACCTGGAGGCAACACGTAGTTGACAGGCTGCTTGTTGTTGTTTTCCTCGATATTGACGGCGCTGACCTCCAATGTTCCGCTCTCACTGCCCGTAGACAGCGGCTGCTTATAGACACGCCACTCGCCACGCACCAGGTCGAGTGAGCCGAAGCGCAGCACGATGGGTTTCTGGAACTGAGTGAGGAACATACGCATGAAGCGCATGCTGGTGAAGTCGGAGATGGAACCCTCGCGGCTCGAATACTGGCTCAGCGGTATGCGGAACTGGTACCACTTAACGGACTCGCGGCTGCCATTGCGCAGAGACACACTGGCCTCACGGATGTCGGTGATGAAGTTCTGTCCCAGTTGCATGTCCTCTGGACGGATGCTGACGTGATACTGGTAGTAGCGCTCATACTCGTTGAGCGTGTAGTCCTGGTTGATATCCTCCACATCAGGGTAAGTCTTGTAAGAGGTATCGTAGCCCTCCGTCTGCTGGTCGTTGTCGGGAGAGTTGCCCTGCGGCATGTTGATGCGCTTGTAACGCTCCAGGATGCTGGCCTGACGAGCATCGAGGTCGCTGCCGCGGAAGTAGTGGTAGTCATCGTTGGCAGGGTCGGCAGTCCACACACGGCGCACGCTATCCTCCACGTTGACCTGCTGCAAGAAGTCTGCATAAGCAGAGAAGGTGCGCTCCTCGTCGTCGTTCAAGCCGTTGAGACCCACATCCTGCAAGGCACGTGAACCACTGGTGGTGGCGAAGGCGTAGGTCTGGGTAGCCTGGACAGGAATCTTACCCCACTGCGTCTCTGTGAACGACCCCGTACCACCTACCGGCATGCCGCTCTCATAGAACTTCTTGCCATCGCGCAGGATGTCCTCGCTGACTTCGCCGAGGTTGATGTAGAGGTCGCCGCCATAGCTGCCGCCATCCTCCATGTTGTTGGTATAGATGAAGGGGTCCATGAGCCAGAACTCGATATACTCGACGTTGGCCTGCTCGAAGTCGTTGGTGTCGAGCTTGCGCATCATGCCACCCCAACGCGTCAGCGGGTTGTTGAGGAGACCCTTCGGTGTGACGTCTGTCGACAGGTTATAAGGTCCACGCTCCTGGGGATAGTAGGCCAGGTTGAGGATGGGCAGCGTATTGGTGGCACCACTGTAGGTCGACTGGTCGCGGTTGGGATAGAGCTCGTTGACGTAGACGGCACGCACATAGTGGTTGGAGAGCTGGTCGATGTCGCTCTTGATATGGCTGGGCGTCAGACTGCTGGAGCGGTAGGTGAACAGGGGGTCGATGGTGTACCACGACAGCAGGGCACGGTTGTAGCCGCTGGCAACGGTCGACTTGTCCTTGCTCTCAGGGAACATGCTGGGCACGCTGGAGATGACCCACGAAGAGGGCTCGAGGAGGGGGATGCCGTTCTTGGCATTCTCGAAGTCATCGATGTAAGAGGCATTGTCCTGCGTACCACTGGCGGTGCCTGCTATGAGGTGGGCAAACTCGCCCGTAAAGGTAATCTGCGAGGGTTGCGTGCAGTGCAACAGCGGCAGTTTGTCGAGCATGTTGGTGAGCCACTGACTCTCCGTCTTCCAGTTGATGTGCAGCCCCCACAAGGTATTCTTGAGCGGTTCGGAACCCATGGTGACCTTGGACGTCAACGCCTGTTCTGAGAGGTGCTGCAAGGTACCGCCAATCTGGAAGTCCTTGGAGAAGTCGTACTCCCAGTTGAAGCCGAACATGCGCTTGCGCTGCATGCCGTAGTCGTTGTTGGACTCCAGCGAGACATTGACGCTGGTACCGGCATCGATGATGCTCTGGTTGAGGATGGTGACTTCGCCAGCGGAGTAGTCGACGGTATAGTCGCTGCCCTCCGTAAGACGTACGCCACCAGCCGTCACGACGACAGAACCTTGCGGCACATAGGAGGCACCCAGCGAGATGACGTTAGCCGACGAGCCCTTGAACTGTCCCACCAACAGGAATTTGTTCTTGTCGGTCATCTGACGGGCAGCGGTCTGCGTGGTGTCATAGAGCTCGTGGAAGGCATACTTAGCGGCGGTCTGGCGGTCGACACCACGACGCACGAGGAAATTCTCCAGCGTGGTGCCGAAGGGCTCTACTGACGGGAAGAACACACGGCCATTGCTGACGGTATATCCTTCGACATAGTCAAAATAGCCATTAGGATGAGCCTTGAGGTTGTTGTCCAGACGGTCGCAGCCCAGTCCGCGCAACAGGGTAATGTCCTTGGACTGCTGTTCGGGGATATAGCTGATATAGACGCCCGTGGTATCGCTCTGGTACTTGATGTCGAGGCGGAACTTCTGCTTCTCGACATTGGAAGCCAGATAGTAGACGTTCTTCATCATCAGCGGCCAGTTAGACTGCTGCGGATTGTTGGACGTATTCTTCAGTGCCTTGACATAGAGCGCCTCCTGGGCAGCGGTATGGTCGGCGGCAAACTCGCCGACACGGAAGGTCTGACCATTATAGGTGTACTCGTAGGCCACCGCCAGCACCTGGTCGGTCTGCAGCGTAGTCTTCAGTGAGATGTAGCCCAAGGCGCTGTTCAGCGTATATTCCGATGCGCTGAGCAGACGGGCGGCAGCCAGTTTCTCGAAGCCTTCGCCACCATCCATGATAGTACCCAGCACAGATGTTGCCTGGTCAATGTCACGGGCGGCAGCATAGGTAGTGGTCAGCGCCGCATACTCACCATTGGCACTGTTAGAAGGGACAGCAGACTGTGTGCCCCCCCCACCCCACAAGGATGCTGTGCTCTCGGCCAAGTCGGCAAAGGCTAAGATGTTACGGGAATTGCTCGTCGTACCAGACTTGTTGGTTACCCACACCTCCACACGGGTAATATTGATACCAGTGGTCAGCGTAGGCAACTGCTGCATGGCAGCATCGTAGCGTTCGCGGAAATATTTGGCGAGGAAGAAGTGGCGGTTCTCTTCGTAGTTGGCGACATTCAGTTCGAAGGGGGTGAGCTGTGTGCCACCCTTCGACGAGACACTCTTGGTGGTAGAATTCTTCTGCGACAGGACGGTCTGCAGTTTCAACTTACCGAACTGCATATCGGTGCGCACGCCAAAGAGGCTGCTGGCACCCTTGATGAGGGAGTTGTTGGAGGGGAAGGTGACATTACCAGCCTCAACAAGTTTGATGATTTCGTCTTCCTTACCCTCGTAACGCAACTTCAGGTTCTTGGTATCGAAGTCGAAGGTAGCATCGGTGTTGTAGTTGAGCGACATATTCACCTTGTCGCCCACCTTACCCGTCACATTGATATTGATTTTCTCGTCAAAGTCGACAGCCTTGGTCTTACGGTTGCGCTCAGGCAGCGACGGATTGTCGACATTCTTGAAGTTGGCACCGAGTTTGATTTCGGCAGTACCCTGCGTCTTGATGCGCACACCACCAGGACCGAAGATTTTCTCTGCAGGACCGAGGTCGAAGTGCATATCGGCAAAGTCAAACTTCTCCTTGCCCTTGTTGGCTACGTTCTCGGCATCCTTCTGGCGGAAGAAGCGCTCGCGCTCCTTGCGCTCGCTCCACTGGCGATACTCCTCGGGAGTCATCAGCACGGGGGTGTTCAGATAGGAGTCGCCCATCTTCGAGCCCAGCACATAGACGTTCAGGGAGTCGTTATACTCCACCTGGCGCTTGATATTCTCAGGGAAGTGCAGGTCGAGGGCACTGGAGTCGAGGTCGGCGACCACAACGGGTGCCGTCTTCTGTACTTTCCAACGAGCCTTCTCCAGCGTGTCCGCTGGAAGTGAAGAATGAAGAATGAAGAATGAAGAATTCGCTGCCGCCATCAATGATGGTAGCAAAAGTGGAATAGCAACAAGCAGTCCTACAACTGCCCTGCATATCCACCTCGCGGTAGCAAATTCTTCATTCTTCATTTTTAATTCTTCATTTTATCTGTTTCAACGCTAGTTTTACCACCTGCTCTACAGGCAGGTCGGGCTGTTCGGTAAGGATAGACACTACAACTTTCTGCGTAGGAGCAGGAGCAAAACCCAGCATGGTGAGGGCTGCTACTGCCTCGTCGCGCACGGCATTGTTGACAGGTGCTGCTACACTGCCACCAGTAGGAATCTCGTCGGCAATGCCCAAGGCGACAATCTTGTCGCGCAGGTCGACAATGATACGTTGTGCGGTCATTTTGCCTATGCCCTTGATACCTTTGATGAGGCGTTCGTCACCACGAGAGATGGCGTTGCAAAGCTCGGCAACACTCATCGACGACAGCATCATGCGAGCGGTATTGGCACCCACACCACTAACGGTAATAAGCAACTCGAACATCTCACGTTCCTTCTTCGACACAAAACCAAAAAGTACATGGGCATCCTCACGAATAGCCTCATAGACGTACAACTTGGCTATTGGCAATTGACCATTAGCTGTTGGCTTAATGCCCTGCAATGCGCTGTACGTTGTCAGCGAAATGTTCAGTCCGTAGCCCACTCCTGCGGCCTCGACCGTAGCCATTGCGGGTGTCAGCTCGGTGAGCTCACCCTTGATGTATTCAATCATAAATCATCATTTTTTTGTATATATACAACTAATTTAACGCTCTCCACCTCTATTTATTGTATATAGAGAAACTTTCCAGAAGATTTTTGCATGAAAACAAGTGTCACCGTCACGCGTAACATGCTGTATATATGAAGATTAAGTGTGACACTTGTTTTTCTTATCATCCATAGACTTCCGTCCACCACCCTACCCACGCTATGAAATCTTACACGTTAGCTATCTGACAATTTGCGACGGCCGTCACAGATATTTTTGACGGCCGTCGGACGAAACGAGATAAGCTAATACGCTGACGAGAACAGCTGATACGGCAATCAGGAATAGCTAATACAGAAATGGCTGTAGCTAAGCCAGTTACGAGACAGCTATATACAGAGACG
>Ga0310691_10007143_pt1 | contig 11727 bp, 12 predicted proteins | sample 176DNAGHGlowgp2_FD_203887 | JGI IMG/M metagenome (GOLD analysis project Ga0310691, IMG submission 203887) | Sheep rumen microbial communities from Palmerston North, Manawatu-Wanganui, New Zealand - 1766 DNA GHGlow gp2 (v2) (version 2) | ecosystem: Host-associated > Mammals > Digestive system >... | reverse complement strand
GAAAAAATTCCCGGCCTTTGCCCTTATCTTTAAAAAAAATATTTAGGACGCTATTGATTCTCTGGATGAATTTTCTTCCTACGAATAGAGGTTCGACACTCTTTAAGCGTTTTGGCAACCTTACTGAAGTGATATAGTCCGAAAAACAATCATCACAATCATTGCTCAAGACTTCAACATAGTAGTATTCATCTTCCACATCAATCAAGTCAGGCAGGTCAAGATGACCGCGCTGGGAGAGCATATTCCTGCCCATAAAAATGGCTATGATGTGGTCGAAATTCGTGCAGCCCAACGTGCCATTGTGGTTTTCAGCCCAAAAGTATCCCTCACTCTTTTCTTCTGGTATGAATTTTTGGATATAGCAGTCCTGGTATGCATCCTGCTCGTCGGAAATGTATTTGACACCCAACAGTTGCTTTTCAGAATATTGACACTGTGCGCTATCAATCTGCAATACTAAACAGTCGGATAGGATAGAAGAGATAGAACCGCGCTTAGTTCCAGTCGGAGTTTCCAACTCCACAAAGTCCCCAACAGAAAGGTTTTCTTGTATGAATTTCAACATAACGTTTTGGTTTTGATGGCAAAAATAGCACACGTGTATGCCAGGTGATAGCGCACCTATACGCGAATCTAGTAATTGAGATTATCCTCTGAATCCGATGCTGCACGTTTCCTTATTGCCTATTTTTTCGTGACGGCATAGCTCATCAACAAATTTCATATCAGGTCGTTGACCATTTAATACCTCCTCCATAATGGCCTTACGGACGATGTTGTCGATTTCACCGCCGGAGAAGTTGTAACACTCGGCAAGGTGGCGACTGTCATCCTCAGAAAGCCACTCAAGCTTACTTTTCCAAATAGATTGTTTCGCCTCTACCGTTGGATTGTTGAAGCGAATCTTGAATAGGAAACGCCTTTCGAAAGCACCGTCCAAATTGTCGATCAAATTGGTGGTGGCTATAAGGATGCCATCCAGTTTTTCCATTTCTTCGAGGATGATGTTCTGGATGGCGTTCTCCGTCTGCGCCACATTCGAAAAGGTGCTGTCCTTGCGTTTCGAGAAGAGCGCATCAGCCTCATTGAAGAGAAGAATCGGTTTTACCGCAGATTCTTTACACTGTTCTGCGTAGTCGGTGAAGATGCGTTTGATGAGCTTTTCACTCTCTCCGAACCAGCAACTTTTGGAACTGGCGATGTCCACATGACACACGGGGCGTCCCGTGGCCTTGGCAATCTGCATGGCCGTTTCCGTTTTGCCCGTGCCGGGAAGCCCATGGAAGATTGCAGCCACCCCTTTGGGTAATGATTGTTCCTCCAGACGTTTCTGTAATTCCACGAAACGTTCTTCTTGTAGATTTTCCTTCAACAGATTCAGCTGTTGCGAGAGTTCTTCGTCGTAAAACATGGACTTTTCTGAAATGTCTTCCGGATAAACTAATCGCTTGTCCTTGGATTTTTCATCTGTAAACAACTCATAATCGTCTTCAAGGAATAGTTTCCGACCTTTATCTGTCAATTTCATATCGGCATCCGAAAACATCTGTTCAGGTTCTATTTCAATGAGGTCGAGTTGAATAAGCTCGTGTTCTTTATTCATAAGCTGTTTTGCCCACATAAAACGTTCCGACACGGAGTCAAAAATATCACTTATAGTGGCATTAATTTCACTCTTGCGCCGACGCGAGGTGATAAAATCATAACAAATGTCATAAAGCAGTACTCTATAATGGCCAACAGGTAGGAGTTTCTTAACCGATTGAACAAAAGGGAGCTCCGCCGAATTTTCTTCCTCTTTTTCCATTCTCCTCAGCAGCTCATGGGTTTTGATATTCTTGTCTTCCACCCATTCTCCAATGGTGGTAACAAAATCATAGCGGGTTTTCTCTTTCTTCTCTTGTGTGTTTTCTCCAATGGGCACATTGTTATATATGGCAGAAAGTATTTCCTTGGAGATGACAAAGTTATCCTCTCTACGTGAATCTTCAGATTCAAGGAGATTTGTCTTCTGTAGTATTTCAAAATCGTGTTGGAGGAATTGTGCATCGATGGTGTCAATGTCGAAAAAACGTCGCACGTCATCCAAATCATACGATCTGTTTGAAGAAGCTTGTGAAAAAATAGCGGAAAACAAAGCAGCCTGTAAAGGTGTGCAATGCAAGTAGTTTGCCACTTTGCTCAATTCTTCCACTATTTCTTCTAGAATTTTTTCATTTACATCGTCTTCCCCTCTTCGTGTGAATTGGTTCGTGCCGAACGTGACAAATTTCTTCTCGTCCTCAATCAAGCCAGGCTGAATTGCGTTTAGCGCGTAATGTTTAGAATCTTCCAATTGTTTCGCGAGGAAACATAATCTTTGCAACATTGTTCTTTTTTCTTTTTTCATACCATTATTACTTAGAAATTCACGCTGCAAAAATAGAATGCGCCTATGCTAAAATATGGCACAGTGATGCGCTATTTTTGCCGGCGTAATCAAACATCAAAGAATATGGATAGAACGAAACACATCATTATCCCTGTGGGCAGCAACGCCGCGCAGTGCAAAGAGTACGTTATGCAACAGCTGCCCTCTTCTTACGCATACGAATGGATGGAAAGCGAGAATTTTGTCAGAGAACACCTCTATTGTACGGAGGATGGTCCCTACGACCCATCCTTAGAGGTGTGGCTTCTCGTCTGGGACTCGCCCTCGAACATGGTACCCAAATCGCATCCGAATCCGAATGTGAAGCACACTTGCTCGAACACGGAGCTGCAAATTGCGGCAATGGGGGTTAACCTGCTGTGGTGCAAAGCGCATCACGCCAACATTAAACGGCATCTCATCTACATCCTGCCCCCACGCTTCAACTCCAAACTCTACGACCGTCCCCTTGACCGCGATTTCTTGGGCATGGATGACATCCACGTGATAGACATGCAGGAGGAACTATCGAAAGTGAACGGCAACACCCCTTTGTCGGATTTTCTTGAAATCATCGACCTCCGCGTGGCTGAAGTGATTGCGGGGAAGAAGCCGCAAACGGAGCATTTCCGTGACACATCTGCAAATAATCGAAGTGTTCATTACACTCATGAACTGTGACAGACTTAACGATTCAACCAACATAATTATAAAAAAAATGGAAGATTTTGATATTAATGAATTCTCTCAATCAATAGAAAGTCTTAGCCCCGAAGAAAAGAGGGAACGTATAAAGGAAAAACAGGATGAAATAAGTGATGCCAGTGACTACATGCAAAAACAGCTACAAAATTGTGAGGATTTTGGAGTGACCAGTACCGCTTATTACTTAGAGTTGGAAGACAGATTCTATGAATTAGAAGGGTGGTGGAGTGAATTGAACGACCTTAGAAGGCTTCTTGACTTTGAGTATATAGAATCTCTTGTGAATGAAATTGACTGCTCCATCACAGATAATGGATTAAGCGATAGAATCAGAAAACACTCATCATACACTTATTTACCCAAAAAAGGCTTTCTTCCGCTTTATGCCATCGAGCCCCAACCCGATGGGGTTATTAACATTCGTATTCAAGAACATCTTCTTGAAAGCGGCGACTCTCGGAAAACGGTCGCTGATGCTTGCGGACTTCGTTGTTTGCTTCCAGACATATCTATTAAGGTGCCCCGCTTAGAACAAGCCAAGAAGGTGATAGAGCTACTGAACTTGCTCGACAAGGTCTTTCAAAAAGAATTGAATCAACACCTTGAGAATTAGCCTGTGTTTTGCGAAACTTGCTGTGCCGCATTTTGACACCCCAGGGCGCTATTTTTGCCGTCGTAAAAAACAAGAGTATGCCGTACGTAAAAAATAGTATCTTTGCACTTCATTATGAAGATAGCGTAAGCTATGGTGTGGCTGTAGGAAGAAATCGCCAAGTTTTAGCAACAGAGCACACCGATAGGTACGTCCGTATAGGCGTACTCTTTTCGGTTATTCAGCTGTTGCGTGGCGTTTGGCGATGCCCTTTCTACCTGAAGAGCGAAGGGGTACGCTATTTTCTTTTCCAAAATGGAGGTTACTATGTCATGCAGAAACAAGATGACATAACAACCAAAATGTAGAGACAAGAGAAACAGGGCACGCCCCGTTTCGGAATGAAAAGATAACCGCAGTTGCCGAAAAGCGTTCAACAGAGTAGGCAAAAAATCTAACAGTTGCGCCCGACACGTATCAGGGGGAATATTATGATTTCAAATATCGAAGAAAAAAATGGTTGGTACTATATCTATGATGAAACAGGCCACAAATCAAAAACATTATCTGACAACATCGGCGAAATAATGGGTATTGGAAACGATTGGTTTATCGTTGCAAAAAATGGTTGGTACTATTTGTATGACGAAGATGGAAGACGCTATAAAACACTTTCCGATAATATAGGAGAAATCGCAAATGTTAGCGGAAACACTTTCGTTGTAAGAAAATCGGGCTGGCTGCATACCTACGATAAAGATGGCAACAAAATAAATACTCGCTCTGACAGATGATCTCTTGGGGGATGTTGCCATCCGTATCGTCCCTTTTTCAAATAGTTCATCCCTAACTGAGACACTATGAAATACACCAGCATTCCTGACATTCCTTGTCCCGAAAAGGATTCTTTCGGCATACATCCCTATGCGCAGGGCTTAATACGCTTCATAAAGGGCACCAAAACACCTATAACCATTGCTTTGCAAGGCGAGTGGGGCAGCGGCAAAACCTCTTTGATGAACACTCTCCAAGATGAGTTATGCGGTCCCGATGGGCAATTCCTCCCCGTTTGGATCAACACATGGGAGTATGCCCTGATGCACGACTCGTCATCCACATTGATTCAAATCATTTCCAAAATGGTGCAGCAGACCGCCAGCAACAACGAGATCAAACGAAAAGCATTGTTTGAAAAAGTGAAGCGGATCAGTGCTGTGGCCGCAAAAACAGCTATTGGTATCACTGGCGGAGACGGCAGCGCAATAGACGAGTTCTTTTCAACCAAAAATTCATCTGTGGGCGAACTTCGTGACGAATTGCAAGAAACGGTAAAAGAAAAGGTCGAGGAAAGCAAGAAAAGTGGTTTCATATTCTTCATTGATGACCTTGACCGCATCAATCCTCCGACTGCTGTCGAACTGTTGGAGCTACTGAAGAACATCTTTACACTCGAATATTGCGTCTTTGTCCTCGCCATAGACTACGACGTTGTAGTGAAAGGGCTCAAACCCAAATTCGGAGAACTCACTGATACCAACGAGCGCGAATTTCGATCCTTCTTTGACAAAATCATCCAAGTGCCGTTCACTATGCCCGTGAGCAACTACCGTGTGGACGGCTTTCTACGAGACTCTCTCCTCAATATCGGTTGGTGTAGTTCATCTCAACACGACAACAAGGTTTTAATGTCACGTATTTCTGAGGTGGCAAAAATCACTGTAGGCAACAACCCTCGCTCGCTTAAGCGACTACTTAACAATCTATCGCTCATCAAATGTATTAACGAGTCTCAAGAAAATAGCGACGGAGATTTCTTGAAAGACGACCTTTCTGTTTTCCTGAGTTTCGCTTTAGTGAGCATGCAAATTGCCTATCCAAAAATTTACAATGTGCTGAACAAATATCCTGGGTTTACTACATGGAATGAAGACATCGCATTTCAGCTGAATCTCAAACCTTTGGATGAATCTACTCGTAATAATTTGGCTTCTGTGGAAGAATTCAACGAAGAATGGGAGCAGTTGCTTTTCCGCATTTGTCACGCCGACTATTACTTGCGCAACAAATCGCTCAACATTTCTACACTTCTGAACCTGATGCGTACCTTTATTATGGAAGGGAACGACCAGAACATGGATGAACCAAATCTTATTTCTGATACAATTCGCTGGACTATGCAAATGTCAGCTGTGACTAATCTTGAAGCAAATGACCACGCGCCAGTAGATTATCATACCAGCAGTTTCTTAAAAGAGGTGCGCGACCGCCTTATTTCTTCATTGAAAAAGACTCTCCCTCAAAATGCTTCACACATTGCGCCCGCCTCTGCACGAGTGCAGGTCACAGCCCCTATCCAGTTAACGCCCAACATCAATGTTAAACTTGAAACATACCCAGACAAGGGGCGCATTCGTCTAAACCTTGGCATGAACATTGGAATGCAATGTAAGAAACCTCAATTTGAAACGCCTTTGGCTTATATTGAAGAACGAAATATTACTGAAGAATTCAACAAAATTGAACGAGAGTATCAATTGACCGTTCAGAAATTTTCACAGGAAAGAAGTTCCTGCTATTGTAGCAGACCAATGATGCAAGGGGCGTACACGTATAATAATGACCATTATGTATGGTTACAATTTGGAGTGATGTTTCCTAATACCGAGGCGTTTAATGAGCAACGTACAATATCGGACATGACCGAAATGATTTGTGCTATGCTTAAGGCAAGGCAACAGATAGAAACCCTACTTAGGTAAATACATAAAAACGGATTCTCCTCATGGTTTTTATTTTTATTAAATACAAGTGGAGGAGGAAAACGTGAAATAACTATGTAATTATTTTTCGATGCATACGCCGCTGTGTCGCATTATGGCACAGCGGCGTCTTATTTTTGCCGCATTGAAAAACATCATGGATAGGAAATAGCTGATAAAAGAAAAATCAATATTATTATTAACCCAATAAAGCCAAACAACTATGATCCATTACAACGATTATGTGATTGAACTCATCGAGCAGGAAATCGTTACGATGTTCAACGATTTCTCCAAGGCATCGATGGACTACCCTGAGCACCAGAACCTGCTGGAGTTGCGGAAGGCGATCCTCAATAAGCAGGCGTTAGCGCACCAGCAGGAGCTGATGACCGACATTGTAGCCTTCAATGAAGCATTGCGGGAGGCACTGAAGGAGATGTACGAAACCGCCCGCCGCATTTATCGAGACACGCTTTCCAGTGATTATGGTGAACATCTGAGTGTTTCCGCAGGATGCTACTTAAGTGGCACCTATCCCTCGTTGCACCCGCTTCAGAACGACTCGCGACAGGTGCTTTGGGACGCGATTTGCGATGGGGGATACAATCCATTGTACCGCGATGGTGTCTCATTCTCGAAACTGAAGCTCCCCAGCGGCTTTCGCGAATCCTTTGACGACTTCGTTGGATTGACCTGTCCGCCACCCAACTGGAACGAAGGGCTCGATCCAGAGCTCACCAAAGACCTGAACCTCATCGCCCCTTTCCATCATCTCTTCGACCACACCAACTTCGCCCTCACCGATTTCATTTTCGTGCGGGATTTTCGCACAGAGATTACGATGGAGGTGGTGACGGGGGAGTGAGCCAATGCCATATTTTTGCACACCCGTGCGTTATTTTTGCCACCATAATTCAAACGGTTACCATTATGGCAAACAACAGACAAATACAACTAAGAGACACGAAAGAAACGTATGCCGATGTATGGGATTTGTATCACACGATTGCAGCGCATATTGCCACGCGATTGCGGTGGTTTCTGGAGGCCGAGAAACGGCGTTATAACTCTGTGCCCAGTGGCTTTCGTGACGAAAAGGAGTGGCAAGCGGCACTGCGCACGATGATTCGTGCATTCGACCTGTTGGCCTCTCCTTCCGACCTTCCCGAACATCGCGATCCACGTCTGTCGGGAGATGAGCAGGAAGCCCTCATCCAAGAGGGACTTCAGCTCTTTTGTGACCATTTCCGGTCGTTGTGGCTGTAAAGAACACTAAGTTTATAGACATTATGTATAATCAGAATAAACAAGAAATCATATCGATACAAGAGCATGCCGACACGGACTATTTGCAACGATATTTAAGACAGTGCGAGAGAGAGATTTTGATGCTTGCCTATGACGAAAACGACAGGGAGCTGTTCATTCTCAGCAACGAGGACAGAATATTGGAACAGGCTGAAATTCGTTGTGCGCTGCTGAACCGGATGTTCGAGTTGCATTGTTCGGAGGCCAACCTCAGGGATTTGGAGGCGACTAACAACCGACTTATCCAAATGGAAGCCAAGGTTTTGGAAATCCACAAACAGAGACACCAACAGCTGACGACCATCCACCCAGATTACAAATTGGACACCCATTTGACCCATTGCCACGATGCTCAGAATCCGCAACTTATCATTAGGGAGGATGATGGTTTTTACGGTTCGCAGTGGAGCGACATGATGGAGATTCTTGACCTGATACACGGTATGGAGATGACCGACAACTTGTATGGATGCTATGATAACTTTTTCGACTCCTACCACAACGGTTTGCCCCTCAAGGATCCGTGCTACATTGACCTCGTTTTCCCCCAACCCATCCCGTTTTGCTACTCTTTTTGCGAGCTTTGCAACCACCAGCATTACAGTATCCCCGACATCATGCGTATGACCACCTACCACATCCGCCAAGAGGTGATTTTGGATGAGGCGTTGGATATGGATTGGATGCAGAAGTGAAATGTCTTTAGTATGTTCATAAAAGGAATAATCATGCAAAATTTCGCCGCCATTGATTTCGAGACCGCCAACGGACAACGCAGCAGCGTGTGCAGCGTAGTGGTGGTGGTTGTGCGCAACGGCCTCATCACCAACACGTTCTACAGTCTCATCAAGCCCGAACCTAACTACTACGCCTGGTTCTGTCAGGAGGTTCACGGTCTCACGCACGAGGACACGGACAATGCTCCGGTCTTTTCTGACGTATGGCATCAAATCGAGCCGCTAATCGAAGGATTGCCCTTGGTGGCGCACAACAGTCCGTTTGACGAAAGCTGTCTGCGGGCGGTATTCCATGTCTATCAGATGGACTATCCCGATTACGAATTCCGCTGCACTTGTCGCGCCTCCCGCCGCCATTTTGGACGGCGGCTTCCTGACCACCAGCTACACACTGTAGCAGCGGCCTGCGGCTATCAGCTGGAACATCACCACCACGCGCTTGCGGATGCAGAAGCGTGTGCGAGGATTGCGATAGAGATATTGTAGGGCTGCCGAATTGCGACAACCCTACAGTGCTACGTTTTTGCACACTTATGCGCTATTTTTGCCGACGTAAACAAACAGCAATTAATTAGGACGTTGGTTGAGAGAAAAAATGTCAAGTAACCAAGAACCATACCATTATGGACACTTTGGATAGAATCTACAAGACACTGGAATTCTGCGAACAAGAAAACGAGCATAAGAAAAAAACAGCTTTGGACATCTTGTTCAAAGTCGTGGAATCCACCGCGTCCATCACGGACGACGCGAAACGCATAGAAGCCCTCCTGCTGCACCGGCACGAATGCGGCTTCTGTGCTCTCACAAATAAATTTGAAATCTCTTACGAGTGGGGCAAAATGGAAAACACGCTGCACGATGAATCTTTTTGGAAGTTCATTAACCCGAATCCGAATGAACAGCGGTATGCAGAACACAGAATGACCTTTATAATCGAAATGTTGCTGCGCTGCGAGAAAGACGGAAGCGGCGATTTCGTGGACGTAAGCGCGTTGCTACATCAAAACTCGCACTATCTATTTCAGCGGTGTCTGCCCATCATACTCGACATGGAGACCGACAAAGTGCCTTTCCTGCAATGCGACATTCATCTTGACGAACTGATAGATGAAGTACTATTGATGCCCAACAACCTTCACGAAATCATTCCAGGGATGTTTGCGTTTTGGATTGCATTGAGAATGACGTTCGAGCGTCTATGGTCGTGGTACACCTTTCTGGAACCAGACCCCACCGAAGAGTGCATAGCGGCGGACATCAACGGCGTGCGGGATCTGCTCTCCAAATTCATCACAGTCAGGAAGGAGGATCTTATCATGACTGGCCGGACGTATGGAGAGTATTTGGATGAGAAGGAGTGCGATGAGTGAATCGACAATTAAGCAAGTAGTACCAAGTAATAACAGTTGCGTCCGACACGTATCAGGGATGATGAATATGAACGATTACTATTTTTATATAGCCCCAGACGAGGAAGATTTAGGATGGGAATTCACGATAAGTGACTTGATCGAGAGTGAATTTGAAGATCGGCCTGACAATTTCCCAGATAAGTCTGCGAAAATAGAGTTTTTGAAAGAATTGATTGCTGATATTGAGGAGTGTATTGAAAAGGTGGAGAAAGAGGGAATTATTGTTTGAGGCTATGATGGTGAATGGGATATTTTTGTAGTTTTGCAAATTGAATTACAGCCCTTTCGTTGTTTAGGCATTCATAAGTGTAACCTCGACTGTCGGATGCAACGAATGGGATAATTAGGTACAAGTAAGAGGTTACCGAGAGATTAACCACAGTTATCATTATGAAACTTCAGAGTGTTTTACCAATAATAAATGTAGATGATCAGTGGGGCAAAGATTATAGGCATTATGTCCCCTTGTTTATCGCCTACGCAAAGGAAAGAATCCATGTGAGCAATTGGGATTCCGATGTTCGAGAACAACTATTTCGTTCTGTCAATTGCATATCTTCGTTAAGACAAGGGAATTTCTATCTTAATGAACGTGAAATAATACAGGAACATTGGGATGAGCTTATTGCTCCATTGGGAATTATCGTGGACAACCCTGATGATTTCTGTATAAAACAGTGCTATGAGATAATTCGTGTAATAAAGATGCATACTGGAGCTAATAGACCAGCAGCTTCACTCCGATTCATTGCTGCTTTTCAGCCTTCCCAATTGACTACCACTGTAACATGGTATTATCTGGATAATATATATAATAGCATGAAGATTGCAGGGATTGATTTGCCAGAAGGTTATGGCGGAGATACTATACAAAAAAGCCATTATATTCAGAGATTTCTTGTGGAGAGTTATCCTAACGTTGATGATATTGAGAGGGGGACCTATTCATGGAGATTGCCGGATATGTTGGCCGAATTGAGAAATCCAGCCTCTGACTATACTACTCAAGAGCCGGACGACACACCTCTTTCTATCAAGGCTGATATTGTGTCGACTTCGGAAGTATTGAGAATGCCACTCTCTATACCTGATTACCAACGTCCTTATGTTTGGACAAAGTCAAATGTGGAACAGATGTTGTATGATATTAAAAACAGTATGGAGCAGGGGAAAAGGAAATATAGAATTGGAAGTATCATCCTCCACAATAATGATATTGTGGACGGACAGCAAAGAATAACAACTATTTGCCTAATAAAACTTGCATGGGCAAACAATGGAAATGCAGAAAAAGAGAAAATATGTGGCTTGAAGTTCGCTCATGAGCAATCATTCATGCATATACACGACAATTACGAGTATATAACAAAGTGGTTGAATGCCATTTCTGAAAACAAGCGTATGGAATTCACCTCTTATATTGATAAATGTTGTGAATTTGTTGTTGTTCGGATAACTGGGAAAGACAGTTTGTCTATGGCATTCAAACTGTTTGATTCCCAAAATGGTCGAGGAAAGCCCTTGGAGGCTTATAATCTGCTTAAGGCTTTCCACTTGAGAGCAATGGTAACAGCGGAAGAAAGTCTGAAAATATCTTGCGACAGAAATTGGGAACTAAATACACGATATGGCAGAGACACTAATGATGGGGTGTCATCGTATGATATTTTAAAACATCTATTTGACGAACAACTTTACCGAACCCGTATTTGGTGTCGAGACTCAGAGGCGTGGTCATTCTCAAAAAAGCACATCAATGAGTTTAAAGGAATGCAGATAGACAAGCTACATGCCG
>Ga0310691_10007142_pt1 | contig 11728 bp, 11 predicted proteins | sample 176DNAGHGlowgp2_FD_203887 | JGI IMG/M metagenome (GOLD analysis project Ga0310691, IMG submission 203887) | Sheep rumen microbial communities from Palmerston North, Manawatu-Wanganui, New Zealand - 1766 DNA GHGlow gp2 (v2) (version 2) | ecosystem: Host-associated > Mammals > Digestive system >... | reverse complement strand
GATTATGTAGAAGTGCAACCAATAGAGTGTTATGATCACTTGATTCAAACAGGAGATTTTGGTACTAAAGTAGAAGTAGCTGCTAATATTGAAAAGATTGTTAGAGTAACAGAAGAAGCAGGAAAAATAATAGTTGCTACAGGTGATGTTCATCACTTAAAAAGAGATGATAAAATCTATAGAGAAATTATTGTTAATCAAAAAGTACCAGGTGGAGGAAGACATCCTCTAGCAAAAAGTGATATAAAAGAAATTCCTTCTAATCACTTTAGAACTACTAATGAAATGTTAGAAGATTTTAAATTTTTAGGAGAAGAAAAAGCAAAAGAAATAGTAGTTACTAATACTAATAAGATTGCCGATATGTGTGAAATAGTAGAAGTAATTCCAGATACTGGAGGTATTCCATTCTCTCCTAGAGTTAAATCTGATGATGGAGAAAACTATTTGGATTGTCCAGTTGTAGTTACTGATTTAGTTTACACCAAGGCAAAAGACTGGTATGGAGATCCACTTCCATATGCAATAGAAGAGCGTATCGCTACAGAACTCTATGGAGATATTGTTTATAGAATAATTAAAGAGGATTTAGAAAAAGAAAATTTATCTGAAGAAGAATTTAATGCTAAATCTCATAAATTACTACATGATACTTTACTACAAGGAAAAGATAAAGTAGTAGAATTTGTTAAAGAATATGTTAAAAGAACTAGTGAAGAAGAATTAGATGAAAAAGGCTTAGAAAAAGCAACTAAGAAAGCATTAGGTGGAGTAATAGGTGGAGGATTCGATCCTATTTACTTAATTGCTCAAAGACTTGTTAAACACTCTAATGATGAAGGATACTTAGTTGGATCCCGTGGTTCAGTTGGATCTAGTTTCGTTGCAACAATGATGGGGATAACTGAAGTTAACCCATTAGCTGCTCACTATAGATGTGAAAAGTGTAAGTTAAGTATATTCGAAGATGAAAATGGTAAACCATTCGGAGCAGATTACTCTTCAGGTTTTGACTTACCAGATAAGGAATGTCCACATTGTCATATCCCACTTATTAAAGATGGGCAAGACATGCCATTTGCTACATTCTTAGGATTTAATGCTGATAAAGTACCAGATATCGATCTTAACTTCTCAGATTTAAACCAAGCTTCAGCACATGCTTATACTAAAGTATTATTTGGAGAAGATAATGTATATCGTGCAGGTACTATTGGTACAGTAGCTGATAAAACTGCATTTGGTTTTGTAAAAGGATACTTAGAAGAAAAAGGTATTCTAGATATGAGAACAGCTGAAGTAGAGCGACTTGCTATTGGATGTACCGGAGTAAAACGTACTACAGGACAACATCCAGGTGGTATAGTTGTTGTTCCAGACTATAAGGAAGTATTTGATTTTACACCATTCCAGTTCCCAGCAGAAGATGCAGAAGCAGAGTGGAGAACAACACACTTTGATTACCATTCAATCGATCAATGTTTATTAAAACTTGATATCTTAGGGCATAGTGACCCAACACAATTAAGATTAATTCAAAATGCATCTCATACTGATATCTTAAAGGTACCAATGGATGATAAAGATACAATGAGTATATTTACTTCAACTGATGTATTAGGAGTTACTAAAGAACAAATAATGTGTAATACTGGAACTTTAGGTATACCTGAATTTGGTACACCATTTACTATTAAATTAGTTGAAGATACACGACCAACAACTTTCGGAGAACTTGTTAAAATATCTGGACTTTCTCATGGTACTGATGTTTGGTTAGGTAATGCCCAAGAACTTATTGCTAATAATATAGTTCCATTTAAAGATACAATAGGCTGTCGTGATGATATCATGGTATACCTAATGTATAATGGAGTTAAACCATTAAAAGCATTTAAGATAATGGAGTTTGTTCGTAAAGGTAAAGCTTCAAAAGACCCAGAAACATGGAAAGAACACGTTAAAACAATGCAAGAAGCAAACATTCCAGAATGGTTTATAGGTTCATGTCAAAAGATTAAATACATGTTCCCTAAAGCCCATGCCGCAGCATATGTAATTAGCGCCTTCAGAATTGCTTGGTATAAAGTACATATGCCAGTATATTTCTATGCATCATGGTACTCATCTAAAGCAACAGATGTTGATGTTGAACCAATGATAAAAGGATATGATGCTGTAAAAGCAAGACTTCAAGATATTGAGGCTAAAGGTTATGAGGCTACTAATAAAGAAAATGGTCAAGCTGAATCTTTAAAAATAGCTCTTGAAGCTACAGCTAGAGGAATGAAGTTCCTACCAATAGATTTATATGAATCAGAAGCAACTACATGGAAAGTTAAATCTGATACTGAAATTTATCCACCTTTCTCAGCAATCGATGGATTAGGTGATACAGTTGCTAAAAACATAGTTGCTGAACGTGAAAAAGGTAAGTTCATAAGCATTGAAGATGTACAAAAACGTGCTAAAATTTCACAAACACTTATTGATAAAATGAAAGATATGGGAATCCTAGAAGGAATGCCTGATTCAAATCAATTGAGTTTATTCTAAAAGAGAAATTATTTCTCTTTTTTTTGTGATATAATTAGGTAGGTGATAATATGAAATACACAGTTCTTGTAAATAAAAATAATAAGTTTAAAGAAAATAGTAAGTATAATCTTATTACTACTAAAAATGAATTAAATGAAGAAGTAAAAGTAGAAGAAGAAGCATATAATCATTTTTTATTATTAAAAGAATATTTAAAAGAGTTAAACATAAATATAGATATAGATGATTCATATAGAAGTATTGATAGACAAACTGAATTATATGAGTATTATTTAAATAATAATGGACAAGATTACTGTGATAAATATGTAGCTGTTCCAGGATATTCAGAACATCATACAGGATTAGCTATAGATATTATGCTAAAAATAAATGATGGATATTTAAGAGAAGACATGGACCAGTTTCAAGAAATAAAAACATTTGAAGAAATACATAAACATTTATATAAATATGGATTTATTCTTAGATATCCCCAAGGTAAAGAAAATATTACGGGATATAGTTATGAACCATGGCATATTAGATATGTAGGAGAATATCCCGCTAAAATAATATATGAAAATAATTTATGTTTAGAAGAATACTTAAATTCTTTTGGAACAGTTATATACATTAATAAACCTAAAGGAGTAACTAGTTTTGATGTTGTTAATTCTATTAGTAAAAGATTTGGTATTAAAAGAGTAGGCCATACTGGTACATTAGATCCTTTAGCTACTGGAGTTTTAATAGTAACAGTAGGTACTGCCTGTAAAATAGTAGAATTACTAACTAGTGAAGATAAAGAATATATTGCTAGTGTTGAATTGGGTTATTCTACTGATACATTAGATATAGAAGGTAAAGTACTAGAAAGAAAAGATATACAAAAAAACATAAATTTAGAGGAAGTACTAAATAGTTTTAAAAAGACTTATCTTCAAGAAGTACCAATTTATTCGGCTGTAAAAGTAGAAGGTAAAAAACTATATGAATATGCTAGAAAAGGTATTGAAGTAGAATTACCTAAAAAAGAAGTAACTATTAAAGAAATAGAATTATTGGAGAAAAATAATAATACATTTAAATTTAAATGCTTAGTTACAAAAGGATGTTATATAAGAAGTTTAATTAAAGATATATGTAATTCACTAAATACTTTAGGAACTATGACTGATTTAATAAGAACTAAACAAGGTAATATTACTATAGAAGAAACAGATGACATTGACAGTGAATTTACATTACATAGTATTACAGAATCATTAAACTATGATACAATAATAGTAGATGATTTATTAGAAAAAAAGATAAGTAATGGAATGAAAATAAATAATGATTTTAATATAAAAGATAAAGTTATATTTATTAATAAAGCTAATAAATTATTAGGTATTTATGAAGTAGAAGATAATAAATTGAAAGTATGGAAAAATTTTGTATAAATAGTGAAAAGAGGAAAATAAATGGAAAACAATGATTATTTAAAAGATATTATACCTGATGAACAAGAACGACAAGCAATATATAAAAAAGGTGAAGAAAGAGAAGCAGAATGGGAACAACGATATGAAGATGCTATCTTAAAAGGGAAAATTAATCGTAGACAAAGTAATATAAATGCTTTAAGATATATTGCCACTGGTTTAACAGTAGCTTTTTTGGGAGCAAGTTTTATTGGACTTTCAATAAATGCAGCTAAAAAGAATACAAAAGAATCAGAAATAAGTACAATGATAAATGAAGATGAAAATACTATCACATTAACTAGAAACTATACAGTATCATGGGGAGATACTATAACTGCTATTTCAAATAGAACAGGTATTTCACAAAGAGATATAACAAGTGATAATGATATAGAAAATGCTAATAGAATTGGAGAAGGACAACACTTAGTATTAAACTATAGTATTGATCCCGATAATTTAAAGTATTATACTGAAACAGCTTCAGTTGAAGGAAAATATATTTCAGAAATAGCTAGTGAATATGATACTACAATAAAAACTATATATGATTTAAATAAAGATGCTATTATAGATAATGGTAATGGGACATATACAATTATTTCAGATACAGTGTTAGTTCCAAAATGGATTACTCCAACAGAATTAAAAGAAGCTCAAGCTAAAGGAAAATAATACGCTAAGTATTATTTTTTTGTTTACAAAATAAAATAACTATGTTATAATTTTATTCGTCAGTGATCCGCTGGTATAATTATTATGATCATATGAAAATATATATAGAGAGGAGCTAAGAGTTATGAATATAATTGATAAAATTAATTCAAAACAAATTAATCCTAACATCCCAGAATTCCGTGTTGGAGATACTGTAAGAGTTGATGTTAAGATTATCGAAGGTAAGAGAGAACGTATCCAAGCATTCGAAGGTGTAGTTGTAGCTCGTAGAGGTGGAAGTGTTTCTGAAACTTTCACAGTTCGTAAAATGTCTAGCGGTGTAGGAGTTGAAAGAACATTCCCAATGCATTCACCAAAAGTAGCAGGTGTTACTGTTATTCGTAAAGGTAAAGTTAGACGTGCTAAACTTACATTCCTTAAAGGAATGGTTGGTACATATCGTATCAAAGAAAGAGGACAAAGACTTTCAGATGAAAAGAAAGCTGCTTAATGCTTTCTTTTTTTTGTCGGATAATGTATAATTTAATAGGAGATGATGCTATGGAAAAATTAAAAAAAATATTAAAAGAATATCTTCCATATGTAATTATAATTATAGTAGTTTTAATAATAAAATCTAATGTAGTAGCTCCAATAAAAGTAAATGGTAGAAGTATGAATAATAATCTAAAAAATGGAGATATTATGATACTAGATATTATTGGATATAGGACTTCTAAATTAAAAAGATTTGAAATAATAGTAATAGATAATGGAAAAGATTACTTAATTAAAAGAGTAATTGCTCTTCCAGGGGAAGAAGTAGAATATAAAGATAATAAATTATATATAAATGGAAAAGAAATAAAAGATAAATATGGTAAAGGGAAAACAAGAGACTTTAAAACAAAGGTAGATAAGGATTCATACTTTGCTTTAGGTGATAATAGAGAAGATTCTCTAGATAGTAGATATTATGGAGCATTTAATAAGAAAAAGATATTAGGGAAGACCAGTTTTACAGTATTTCCATTCAATAGATTTGGTAATAAAAAATAAGGATAGAAATATTCTTATTTTTTTTGTATAATATTATTAGAATAAAATAGGAAGGGAATAGTACTATGTATAAAATAATATATAATAAAAAGATAAGTTCTAATTCATATGAAATGGCAGTAAAAGCTCCATTAGTAATTGAAAAATTTATTCCAGGACAATTTTGTATTGTAATGGGTAAAGAGGATAGTGAAAGAATTCCTCTTACTATCTATGATATTGATAAAGAAAAAGGTATTTTATATTTAATATACCAAGTAGTAGGAGCTTCTACTTTAGAATTAAGTAAAATTAATGATGAATTATTTAGTGTTTCAGGACCTCTAGGTAATCCTAATGAAATATGTTCAAATCCTAAAGAATTTAAAGGAAAAAGAATTTGTTATGTAGCAGGTGGTGTAGGAATAGCACCAGTTTATCCGCAAGTTAAATATCTACACGATCAAGGGTATAAAGTAGATGTAATTTATGGCGCAAGAAACGTTGAATTATTATTAATTAGACAAAAGATAGAAAAGGTTGTTAATAAAATTAGATATGCTACAGATGATGGTAGTTTTGGTACTAAAGGATTAGTTACTGATATCTTAGAAAAATATATAAATGATTATGATATAGTAATCGCAATTGGACCAGTAATCATGATGAAGTTTGTAGTAGACGTTTGTAAGAAATACAATAAACCTTCAATCGTAAGTATGAATCCATTAATGGTAGATGGTAGTGGTATGTGTGGAGCATGCCGTTGTAAGGTTGATGGGCAAGTGAAATTTGCTTGTATTCATGGACCGGAATTTCCTGGTGATAAAGTAGATTTTGATTTAGCATTAAAGAGAATGAATATTTATAAAGAAGAAGAAAAAGTTTTATATGAAAAGATGCAAGGAGATGAAACTCATGAATGATGAAAAAGTAAAAGGAAGAGTTCAAGATCCTAAAGAACGTGTTAAAAACTTTGAAGAAGTAGAATTAGGATATTCAAAAGAAGAAGCATTAAAAGAAGCAAATAGATGTCTCCAATGTGTTAATCCAAGATGTGTAAAAGGCTGCCCAGTAGGAATAATGATCCCAGAGTTTATTAAATGTATTAAAGAAGAAAACTTAAAAGGTGCTTATGAGGTAATAGGAAGAGCTAGTTCCCTTCCAGCTATTTGTGGAAGAGTTTGTCCTCAAGAAAAACAATGTGAGGCAATGTGTATTAAAGGACTAAAAGGAGATGCTATCTCAATAGGAACACTTGAAAGATTCGTAGCTGACAATGTAGGCACAATAGAATTTAAAAAGCCTAAAAAGAATGGTAAAAAAGTGGCAGTAGTAGGCAGCGGACCAGCAGGATTATCTTGTGCCTATGATTTAGCTAAAGCAGGATTCGAAGTAGTAATATATGAAATACTTCATAAAGCAGGTGGAGTATTAACTTATGGTATTCCAGAATTCAGATTACCAAAAAGAATTGTAGAAGAACAAATAAACAATTTAAAAGAATTAGGTGTAGAAATAAAAACTGATGTTTTAATCGGAAATACAATTTCATTAGATGAACTTCAAAATAATTTTGATGCAGTTTTTCTAGGTACAGGTGCAGGACTTCCTAAGTTTATGGGTATTCCAGGTGAAGATGCTAATGGTGTATTCTCAGCAAATGAGATATTAACTAGAATTAATCTAATGGCTAGTTTTAAAGAAGACTCTAAAACCCCAATAAAAAAAGCTAAGAAAGCTTATGTTATTGGTGGAGGAAATGTCGCAATGGATGCAGTTAGATCACTTAAACGTTTAGGAATAGATGCACATATAATGTATAGAAGAAGCGAAGATGAACTTCCAGCTAGATTAATGGAAGTACATCATGCTAAAGAAGAAGGTATAGTATTTGATTTATTAACTAATCCAAAAGAAATATTAGTGGATGAAAATAATAATGTTATCGGAATGAATGTAGTTAATATGAATCTAACAGAACCTGGTGAAGATGGAAGACGTGGTGTAGTAGAAGATGAATCTTCACTTCATAAAGTAGACTGCGATATGGTAGTCATGGCTTTAGGTACTAGTCCAAACCATTCTGCTACAAAGAATTCAAAAATAGAATTATCTGATAGAGGATTAATAGTTGTTGAAAACACTAAAACATCTTTAAATAAAGTATATGCTGGAGGAGATGCAGTAACTGGTGCTGCCACAGTAATATTAGCTATGGAAGCCGGTAAAAAAGGTGCTGCTGAAATAATGGAGGCATTAAAATGAAAACATATAATTATAAAGCCTTGAAATCCGATTTAATATATTTTGTAAAAACATCAAGCTTTCATGGAGATGAAATAAAAAAATCTCTATATTTAGAGAAAGTAGAAAATGCTGAGGATGAAGAATTAATTGAAATAGCTCATGAGTGTGGAATTATTTCATTAAAACGTTATGAAGTAGAAATGGCTAAAGCAAAAAGATAGAAGAAAAACTTCTATCTTTTTTAACATTCATCACTTACACATATTGTTAAAGTAGAACTACTATTACCTCGATATTCACCATCTAAAAAATCATCTAAAGAATCATAAGTGAATACTGTTAATAGTATTTTATTTTTTATAGCTAAAGCTCCATCATTACTTTGCAATTTTATTGAAGTAATTAATGTATTGTCATTAAACTCGTATTCCTCAATATGTGAATAAAAGCCTTTACCTCTATTAGCATAATCATCATATAAGTAATTTAATAAATATTGCCATTTTTCCATACAATTACTAGGATTAAATATATTATATGAAATATCCTCAGTATCAGTACTAAATTTTATATTAAATCCTATTTTTAAATTATTATTAGTATTATACTTCATCCATTCATCATAAAAACTCTTACCAAAACCACCATTTATACTAACACTATCTTCATTAGATGGATATATTTGAAATATACCTATATCTTCCATAGAATTTAAAGTTTTATTAATCTTAGTTATTTTAACTAAACCACTATCATTACTACTATAAAAACTAATGGGAGTATTATTTAAATCTTTATATTTTTCTACATATTCAACATCTACTTTTTTCTTTTCCTTTTTCTTTACTTCTTTTTTTATACATCCACTACAAATAATAAGAATAATAAAAAGTATTATAATTTTCTTATACATATAATCACCTATAATTATTATAATATAAAAACAATTTAATTAGAAGATAATAGTTATGTTATAATAGAATAGAAGGTGAGATTATGCAAAAAGTATTTGAATCAGAAAGAATTAATTACGTAAAAGTAGATCCAAATCTAATAAATGATTATTTGAAAATGATTAATGATAAAAAAATACAATCTTTTATTGGATTAAGTAATATCACAGTCACATTTGATGATGAAATGGAATGGGTTAGAAATAATATGGTAAGTGATTCATTAGTATTTTCTATGATAGAAAAATCTACTAATGAATATATTGGTAATATAGAAATAATGGCTAAAGAAAATAATGTTGGAGAACTAGGTATATGTATTACTACTGATAAACAAGATAAACATTTTGGACAAGAAGCTATTAGAAGAATATTAGACTATGCTTATAATGATTTAAAACTAGATATAGTTTATTTAAATGTTCATAAAGACAATCCAAGAGCTATTAAGTGTTATGAAAAATGTAATTTTGTGATAGATGGAAAGGGTAAAAATGAAGGAGATTTCCACATGACACATCAAAAGGAGATAAATAATGATTAAAAACATAATATTTGATATAGGACATGTAATCGCATATATTGATTATAAGGAAGCTGCCAATAATCTTATTGATAATGAAGAAGATAGAAAATTTATTCTCGACAATGTTCTTAATTCACCAGAATGGGTTAAGAATGGATTGATTGATACAGGTTATATTAATTTAGATGAATTTATTTCCATTATTGGAGATAGATATAATAATACTAAAGATGAGATAATAAGATATTTTATGTATAATCATTATCAATTTTTAAAAGTAAACCAAAAGGTATTAGAACTAATAGAATTATTAAAAGAAAAAGGGTATAAAATATATATACTATCTAATTTAAATAAAGAAGCTCATGATGTGTATTTAAAAACTAATCTATTTAATTTAGTAGATGGATCAGCTTTATCTTATCAAGAACATCAAGTAAAACCAAATCAAGGTATATATAAAACATTAATAAATAGATATAATTTAGTACCTTGTGAATCTATATTTATAGATGATAGACTAGATAATTGTGAAACAGGTAAAACTTTAGGAATTGATTATATAAATGTAAATAAAAATGATTATAATGATTTAGAAAATAAATTAAGGGAAAGAGGCATAATATAAAATGAAAGATAGTCACGTACATACAAATTTAAGTCACGATGGAATATCAAGTATAGAAGAATATTTAGATATTGCTACAGAAAAAGGAGTAGATGAAATAACATTTACAGAGCACTTCGATATATATGATGGAGTAGAAACAAAATTAAAAACATTAGATGTTGATAACTATTTAAAAGAATACAGAAAAAGAAAAGATGATACAAAAGTAAAAACAAATTTTGGAATTGAAATAGGATTAAGACCAGAATCATATTCAAAAATTCGTAATATGGTTATTAATCATGACTTTGATTTTATAATAGGTTCAAGTCATATTACTTGTAAAAAAGATATGTCAATGGATCCAACTTTCTTTGAAGGATTAAGCGCACAAGAAGCTTATATGAAGTACTTTAATGAAGTATTAGAAAACATTAAAAAATACTATTATGAATTTGATGTATATGGTCATTTAGACTATGTAGTTAGATATGGTGATTATGGTATCCAACAAATTAATTATGATGATTATAGAGATACTCTAGATGCTATCCTAATGACTCTAATTAGAAAAGATAAAGGAATTGAAATAAATACATCGGGTATAAGATATGGCTTAGGAATGCCACATCCTAATATGGAAATTATTAAAAGATATAAAGAATTAGGTGGAAAAATAATAACTGTAGGTAGTGATGCCCATCAAGCAAAAGATTTAGCTAGTTATTTTGAAATGGCATATGGAATGCTACAATTAGCTGGATTTGATGAAGTAGCAGTATACCATCATAGAAAACCAGATTTTGTAAAAATAAAAAGTTTATATTAATAAACTATATAGGAGGAATTATGACATATAGAAATACATATGCAAAAATAAATTTAGATAATATAAAGAATAATGTTAAGACTATAATAAGTAATTTCACTGGATATAAATATTATATAGGAGTAGTAAAAGCAGATACCTATGGTCATAATAGTAAAGAAGTAATAAAGTCTATTATTGATGGAGGATGTAATTATCTAGCTGTATCTTCTTTAGATGAAGCAATGGAAATAAGAAAAGAATTTAATATCCCAATACTATGTTTAGGAATAATAGATTCAAAATATATTGATATATGTATTAATAATAATATTGATATCACAATACCTAATATAAACTATTTTAGAGAAATAAAAGATAAGAAAGTAACTGCTCATATAAAAATAGATACTGGTATGAATAGATTAGGTATTAAAGAAAAAGAAGAATTAAATGAAATATTTAATACTAATACAAATATTAATATAAAAGGCATTTATACACATATTTATGAGGCTTTAGATGAAGAAAATACCAATAATCAAATATCTAAGTTTAAAGAGCTAACAAGTGATATAGATTTAAATAAAATAGAAATGATTCATATAGCTCAATCAGATACATTAATTAATTATCCAAAGATAGATATAACTAATGGATGTAGATTAGGAATTATAATGTATGGACTAACAGATTCTAATCTAGAATTATTAGATACAATAGAGTTAATAAGTGAAATAATTGATATAAAAAAATTGAAAAAAGATGAGACAGTAAGTTATAATGGTACTTATAAGGCAACTACTGATGAATTAATAGGTATTGTTTCAATAGGTTATGCAGATGGAGTAAATAGAAAATTAACTGGAGCTTATA
>Ga0310691_10007140_pt1 | contig 11732 bp, 12 predicted proteins | sample 176DNAGHGlowgp2_FD_203887 | JGI IMG/M metagenome (GOLD analysis project Ga0310691, IMG submission 203887) | Sheep rumen microbial communities from Palmerston North, Manawatu-Wanganui, New Zealand - 1766 DNA GHGlow gp2 (v2) (version 2) | ecosystem: Host-associated > Mammals > Digestive system >... | reverse complement strand
GTGCGGATAACAATACAGCCATCACTCATCCTCCCTGACATAATAGGGAAGCATTCTGACAAGATCGACTTCTCCGAATTTTTTAACCGACTGTTCGCAAAGATCCGATATGAACTCGACCGCTTCATCGTTTCTTCTGAATATACCGACGACCTTTATATTTCTGTCCCACATATGATTGCTAATAAACTGAAGCGTGGGATATATCTCAAGGTTTTTCCCCGAAACATCGACTGCAACGATGTAATGGTTGATAACGGTCTTGTTTTCTTTTAACTTATTTATCACACCGGGGCCGTCAAAAACCGATTTCCCGATTATGATGTTGTCATCAAATGTCACGGTCGCCCCGCCTTTCCATACTCATACTTTGAACAGTATTTTACCATGAAACAATGAGTTTTTCCATTCCATGTATCACCTTGCAGCATATATAGATACAGTTCACATTCTATTTCAAATATTCCTCGGTATATAGCTAAAAGTCCGCGTAAAATATTAATTTTTTATATTTGCTATCACCGATAATTATGTTAATATTACTTTGGTATGTGGATTTTTGTGGCATCAGGCATACACAGTATTAATGAGGGGAATCAGCGATGAAAATGACCGCAGTAATGGCATTGAAACCCGGAATGGTTCTTGCCAGCGACGTTTTGTCATACAAAAATGAACTTCTCTATCCCGCCAACACAACGCTTGACGATATAGCGATCGCCAAATTATCGCGCCATTCGATAATGTGTGTTGAGATCAAGGAAGATGAAGATTTCGCGACCACTCATTTCGAAAAGATCCGCGTCAGTGCGGGTTTCAAACATTTCGAGAAAACATATAACATCTTTCTCCCCCGTTACAAGATCATGATAGACAAGCTTATAAGCGATAAGACTCCGCCGGATATATCCCAGCTGTTCCAGATATATGCGGAGATCACGGGTTGCGCCAAAACCGGCGAATTGCTGCTTGACTATCTTTACAATATGCTTCCTTCCGAAGACGATATGACATATGCCCACTGCCTTAACTCCGCTCTTATTGCCGGTGTTTTCGGTACATGGACAGGAATGTCAAGGGAAGATCTTTTTAAGCTCATCCAGTGCGGTTTCTTTTACGACATAGGAAAGCTTATGCTTCCCTACGAGCTTATCTGGAAGCCGTCAAGACTTACGGATATCGAATTCGAGCTTATGAAGACGCATACGATCAAGGGATTTGAACTTATCAAAGATCTCGATCTTGATGACGCAATATTAAAGGCTACTCTCACACACCACGAAAGATGTGACGGTTCGGGATATCCTTCAAAACTTAAAGACCTTCAGATCAGTAAATTTGCCAAGTATATCAGTATCATCGATGCCTACGAGGCAATGACCTCGGCGCGTACATATCGTCAGTCGCTCATACCGTTCCAGGTTATCGCGAACTTTGAAAAGACCGACAGATATTACGACACACTTATCTTAAAACAGATACTGACGCAGATCGCAAGATCACAGCTCGGTCTTACGGTAAGACTTTCCGATGACAGACTTGCCGAAGTCATACTCATCAATGAACTTAAGCTTTCAAGACCGCTTGTAAAATGCGAAGATACCGTTATCGATCTATCCAAAAATCCCGATCTTACGATCGAAGCCGTACTTTGACCCATATATATCAAAAAGCCCGCTGAATGCGGGCTTTTAATATCTTTACAGTTCATCGGTATTACTCGGCGGGATGCGCCGGTTCGGATCCGGCTTCGGTTTCGGCCTCTGCCTCTGTTTCTCCGGCTTTCTTTTGTTCCTCAAAAATCTGATCTCTTAAGATATGCTTGTACTCTTCATATGCCTTTTCGAGTACCTGGCGTTCGTTCTGGAAATATAAGAGATGATAGGCTTCATGATACTTATAGTATCCCGAATCCACAAAATATTCTGCTTTCTGAGGCTTTGAAAAATAGCTGAAGGATTTCATCAAAAACCACTTAACGTGCTTGGCGATGCGGCCTTCGTTTGAATTGAACTCAAAACTCGTTTCATCGATATATTTTATGATCTCGGCGGAAACACCGGTTTCCTCCTTAACTTCCCTTAATGCCGTTTCTTCGAATGTTTCGCCGTCCTCCATGGAGCCCTTGGGAAGCACCCAGCCCGAATAACGGTCCGCATAATTTTTGTAAAGAAGCAGTATCTTTCCTTTATGGATCACGATACCGCCGCAGCTCTGTACATTTTTCATTGTCTTTACCGGCCCTCGCACTGCCCGGGCCCAACTCCTGTTTTTATCTTCTATCTCTCATCTATATATTCACTGTCGTCAAAGCGTCTGAAGTATTCATCGAATATCTTCTTGGCCATGGGAACAGCATGAAGTCCCGAAGTACCCGCATCCTCAAGGATGATCGTTACGCATATCTCGGGATCGTCAGCGGGCGCAAATCCCGTAAACCAAGAGTGAGTCGAACCCGTTATATCGTTGTATTCAGCAGAACCCGTCTTACCCGCAACGGTATAAGTGCTGTTCTTAAGTTTACGGCCCGTACCGCTTTTTACGACTTCCGTCATCATATCGGTAACGATATCGGCTTCCTCTTTGGTCATAAGCCGCTTATATTCTACAGCATCCTCAAAATCTTTAACAGTATTTTTGTTGGAATTTATTACTTTATCGATAAGATAAGGCTTCATCAGTACGCCGTCGTTGGCGATCGCGCACGTGATGAGGTTTAAGTGAACCGGCGTCACAAGCGTATTACCCTGTCCGAACGCCGTTCTTACCATCATCAGGTCATCCGTTATGTTTGCTACATCCGCCTGACTCTTATTGTAGTTAAAAGAAAGCGGAAGCTCATTATTAAACATCAGGTCATCCAGAGTCTTTTGGAATTTTGCCCGATCCAGCATAAGTCCGATGTTACCGAAACTTGAGTTACACGATATCGCAAGGCTTCTCTTAAGATCGCAGTATCCGTGAGTTTCATGGTTGTAACAGGTGATCTTTCCGCCGTCCGTTACAAGTTCGCCTCTGCAGGTGAAACCGTATTTATTGTAAGTATCGGGATTTTCCCTTATGTACTCAAGAAGCGTTATTATCTTAAAGCACGATCCCGGAGGATAAAGACCCTGCGCCGCTCTGTTTAAAAGTACCGTACTGGTTTCGTCATTTATAAGGCTGTCCCATATATCTTCGATCTCATTGGGGTTAAAGTCGGGTTTCGAAACCATCGCATAGATCTCACCCGTCTTGGGATTTGATACCACAACCGCACCGTTATACGATCCTATCGCCGTATAAGCGGTCTTTTGAAGCCCCGCGTCAAGAGTTGTGACAACACTGTCACCAAGGTACTTATCAAGCGAAATGTCCGCCGCGATCTTTTCAGCCATGGGTTGATTGGAATTAATGAGATAATAGTTTGTCTGTCCCTCGATACCTGAGCGTCCGTTTGTGGAATAACCGACGACGTGGGCAAAAATGTTCGCATACGGATAATATCTTACTTCCTCGCCTCCCACATTCTGGGTTTCGGCAAGTACATCCATGTCACGGCTGTAGATCGTGCCTCGCATGTTCTTTTTGATAAGAACTTCCTGACGAGGATTGTAGGCATTATTGATGTATTCCTCTTCGTATGTGGCCACATAATATGAGATAAAGCCCGACAGACACAGGAATATCGCGATGATTAGATATGAAACACCCAGTACGATATTGTGCTGGTCGGTAAAGAAATTTTTCTTTTTCTCCTTCTTCTCCCTGACCTTTATCTTTTCCTCTTCACCGCCGGGTTTCGATCTCACCACATACATACCCTCGATGATAAAGAAAGTGAATATCGTGGCCATTACGGAAGATCCGCCGTAACTTACAAGGGGAAGCGTTACGCCCGTTAAGGGGATAAACTTTACTTCACCGCCGACGGTAAGGAATATCTGGAAAATATAGGTCATGCCAAGGCCAAGCGATACATACTTGTAAAAGTTATCCTTGAAACGCAGGGCTATGTTTACAAACATCAGAAAACAGCTTAAGCATATGAGTATCATGCATATCGAGAAAATGACACCCATTTCCTCGGCTATCGAGGCAAAGATAAAGTCGGTCTCAACATACGGAATGGTCTCGGGAGTACCTTCAAAAAGTCCGAGTCCGAACCAGTTGCCGCTTGATATCGCAAAGAGTGACTGTGTGACCTGATAACCCTCATTGTCGATAACGCTGAACGGGTCTTTGAATGCGGCGACTCTGACCTGAACGTGCCTGAATATCTTATACGCAAGCATCGCCGCCACTACACCCGCGCCGCACCCGAGCGTTAAATAAATATAGTTTCTGGTGGCGATAAAGACCATTATCACGTATACAACAAAGAAAATGAGTGCCGCGCCCAGGTCTCTGCTCATTACAAGCAAAAGAACATGCATGGCCGCGATCACGGTCACGTATACGACCTGTAGAAATGATGTGCTTTTTGCAAGCGCTCCGGCCACAAATAACACAAACAGTATCTTAACAAATTCGGAAGCCTGAAATGAAATGCCGAATATATAGATGGCAAGTTTTGAACCGTTCGCGATCGAACCGCTCATATATACAAGTCCCAAAAGCGCAATACCCGCAAGCGCATAATAGATGGGGGTATTGGGTATCTCCTTGATCTTTATCATGAAATACGGGATAAAGGCGCCGATCAGGCTGGAGATAGCCACGATGATGAGCTGTTTTATGGCAAGCGAAAAATCAAGTCGCGCCAGCATAACAAGACCTATTGACAGTAACATACATACATTGTTGATGATGAGCCTGTTGATACGGGGATAGATCATCGGGATGATGGCCATGACAGCCAGTATCACGACCTGGAAAACGGCATAGAAAAACAGAAATCTTATATTTCCCGATTTAAGACATATTGAGAGGAAGCACGAAAAATGCATAAGGATAGTAAGGATGATCTGCCTCAGATATACACCCTTTCTTGCTTTTTCGTTCTTGAATCTGAAAACCATGAAGCACTCTAATGTATAGAGCATCATGAATATCGTTATAAAGTACTTGGATAACGTTGTTATATACTGAACCATCAGTCAACTCCGTGGTTAAAGTATGCTTTGGTATGCTCTTTTATCGGGCAGATCGGATCTTCGCCCTTTAAAAGGCCAATAAAATAGCCGGTGATCTCATTGACTTCTCTTGAGCTTTCAACGGAAAAAGAAAGCAAAAGATCACCGAAACATTCTTTATGTCCGCCTTTAGCTTGCACTATATTGTCTCTTACAAATTCATGAAGTGAAGTCGGAACCGAATTATAGATAACATTGTAACAATAATCGCACTGAAATAAAACGGGAAAATCTGTTCTCTTTCTGTCGGTGACGGTACCAAACGAAAGGGGGTATGCCTGATCTTTCCCTTTAATACAACATTTTTCGGTTTTTCTTACACAATTTGCCGTGATCATGAGAGGCGTTCTTCCAAAAATATTAAGAATCGCACCCCGAAGATCTAACTCTTTCATCTCATGATAAGACAGTTCAAGCGGGATCACATATTTATCGGTATCGCGTTTTATAAACGTCTCGGAAGCTTTGTTAAACGCATAAAGACCGGGACCTGCAACGATCTTTTTTATAAATCCCGCCTCTTTTAAAAGTTCAAGCCCTTCTACGCTGTGAACCATTATCCCGTCTACCCTTTCATCCGAAGAGATGTTTTGAACCCTTTCCTTGAGCCCTTCATAATCTTTTATCCTGATAACTTCCGGGAAAGACGCATAAAAATGAGACGCGGTAAAATTTTCCGCACTGTTTATGGGAACAATATATGTTACTTCATCGTCAAATTCGGGAGTATAGACTTTCGTATCCGCAAGTCTTACCCACACCTTACGATCCATCATCATATTTCTCCGGCAGTGAATTCACCGATCAGTTTTTCCACTGCCTCACGCCTTATTGTATTTAATACCGAAACGGGGATAAAAACATCTTCCCCCGCGTCGATCTGAAGTTCATTGTATTCAAAAGGCGTATCGTTTATGCGCCTTAACTGCTTTTCTATCTGTGAAGGTGTCGTGGCCGTACTCCTGGCAGCTTCCGTGACAGCACCCGTAACGCAGACCGATCTTTCATCGGTACTTAAAGTAAACTTTATCTCTTCACCGGCCCGAGCGTAAAAATATCCCGAAACGCCGCATTTTACGGAGTTTTCGATATACTTTTCCCTTATCTTTGCAAGTAACTCCTCGTCGCTTCCCAAATAGGAAGGACTGTCAAGCGATATCATATCCCGAACCGCGCCGGTTTCGTAGTAACCCGTAGAAGTCTCAGATCTTAAATATACTTTCATGAGTTTTTCAAGATCATCTCCGTCAACACGGTAATTTCCGGGATCGTCACAGTATCTGTCTATGTATTTTCGATACATTGCCGTAACAAATGCCGCATACTCGCTCTTTTTCATGCGGCCCTCTATCTTAAACGAATCTATCCTGGCATCGATCAGTTTATCAAGTATCGGAAGCGCACACTGATCCTTCATCGAGAGCACATATTCCGGCGGGAATTTACGCCCGTTAAGAAACGGAGCATAGGGCTGTCTGCAGGGGCCCGCACATCTTCCGCGGTTTCCGCTCCTGCCTCCCAAAGTCGATGAAAACAAACACTGTCCCGAGTAGCAGTAACACATCGCACCGTGAACAAACGCCTCTATCTCAAGGTCTGTGTTTTCCCGTATTTTTTTAAGTTCTTCAAGTGTCAGTTCCCTCGCGGTCACCACTCTTGACGCTCCCAGTTCTTTGTAGTAGTTAAAAGAAAATATTCCGGTCGAGAAGGCCTGTGTGCTTATATGAAGTGAAACATCGGGATATCTCTTTTTTAGTTCCGACATAAGACCCAAGTCCTGAACGATAAACGCATCAAGTCCCGCATCCGCGAATGGTTTTACAAAAGAAAGACACTTATCAAATTCACGCTCTTTAATGAGCGTATTGATGGTAAGATAGACTTTAACTCCGAATACATGGGCATATCTGATGGCTCTTACTATCTCTTCATCGGAAAAGTTATCCGCAAATGCCCTGGCACCGAACATCCTGCCGCCGAGATATACCGCGTCACATCCGGCATTCACGCACGCCAAAAAGCCCTCATAATTGGCCGCAGGAGCCAACAGCTCGGGTTTGCTTACCGATGTATCACTTTTTCCGTGCCTTAAAATTTCGTTCATAACTTATCATTCACAAATCCCTTCCGGGATCCGGCTTTTGGATTATTACCCGTATGGCAAAATAAAAGGGCTGATATTCAGCCCTTTAAATCAGTTCATTTTAAGCTCTGTCTCCAGCCGAATGAGTTTTTTGTTGCTCTCGTCAAGCTCACTCTTAAGATTCTTACCGTTCTTTTCGCTGTTCTCGAGTTTGATCTGCGAAGCGATAAGTTCATGCTTTAGATCGTACAGTTCTTTTTCTTTGGCCTGTATCTCTTCCTCAAGAAGTGATATCTGTTTCTTGGCCTTAAAATAATCATCGGCGATATTAAGCTGCATCAATATGTTCTGCATATCCGACGGTGCTCTGTGAAAGCTCTCTATACGACTGTATTCGGCAATCTTGTTGTTGATATAAGCCGCAACTTTCTGCAGATATTCTTCGCTCTCGTAACCGCTTAAGCGCAGTACTTTTCCCCCGATTATAACCTCTGACTCGTTCTTGGACGCCATACAGGCCATACCTCCGAATAATTCATAACCCCTTGTGTATACTCAAAACCAATATACTCTTTGATTATATGTTAATCATGTGTCAATTTCAATACCCAAATGGCGGTATGCAAGTTCCGTGACCTGTCTTCCACGGGGAGTACGTACCAGAAAACCGTTCTTGATAAGATAGGGTTCATAAACATCTTCTATCGTGCCGGGATCCTCTCCCACGGTAGCCGCAAGAGTATCAAGACCGACCGGTCCGCCTTTGTAAAGTTCTATCATCGTGTTAAGGATATTACGGTCAACATGATCGAGTCCCATTCTGTCCACATCCAGAAGGTCAAGTGCGGTCCTTGCGACATCTGATGTAATTGCACCATCAAATCTTACTTCGGCAAAATCCCTTACCCTTTTAAGGATACGGTTTGCAAGTCTCGGTGTTCCGCGGCTTCTCCTTGCGAGTTCAAGAGAACCTTCCTTGTCGATCGATACTTTTAACAGTTTTGCGGAATGCCTGATTATCGTCGAGAGTTCTTCAACCGAGTAAAACTCAAGTTTCTCGACAACGCCGAAACGGTCTCTTAAAGGAGCCGACAATAGTCCCGCACGGGTAGTTGCACCTACAAGCGTAAATTTCGGAAGATCAAGCCTTACGGACTTCGAAGAAGGGCCTTTTCCTATCATGATATCGATGGAAAAGTCTTCCATGGCGGGATACAGCACTTCCTCGATCTGTTTGTTGAGTCTGTGTATCTCATCGATGAACAAAAGATCGCCCTCTTTTAAGGAACTTAAAATGGCTGCCATATCGCCGGGTTTTTCAATTGCCGGTCCGCTCGTGATCTTAATGTTTTTGCCCATTTCATTGGCTATTATCTGGGCAAGAGTCGTCTTACCGAGTCCGGGAGGGCCGTATAACAGCACATGATCGAGTGCTTCGTTACGCGCCTTGGCGGCTTCGATATATACTTTCATGATCTCTTTGACCTTCTCCTGACCGATATATTCGGAAAGGTATTTCGGTCTTAGCGATCCGTCCAGTACAACATCTTCTTCACTTATCTCGGTCTTAATAATGTTTCCCATAAAATCTCCATTCAATTACAAAAGCAGCGGAAATGCCTCTTTAAGAATCGCGGATGTATCCATCTCATTGTGTCCTTCGATGGAAGCGACCGCTTTTTCGGATCGTTTGCGATCGTATCCGAGTGCAACAAGAGCATCGATCGCATCCCTTGCATCATCCGAAAGCTTGGGATCTGCCGAAACCGTTTCCTCGGCGGAATATTCCAGGATCTCGTCTTTGTTTATCTTATCCTTTAGATCTATAATGATCTTCTCGGCCGTCTTTTTACCTATCGTGGGTGCTTTGGCTATCTTACCCGCATCACCCGAAACGATCGCGTATTTAAGGTTTGCGACATCAAATGTTGATAAGATGTTGAGTGCGCCCTTGGGGCCCACACCGCTCACCTGTATAAGCTTATTGAACATTTCCTGTTCGTCTTTTCTTAAAAAACCGAACAGCGAAACATCATCTTCTCTGACCGACATATGCGTATAGATCCTTACTTCCCCACCGATCGCGGGAAGTTCTTCGCGTGTACGCTCGGATACAAGTACCACGTATCCGACTCCGCCCACATCTATAATGATATGCCCTTCACGGTTTTCAATCAGTTCGCCCCTAAGATAACCAATCATAATCTTTAACCCTTTCATAGATCATCTTACATATAAATCCGACGATCATACCGGTAATGATACCGAACAGTCCAAACAGCACCGAAAATCTTAAAAGTCCGAAATTGCGAAGCATTACCATCGCACATATGAGCTGTCCGAAGTTGTGAGCCGCTCCTCCTCCCAGACTGATACCGGGGATCGTAAACTTACCGCTCTTTTTAAGTATGAGCATGACCGAAAAGCTTAAAGCGAATCCCGACAATGACATAAAAAACGATATCGGATTTCCGAACAGCAGCGAAGATATCGCTATCCTTAACAGTCCGATCGCAAGTGCATCCCACGGTCCCATCATAAAAAGAGCCAGCACCACAACAATATTTGCGATACCAAGCCTTACTCCCGGTACCGGAATAAAAGACGATATCAAAGTCTCGACATATGAAAATATAAGTGCGACAGCCGTCAGCGCTCCTGCGGCGGCTATCCTTTTGATATTAACCTTCATCAGTAAGCCACCGTATCATATGATGTTGCATTATCATCGGGATCGCCGGTGTTCTCACCGGTCTTTTCCGTGCTGTTACTCTTTATAACTACATAAAGTTTGTGCGGAAGGCAGCAGACATATTCGCCCGCAGACGCTATCCTGCCCATCTTTATGCAATCTCTGCCGTGACAGTCCGCTTCAACGATCCCGAGTTTATGATCGGCAACCCTTATCGTGTTGGTGCCCTCCGGCGTAGTGATCACATATTTATCATTGACCGAAAGGTCGATCGTCATATAAAGCTTATCATCTACATAAACCTCGGCAACATCGGCCGAACCCGCCGGGTTAAAATTTAAGTACACAAATCCGCGATTTAACAGTATACTAAACAACAGGATGGCGATCGCGAGGATATAATCGTTCTTTTTCATATGTATAATAATAACATATGCGAACATATGTTTCAATATGAAAAATAACAGCCCTGCGGCACAAAAATGTAAAAGTCTAAATGAAAGGTGATCAAATGAGACTTATATTTATAAGACACGGAGACCCTGACTACGTAAACGATTCCCTGACCGAAAAAGGTAAACGTGAGGCAGAACTGCTGGCAAAGCGTGTCGCAACATGGGATAACATCACGCATTACTACGCATCTCCCTTAGGACGCGCTCAGCTTACGGCCAAATACAGTCTCGATCCCCTGGGCATAACCCCGACGACTCTTGACTGGCTTCAGGAATTTCCCGTAAGGATATATCATCCTGGAGACAATACACGTATGCGTGTCGCCTGGGACCTTCTTCCCGATTACTGGCGCAAGCACCCCGAATACTTTGACAAAGACAAATGGGGAAACGCAGATCTGTACCGTGAAAGCGGTGTTAAAGAAGAATACGATCATATCACGGGTGAGTTTACCAAACTCCTTGCCGAGTACGGTATCCACGAAAAAGAAAACGTATATTACACCGACAGACCCGGTGATGATTCGACTCTCGTTTTCTTTTGCCATCTCGGCGTATCTTTCGTGCTGATATCAAAGTTACTGGGGATGTCGCCGGCCTTTATGTGGCATACGTTTTTTGTTGCCACCACTTCCGTTACTATAGTCGGCGCCGAAGAATTAACCCCCGGAATACTTAATTTCAGGATCCAGTCTCTCGGAGATACAAGACATCTTAATGACGGCGGCGAACCCACGTCACGTTCGGGTTATTTTCAGGACATTTTCCAAGGCTGATAATACAGTCATGGTTTTTACCCGGCAACCGATCTTTGCATAACAAAAAGGACGTAAATGAAGATAATTCTCACTACGTCCCTTATTTATTCTTAATTTTTTAACTCAGCCAAGTTTTAGGCTGACGTGATCTTTTATAAATACAGTCCTTCAATTGCCATATTGCGCCGCAAATGCATCTGCGTCTGCATAATCAAGTGCGGCAAGTTCGATAAGATCCTTATTATCGATGATATCCGAAATGTTTTTCTCGTAATCTTCCCGGGAAACCTCTTCGCCGTTCCAGGTCCATTTTCCGTATTCAAGAACGTCATATTCGCCTTCTGCGGGAAGAGACTCGTTATCAACCTGAAAATCTCCGCTTGCATATAACTTTTGAACACCGTTAGACAATTCATAGAAATAATCACTCGGTGCGCCGGCGGGCGCGTATACGGCTTTATCATATACCATGCGGGTTCCGTCTATGTAATAAAGCGTTCCGCGATATCCTCCTGCCGAAGCTACGCCATCCCTAAGATCTTCACTGAATACTTCATTACCGGCTTCATTGTAGAAAACGATCATATAGGGCTGAAGTCCCCACATCTGAATAGCCTCATTTTCTTCGTT
>Ga0310691_10007139_pt1 | contig 11732 bp, 4 predicted proteins | sample 176DNAGHGlowgp2_FD_203887 | JGI IMG/M metagenome (GOLD analysis project Ga0310691, IMG submission 203887) | Sheep rumen microbial communities from Palmerston North, Manawatu-Wanganui, New Zealand - 1766 DNA GHGlow gp2 (v2) (version 2) | ecosystem: Host-associated > Mammals > Digestive system >... | reverse complement strand
TTCCACATCAAAAAGTTGTTCTACTCATCTTGGGCAAAAAAGACCTGTCCCTATTTTGCCCTTCATATTAATCCTTTAACTTTTTATTGTTTTTCTTTGTAAACCCACGGCAAGGAAAGTGGTTTCTTGCCGTGGGTGGTTTTAGAGTTATCCTCTGTTTACAAAATAAAACTAAATGTCTTTTTAAAAAGAGTTTAGGTGGAGCTTTATAATAACATTTTGCATTTTTACATCAATAATATCCTAATACTTACGTTTAATATCAACAATTACAGCATATGGTTCTTCACGATAATAGACATTCTCATATACTGCAATAGTTATCATTACCTTAATGCTCTCAACGTTGCTCTTTATTATTTCATTGAATAATGATTTAGCTTCCTGTAAACATGTGTCATGAAGACTAATATAGTAAGACTTGCTATTATAACGGAATCCCATTGCTGTATTTGAATTCAACATAATAGACTTATTTATAGCTGCAATTAACGAATCGTTAGCATTTATTGTTGCAATTGAGCTTTTCCCAAAACTTGTATATTCCACAACAACATCCTTTACAGCTACCCCTTTATCAAATTCCAGAGAACAATATATGGTCGAATCGTTGTTTTGGGCTATACTTTGTAACGAGAGAGTACAGACCAATAATGTTGCAAATATTATCTTTTTCATGAGATTTTACTTTTTTATTTTCCTTGATTGACGAACTTGTGTAACTGTATACGGTCTTGTTGCATAGACTCTTGCATAATCATTAGGGAACCTTCCGTCACTTTGAATCCTTTTATTTTCGTAATCTACATACAATCTATTTTGGTCGCTTGTCCCTTCTTCAGGATTAGAGGTTGCATTGTCATAAGCAGTAAAATAGTTGCCTTTTTCTTCATCATATCCCATTCCGACAATTACAATAAAATGGTCTGTCGTTTTATCTGGATTTGAAGCCCCTGCTTGGTCATCAACACCAACGAATACAGGAATTCCATTTTCTAAACTAGATTTAATATAATCAACCGCTTTATTAAATTCTGCTTCGTTTGATTTCGTTTTTTCATTATACGGATTAATATTAGTTTTGTCTAATCCTCCCCCCACAGAATAACCAGCGACACGCATTTGTTCCTTAGCATAAACATTACAATTCTCCTCAAGATCCGAGTAGCCCCATCCAATGAAGTCGGATTTGGGTATAACAGGTCCAATATTTTTAAATTTTGATGGCGGATCGTCCACCTCCATTCCGTTAGGATCCACAAGCTTAACCGGATTCCAGTTACAATACGCGTACGGGCTAATTGACGGATACTTATCCGCCATCGGGTCGACGCTGAGCCACATGGTCATCAGCTCGTGATCCATATAGCGGGCACCGAAGTATCCGTAGCCGGTTTCCTCGTCGCGTTCCTTGCCGGTGAAAGTGAAGCGTTCGTTGTAGCCTGTGGAACGCTGGTTGACGAAGGATTCTCCGAAGGGGAGGTACTGCAGGTGTTGGACCGGTTGTCCGTTGTCGTCGGTGATCCAGCTGGCGCTGCCGAGGTGGTCGGAGTGGTAGAAATAGCCATCCTCGGGTTCTTCGTTAATGGGGGCGTTGCTTTCCATGGCCAAGTCGAAGCCTCCGAGGTTGAATACGGTGAGTGCCCCTATTGCGGCGGGGGCCGGCTCCAATTCGAAATTCAGCTCTTCGGCGGGAAGGTCACAGGGGGAGACGAGATTATAAGGGTCTACGGGATCCAGCAACCGCGACGACATGGCGTCGTTGCAGCTGCCGAACAGGTCCTCGGCGTTCAGGCGCATTTCCCCGTCATTGCCGAGGAAGTCCCCGAGGCGGTCAAGCCCGCCCTTTCCGATTCGTGCGCACACGCGCTCGCTGCCGGCATAGTAATGCTTGGTGTAGCCATGGTTGCCAGCCACCAAATAGGGCGAAGCGTAGAGTGTCGCGTTGCTGAGTGTGGTGATGCAGTGCATCATGTCGGCGTTGATGTCGAGCATGTTGTTGTCGCCCGTCAGTTTCAGGGTGCGCTCGCCGCCGTGGTCGTAGGCGTAGTAGCTGTAGTGCTTTCCGTCGACGGCGTTGGTGAGCCTGTTGTCCTCGGTCCAGAAAAGGAAACGGCTGTCGATGTAGCGAAACGCCGTTCCGTCCTCGCCAATATGACGGTTCACCTGCGCCAGGTTGCCGTTCCTGTCCCACTGCAGGTCGTGAAGCCTATAGGTTGCGGCGTTGATGATGCGCCGCGGCGCATGGGGCTTGTTGCCGTTGTCATAGCTGTAGCGCAGCGATTGCTGTGCGAAGGTCTGCTCCTTGGAGCAGAGGCGTCCCGAGGCGCTATATCCCATCGCCAGATCGTTGCCCTCACCATAGTTCTGTGTAGAGGATATGAGCCTGTCGAGGTCGTCGTAGGCATATTCGTTGGTGTAGGCGCCACCCATCGTGCCGATGTCGGAAGCCGTGTTCTCGATGGTTCTGATGTTGCCCACATCGTCGAAGGTGTAGGCTATGTCCTGCATCAGCGTGGCGGTGCCGCCCGCCAGGGCGTAGCTGCGCAGGCGCTCCAGCCGCTGCAAGTCGTCGTAGTCATAGCGTGTATAGGTGCCGTTGCCGTATTCGACATATGTGCGGTTGCCGAAGCGGTCGTAGAAAATCTTGTCGATGTAGGTGTAGTCGGTGTTGCCCTTGCGTCCCGTCATGGACTCGAGCTGCCCGCCGCAGTCGTAGCCGTACGACACCCGTTCCCCGTCGGGGTAGGTCATCGAGAGCATGCGGTTCCAGCTGTCGTATTCATATTCCATGGTGAAGGTGTACGTGTTTTGCGCATAGGGCACTGCAAAGGTACGGATATTTTTCGAAACGCGCCCCATTCTGTCGTAAAAAAGTTGTTGGCTTCCGCTACCGTCCTGTATTCCAATTAGATGTCCACAAGTATCGTAGTCGTAGTGGACGTCATTCTGCGGCAGGCGCGGGTAGTGTTTGTCGGTCAGCAGGTTGTAATGGTAGGAGAATTGCACCGTCTCGCCCGCGGCGTTGGTGGTGGCGGTGAGGTTGCCTGCGGGGTCGTAGGCGAAGCCTGTGGTGCCCGCGTCGGGGTGGACACGTTGTGTGAGCCTGCCCATCAGGTCGTAAGTGTATGCCGTGGCAAAGCCTTCGGGGTCGTGGGATTCCAGCAACTGCCCCAGCGCGTCGTAGACGAATCCCGTGGTGCCGCCAAGGGCGTCGGTGGACGAGAGGGTGCGCCCGAGGGCGTCGGCCAGCGTCGTGGTGGAGCGCCCCAGGGGGTCCGTGGCGACAGATCGCATCAGCGAGCGGCCGTCCTGGCTGACGTAGTCGACGGCGAGGGATGTCACGAGGGTGCTGCCGCCGTGGTAGGTAGTGCATGCCACGGCGCGGTCCAGGATGTCGTATGTTGTCTCGGTGCGCCGCGTGGTGACGCATCCTGTGTTGATGGCAATATCCGAGCCGGGTGCTTCCTCCGCGGGGTCGTACTGCATGACGGCACGCCCCAGGGCGTCGAGCGTGGTGGCGCCGCTGGCCGTCATCATGGGATGACCGTCAATGGCGACGTCCTTCTTGACCTGCAGGACACGTCCCCAGCCGTCGCAGAAGGTCACCGTGGTGACGGGGTCTGCGGGATGCTGCGGGTCGTAGTGGTGCGTGAGGGCGACGCGTGGGCCCATGTACTCCGCCATCCAGGTATAGGGCACGCCGGCCGCCAGCTCGTCGGGAGCCGTCACAGATACGATGCGGCCCAGCGTGTCGAGCAAGTACTTCACCGTGTTGCCGGACACGTCGGTGACCTCGACGGGTTTGCCGTGGCGTATGCTGTAGGCTGCCGAGGAGTGCCGTCCGAGGCTGTCGCTGATGCCCGTCGGGTAGGTGCGCAGGAGCGCATCGTAGGTGTATGTGTACAGCATCCGCTGCCCGTTGTTGTTAGGCGGCAGGGTGGCGGAGGCGAGGTTGCCGTAGATGTCGTATGTGAAAGAGGATGCCGAGGATGCCGAGGCGCTGCTGTAGTCGCGCCGCGACAGGAGCCTGCCCAGCGCATCGAAGGAGCATCCCGACAGGCGCAGCACGGGGGCTCCGGGGTGCCTGCCGCCGCGGACCACGACGCTGTCGCGCAGCGAGACGAGGTTGCGCGGCTGTCCGCCCAGATAGTGCATCTCCATGCGAAGCTCGTCGCCGGTATAGTTGGTGTCGCCCCAGTTGATGTAGAGCACCACGTTGCGGTGGTTGTCATACTGCATGCTTATGGCCGACGTCTGGCGAGGGGTGTCGTGACCTTCGTAGTGGTTGACGATGGTCTTCTCCACCTGCGGCCAGGCCACTCTGGGGCAGTCCTCGCTGCCAGCAACGGTGCCGTGCTCCATGTCGACGAGCGTCACGTCGTAGAGGGTCTCCTCGTAGCGGTGGCCCTGCAGGTCGCTGACGCTCTCGCTGCTTTTGCGGCCGCGCAGCAGGTAACTGCCGTTGCGGTAGCCTTCGGTGACAAGGCGGTAGGGCGTGAAGTCGCCGTTGTCTTCTTTAAGATGCTGCACGGTTATGACGGTGTCGAAGCCCAGCGAGGTGCGCTCATAGCGGTCGTAGCGCGGGTTGCGGTAGCTGAAGGTGGAGTAGCTCTCGGGGCCTGAGGGGGCCTCCTCGCCGAAAGGGACAAAGCCGTCATGGGAGTCGCTGACATGGCACTCGCTCATGACCCACTGCCCCTGCGGGTGGTCGTAGGTGGGCGTGACATAGGCATAGTCGACGGTGAAGCTGCCGTAGCCGAGGTTGCGCACCTGCCGCAGCAGGCCGCACTTGCCGGTCTTGTTGAAGCGTACAGTCATGTTACTCTCCAGGGTGGAGGTGACATAGTCGGGAAGGCCGTCGCCGTCGACGTCCATGAGTTCGGCGCGGCTGCCGCTGAAGCTGCGCGAGGCGGGGTCGCCGCCTATGGTGCCGGTGACCTTGGCGAAGCCCAGCGTGCCGCCGGCGGTGACGGAGACGTTGACGCCCTCGTTGAAACTGGTGCCGTGGCTGATGTCGCCGTCATACAGTGTCTTTGTACGGCTCCAGAGTCCGTTGCCCAGATTGTAGCGCACAAGGACCTGCTGAGCCTCGCACCACACCTTGTCGGGCCGGCCGTCGCCGTTGATGTCCATGAGCTGGAAGTCGGTGCGGTTGTCGGAGATGCCCATGCTCACGCCGCCTCCGATGCTGAATTTGCCGAGGTTGAACGGAGGCTGCTGGACGGCTTCGCTCATGCTGCATGATGCCGACAGGCTGGTGTGCGTCCCCCTGTGCGTGCCGCCGCAAGCCCACGGCTCGGCGGGCAGGAAGCGGTAGCCTATGTTGAGCTCCGCGGTGCCGTCGGCATGCACCCTGTCGGGCAGGCCGTCGCCGTTGATGTCGGCATAGTTGACATGGACGGTGTCGTGGCCTTCCACGCCGTTGCCGCTGACGGAGGTCTGTGGACGTGTGGGCACCGACTCGGTCTTGGCGTTGCGGGGTGTGCGCCCGAACATGGGACGGTCGGAGAGGTCCACGTCTCCGGGGCTGGTGTTGTAGCTGTTGCTGCCGCCACCGGAGGTTGAGAACTCGCCGAAGGACACGTGCAGCCTTTCTTCCAGCCCGCCGTGCGGCAGGGTGTACTGCACGCTTCGGTCCGACACCAAATCAGGGTAGCGGTCCCCATTGAGGTCCATGTAGTCGCTCAGCGTGCGGGTGGTGCTCCAGCTGCGCGACGTGCCGACGATACCGGCAGCCGAGCCCGCGAGGTTCCAGGTGACGCTCTCGCTCTCCTTGGCATGGGTGCGCACCGCGGTGTTGTGGTCCGCATAGCCCGGGGCGGGGCAGTCCAGGCTCATGATGTTTGCCGCCTCGCCCGTGGCAAAGTGCTCCGCCAGGATGGTGTTGGCGGCCACGGTGCGGCACAGCGCGGTGCTGTTGCCGTAGCCCAGCCAGAGCTGGCGGCGGCTGTCGGGATCCATGCGGCGCCAGCGGCTTGTGCCGGTACTCAGTGGATCGTAGTTGTGCGTGGAGTCGATGGCGTCACCGAGTTCGTTGAAGGTGAAATTGTTCGGGTCCAGACGGTTTCCTATGGTCTTCATCGTGTTGGTGTCGGAGGCGGTGAAGGTGCCGAGGTCGCAGCGCAGCACCCACAGCGGTATGAGGGCTTCTGGATCGGTGCCCTCGGCACGGTAGGTGAAGCGTCCCCATCCGCGGTAGAGGGGGCCGAAGAGCTTCCGGCAGGCTGCAGGGGCCGTCCATGTCTCGTCCATGACGACGCGAGGAGCGACATGGTAGACTACAGGTGTGGTGATGGCACTGCTGGCATTTGGGGTGAACGTATATTTGGGGTTGCACACGACGTTGCCCCACGTCGTGGCGCCACTGGCGGCGTTCAGTATGACGGAGATGGTGTCGCCTTTGCGCACGGGGATGTTTCTCTCATTGTTGCGCAGCACATGGATGGTGTGGAGGGGCAGATTGGGAGCCACTGTGAAGCTTTCCGAGGACCCGTTATGGAAACAGACTTTCCCGTAGATGGAGCCGGGTATGTTGCCGTGCATCAGCTGCCCTGTCGCCATCTCGATATCGATGACGACATTCCCGTCATCCGGTGCCTGGAATCGGCTGTCGCCGCACACCACAAAGTCCTTGGCTGAATGGTATTCCCCAAGGGCCGACCGTAGCTGTCGTTGCCGCTGGCACCGCTGTAGGTGATCCTGTGCCGCCAGTCCACACGGTCCAGGTTGTGGTTGCCGCGCGACTGCAGCCGGAACAGCAGCAGGTCGCCCTGGGCCACGGTGATCTGTGTGTCGGCGGTGTGGAGGTGCATGTCGTGGGCGTCGAGCGTGCCGGTCAGCGCGGGCAGCAGCAGGCTGTCGGTGCACGCGAGCCGGTCGGAGCCTGCGGCTGTCACGCCGCGGTTCCACTGCACGCTGTGGCGCACCCCGTCGGCATAGCGGGACCGCTGCAGGCTGCCGGTGCCGTCGTCGAGCATGCGGATGCTGTCGCGGATGGTGATCGTGCCGCTGTATGGCGCCACCCACACGCGCACCGCCTCGGGATTGCCCCCGAAGTCGGCGGTGTCGCTGCCCCGACTGCGGCAGTCCCACTGGTAATGGTATGCCACGAGGCTGTCGCCTTCCATGTGGATGTCATCGTAATCTTGGGCCGTGAGGTCCGCCACACGAGTCTGGAGCCTGCCGAGGCCTAGTTCTGGCTGAAAACCCTCGGCATGGCGCTCCACGGTATATCCGCAATAGAGGCTGTCGTTGAGCTCGCCGTCCCACACCACATAGCCGCAGGGCATGGTGGAAGTACGCACGGTGTCGTCGTGCTCCGCCAGCGCCCCGAAGGTGGGGCGCCCGTCGACGAGGTCGTTGAACAGCACCCCGTCGTCGGTCACCAGGTCGGGAAGGCCGTCGGCGTTGACGTCGGCGAAGTAGTTGGTGGTGTAGCTCTCGCTCTTGTTGCGGGTCCCCGTGGCGGAAATGCCCAGGCTTACCTGCAGACCCCAGCTGGTGTTGATGCCCGTGCCGCTCAGGAAGCTGCCCAGCCCCGGGACTGGGTGGTCCTCCCCGTAGCAGAAGGTGCCGTCGCCCAAGGGTATGTGGCGGCGGTAGCGGGTACGGCCCAGGATGTCGCGGAACACCTTGTCGGGAAGACCGTCGCCGTCGATGTCGATGAGCGTCAGGAAGCCTTCGTCATGGCTGCGGCCCCCGTCGAAGGTGCCGCCCACGGTGGCTTCGGTCCAGAAGACGTCGAAGCCCAGCCCGGCGCTCACGCCTCCGCTGGCGTTCCAGCCGTAGCCCATTGTGCTGCCCAGCGCTGTGGTGACCAGCGTTCCGGCAAAGGCACCGACGGGCTCATAGGCCATCGTGAGGCTGTGCACGTCACCCCCGTAGGGGAACTGGGTGCCGGTGTGGGCGGACCACACGTCGCGCAGCTCCACCTCGGGACCGAAGCGCTCGGCCGGCGCGTCGTAGTAGTCGAACAGGACATTGGGATAGCCGCTTCCGCAACCGCGATAGAGGATCCCCTTCGCGGAGTATTCGTAGCGGGTGTATACGGGATTGTCGTAGTGGTGCTCGTTGACGGCATGGTCTTCCAGAGTCACCAGGCGCATCCTGTAGTCGGTGGTGCTGTCGCACCGCATGCCGAAGATGTAGGCCCTCATGACGCTGTCGCCGCTGTAGACGTGGATGTGCGACAGCAGGGATGCCGTGACTTCCTTGAAGCTGTAGCGTCCGCTGACGGTGGCGGGGATACGCCGGCCTACTAGAGAGGTATCCTGGCCACACCCGCTCTGGCTCTGGAAACGGTAGCTGTGGCTCCGCGCCAGGTCGTTGTCCTCGCGCCAGAAGACGATGCGGAAGTATCCTGTGTCGGCCGACGCCACACCGCTGCCGCGGTGAAGCGTGTAGCGTATCTCGGCAGGGTATATCTGGCGACCCTTGACGGTGCCGCCGGCCACTCCGACATCCTGCACCGTGTCGTAGAGGTAGCGCACCATGTTGCCGTAGGCATCCTCGCTCTCGGTGAGGCACCACCGGGCGATGTTGCCCAGGTCGTTGCGCAGCGTACTGGGATTGAGGTTGTCGCCGTTGCTGCCGAGGCTGGTGTAGTGGCCGTAGCGGTGCACTACTCCGCCGCGGTCATAAACCTCCCACCAGTAGTTGTATGGCGTTGTTCCGTGGCGCACGATGCTGTCAAAGCTGTCGTTAACGCGCGGGACAAACTGCACATCGTGCCGCACGCGTTTGTCCCAGTCCCGGGTACGGTGGGGCAGCGTGCGGTAGGCTCCAGCGGAGTCCTTCATCGTCAGCTGCTCGCCCCGGTAAAGGTAGGCCTCGCTTTCGAAATCCCTGTCGTAGCGCGGCACGCCCCAGCGCGTTTCCACAGTAATGTCGGGGATGGGGATGTCCCACCCCTCGCCGAGCCATCCGCTGCCGCCGCCGCTGCTGTAGGTCAGCGCCAGGCTGGGCTGCATGCCGCCGCGCCCCGGCGGGACGACGAGGGGATAGCTCACCTCCGCCGTGCCGTGGCTGTTGGCTGTCGGCGGCTGCACGAGTGTAACACCCTCGATGGGGTTTGCCGCCTCGAGGTCGCTCATCATGGTGGGCACGAAGGCCTGCGTCTCGGGCATCTCGGGGGCTTTGAGCACCTCGTTGACGAAGTCGGTGAAGTGGGTGGTCAGCGAGACGATTTCACGGTTTGCGGTGTCCACCGCTATGCGCTCCAGCCGCACCCATGCCATGGCGCTGCTGTCGTAGTAGCTGGTGTATATGTCGTCGGGCGTGTAGCCCTGGGGCAGCCGCCCGGGGTCGTAGGCCACGCGCAGCTCCGCAGCGGGGCTGAAGTGGTCGCCCGAGGGCAGCAGACGGTAGCCGGCCGCAGCGGCGGTGAGGTTCTCCATGCCCTGCGGCAGCGCCGGCAGCTCGGCGGCATACAGGCGGGTGACGCTGTAGTCGCCGCTGTGAGTGACAGACCCTCCCGCGGCACGCAGGCTCAGGCCTTCGGTTTTCATGTGCAGGGCGTCACCTTTCGCCACATGCACCGTGACTTCGGCTCGGCAGGGTATGTCTGTAAGCGCCGGTAGCGTATCCGCTGCCGGCTGCGGGACTGTGTGCATGAAGGGTTTTGCTGTTGGGGCTGAAGTGTCTTCCGTCGGTCTGTCGCACCCCGTCAGGGATGCCAGCAACAGAATCCCCAAAGCAACAAGGGTCTTTGTCGTTTTGTGCTTCATATGGTATATGTGTTTTTTTTGATTCTCTGTGGTTTGCCTATGGATCGTTTGTGGCCTCTTAATTCACCACCAGCTTCAGCGTCTGGCTGCCGCTTTCGGTGACTATCGTGGCATAGTATACGTTGCCTGTCGGCAACTCTCCCTCAAAACGGCACCGGCCGCCGCCTGTCTGGCTGTGGGTAGCCGCCACATGGCCCTGAGTGTTGTAGACAGTGACCTCCACCTGGTCTGCTCCGCTGACCTCTATCGTGTATCGGCCATTGGTGGGGTTGGGGTAGATATCTGCCTTGAACGCTGTGCCGATGGCGGCACGGGTCCGTCGGCGTTGGAGGCGTGCAGACGCCAGCAGGGAGCCTCCCCGTCCGAGGGTCATATAGTGGTCCGTGGCAGTGTCTGATTCCGAACCGGCGCTTCCACCAAAGGCCACACCGCTGAATGTGACCATTCCGCCTTCTGTCTGCGTCGGCAGGTATATGGTGCTGTCGACAATGAGCACCACCGTGTCGGTGGGCTGTGCAAACCGGCGGGTGTCGAAGGTCAGCGTGAAGGTCTCGTCGCTGACGCGTGTCGCCCTGGCTTTCCATCGGCACGCCAAAAACTGGGCGTCGCCGTCTCCTTCGAAGACGAGAGGCCCGCCGTCATCGCCAACGAGCAGGAATGCGCCGTCGGCAAGGGTGTCGGTGGCCACGGTGAGCACGGCGCCGCACATCTCCGATAGGCTGACGGGCTGGCACAACCCTGATGCCGTGTCGGTGCTCACGCCCGTCACACGGTGACGGTAGGTGCTGTCGTGGTTCCACACCACCTCGCCGCCTATGCGCCAGTCGACAGGGCCGAGGGTGATACCGTAACGCACGGCGAGTACACTCTGTACCCTGCGCAGCTCTGCAGCGCCAAGGCGCCTGCCATAATAAAGCAGCTCGGCGACCTTGGCAGCCCCGCCAACTGTCAGCGCGGCATAAGGCGATACGCTGTCCGGCGCCGACTGGCGCAGGGTGCTGATGGCCGGCTCAGGCGTTGTTTGGGATGTGTAGCGGATGGTTATGCTGTCGGTCTGGATGTGTTCTGTCGTGAAGCCTCGCACTTTGCCGTCGCCATAGCCGATGTTCCACAACATGGACTCCGTGTCATGCACGGGCTTGTAGACCACTATCACGGTATATTCTGCAGCGTAGGGTATGCTGTCCTGCAACAGTGTGCCTCCTCCTGCATACGCCGCCGGATTGTGGTTCATCTGCGTGTCGCCTGCGGCTGCACGCCAGTGGTATAGCGGACGGGCAATCTGTGCCTCTGTCCTGTTTAAGGCTGTTATGGCTATGGCCGTCGCAAGAATGTAAAGTAATGCTCTTTGTCCGTTTTTCATCGTGTTTGATGTTTTTGCTATTATGTGTGTCAAAAATGCCATGTTTTTTACACAGAACTTCCAAAAAAATCTAAAAAAAACTACAAATTATTGGTTTGCAATATTATATTTTTATATTTTTTTCGGTGAAAATGGTTAGATGGTTGTCGATGGCAGCTCTTTTCTGTCCCTGCAATGCGGATATCATTCCCGGCTATCCTTGTGAAAGCCAAAAACGGCTCTCATATAGCCTGTCTCCGAACGTCAAAGTATGGCAGACGCCGCACGGCTTTGGCTTTGGTGCGGTTCAGGATGTCGGCATAGACCTTTGTCGTGCCGATGTCCGAATGGCACATGAGTTTCTGTACTGTGAATATCGGCACTCCCTTGGTCAGCAGCATGACGCAGAAGGTGTGACGCGCCGTATGAAACGTGGCGGCTTTCTTGATTCCGGCATCCTTTATCCATCTTTTCAGCACTCCGTTCGCCCACTGGTTTGTCACGGGCTCGAAGACGGTTCCTCCGTTCCTCTCCAGTCCGCGCAATAGCTCCTCGGCTCCTTCGCACAGCGGCAGGCTTTCGCGTGTGCCGGTCTTGTGCTGGAGGAATTCTATCCGCAGGTGCTTGCCGTCATGTTTCACATCCTTCCATTTCAGGGCTTT
>Ga0310691_10007138_pt1 | contig 11734 bp, 7 predicted proteins | sample 176DNAGHGlowgp2_FD_203887 | JGI IMG/M metagenome (GOLD analysis project Ga0310691, IMG submission 203887) | Sheep rumen microbial communities from Palmerston North, Manawatu-Wanganui, New Zealand - 1766 DNA GHGlow gp2 (v2) (version 2) | ecosystem: Host-associated > Mammals > Digestive system >... | reverse complement strand
TTCGGAATCCGGCAGTTCCTCGGCGATCACCGAATCGTGGAATGCGCCGGTGATGACGCCCGCGCGCTTGCCGTTGTAATCATCCGGGCTGCCGGAGGCGTCGTCCTTCATTACCACGGCCACGGTGCCGCCTGAAAAACACGACTCGGAGAACAGCACGCTCTCCGCCCGCTCCGGCGTGACGCTGATGCCCGCCGCCGCGAATTCGCACTTGCCAGCCTGCACCGCCGGCAGGATGCCGTCGAAGTTCATGTCCACGATTTCAAGGCCATAGCCGCAGTCCTCGCAGAACAGGGCGGCAAGCTCCATGTCGTAGCCCACGACCTTGCCGTCGCGTACATACTCGAAGGGGGCGTAGCCGGATTCCGTCGCCACCCGCAGGGTTCCTTTGTCCGCCTTCAGAGCGGTGATGTCCGGCATGGTCTTGGCATCCTCGTCCTCGCCGAACCACTTGGCCGCGAGCCGATCCAGCGCGCCCTCGGGCAGTCGCGCCATGAAGGCGTTGAACTCGTCCCGAAGCGCCTCGCCCGCCTCGCTTTGGGGAAACACCATGGCAAAATCATAGCTGTCCAGGTAATCCGGCAGACAGGTGATCTGATCGCTCTCCCGCATCAATATCTGCGCCACAGGCTCGTCGACCACAAAGGCGTCGATCTTCTGGCCCGTGAGCGCCGCTACCAGGTCGGCCTTGGTGTTGTAGTATTCGATCTGCGCCTCCGGCAGCTGTTCCGCCACCATCCCGTCGAAGCTGGCGCCGGTCTGCACGCCGATGCGCGCGCCGTTCAGCTGCTCAAGGGCAGTGTAGCGGCCCGCTGCCGCGGCGGTCGCGTTCCCTTCGCCCTTGACCATCACGCCGATGTGATCCTCGTACAGCACGTCGGAAAAGGTCAGCGCCTCGGCGCGCTCCATCGTGATGTTCAGATTCGCCATCACGCAGTCCACGTCGCCGGACGCGGCCGCGTTGATGATGGCCCCGTAGTCGTAAACCTTGAATTCCAGTTCCGCGCCGAGCCACGCGGCGAAGCGCCTGGCCAGCTCGATATCATAGCCCGCCAGCTCGTTGCCGATGTAATAGCTGTAGGGCGGCACAATGCCGGTGGTGCCCACCGTCAGGCGAAGGCGGGAACTTTCAGGCACAGGGATGTCCGGCATGGTCTCATCGCCATTAGACACCCAGCGCCTGTACATGTCGTCCAGCGTGCCGTCCGCGCGCAGTTCGGCAATAAAGGCGTTCAGCCGCTTCCCGATATCCGGGATCCTGGCGGCCGGCGAGATGCCCACAGCGATCTTGATCGGCTCTCCCAGGAACTCGTCCAACAGGTGAACGCCCCCGACGCCGCCCTCAATGGACACGCGCATCTGGTTATAGTCGTAGATGAAGGCGTCGATTTTGCCCTGGGCCACGGCCAGATAGGCCGACGGCTTGTCGGTGAACACCAGGACGTCCGCGTTTGGCAGCAGCTGTCGCGTGACCGTCTCCGCCGCGCTTCCGAGGTCCACGCCCACGGTGATCCCCGGCGCGTTCAACTGTTCTATGGAAGTGATCCCGTTCTCGGCGCAGGCGATGCCTCCGGCCAGCAGCGCCAGGATCAGAAAGAGCAGCAGCTTTTTCACCATTTCACACCCCTTGGGTTTTCACGCGCGTATGAACCACACGATGTTGTCTATCATTATACCAGATAAAGCGCCCGTATCGCAACCGGTAGCGGCGGGAATCCCGATGATTCTGTCCCCTTCGCGAATCCGGGCCAGGGCCGCGGCACGTTTCCGGCTTTGTTTTCAGGCAGAGCCAAAGCTGGCGGCGCTTCATCAGTTACTTCATTTGGATTATATCACCGTTCACGCGAAAGCGCAATGAAAAATAACGCGCGTCTGAGCGCCGTTGACCATCTTGGGCTTCTTCGTAAACAGATGATGGCAAAGGCGTGAAATCTGCGTCTCTTCGGGCAAATCAGCTTGACAACTGCGGATGATTATATAGTATAATAATTTCTGGAAAGCGTTTACGGCATGTGTGACAGTTCTGTGATATAAGACATGTTACAATGATCCCGCAAGCAAGCAAAACAGCACCGACACAATATAAGGAGGATACCCCCATGAGCAATGAGATCAACGAGCTGAACCTGGAAGAGCTGGAAGCCGTCGCGGGCGGCAAGAAGAATGACGACGTGCATAACCTGAAGAACTTTGTCACCGCCAAGGTGAGCGTGCCCAAGGGCACCTACCTGGTGATGCAGAAGACCGCCGGCGGCGCGTTCATGTCCATCAAGTACAAGGACGGCGACAGCATCAAGGTCAACCAGAACTTCATGGAGAAGGGCTACCTGCTGGCCTACTCCCCCGCCAAGGACAAGTACGGCTACGTGGACGCCAAGTACGTCCGCTTCTGAGAACCCGATTGAAAGATTGAAAGGAAGGGCGAAAACATGAGCGAAGAGCTGAACATCAACGAGATGCAGGAGCTGAACATGGAGGACCTCGAGTCCGTCACGGGCGGCAAGGACAACAAGCAGCAGATCCAGGCCACCGGCGATGTGAACATCCGCAAGGGCCCCAGCAAGGACTACGCCATCATCGGTTCCATCACCAAGGGCACCAAGCTCCCGTTCCTGGGCGAGGTGAAGAAGGACAGCCGCGGCGTGTATTGGGGCAAAGTGACCTACAAGGGCACCACCGGCTGGGTTTCCTCGAAGTACGCCAAGATGATCTGATCCAACCACATTTCGCGCCAATTCGTGGCGGGGCTGATGCCTCGCCACAATTGGCGTTTACAGGGACAAAGTACGCGCTGTTTGGGAGGCATGGGCCATGCAAAGCCAGCTGTTCAGAAAGAAGACCGTGGAACGGATATCGTCCCCGGAGCAACTGCAGGACTATATGCGGGTGACCAACCCCGCCATATGGATGGTGCTGGCGGCGGTGATCGCGCTGCTGGCGGGCCTGCTGGTGGCCTCCGCCCTGGTGAAGGTGGAGACGACCGTCTCCGCCAAGGGCTCGATCGCCGAGGCGGGTTCCGCCGTGGTGATGGAGCTGTCCGGCAAGGAGGGGGCGGACGTCCGTGAGGGCATGCCCGTGCGCCTGGCGGGCGAGAGCGGCCGGGTGGATTATGTCTATCAGGACGGCGACGCGCTGGTGGTCACGGCTTCGCTGGACGCCTCGGCCAAGGCGCTGCCCGCCGGCGTGTATGACGTTCAGATCGTCACCGAGACCCTCAGCCCCATCAGCTTCCTGCTGAACTGACCGGGAGGTGAGCGGTTTGCCTTCCGTCAACAAGAGCAGAATCAAAACACCCCTCACCACAGGCGTGGCGCGGGTGCCCGTGGTCATGCAGATGGAGGCGCTGGAGTGCGGCGCGGCGTGCCTGGCCATGGTGATGGCCTGGTACCAGAAGTGGGTGCCGCTGGAGGTCGTGCGCGTGGACTGCGGCGTCTCCCGGGACGGCTCCAACGCGAAGAACATCATGCTGGCCGCGAAGCACTACGGCTTCGAGGTGCACGGCTACCGCATGGAGCTGAGCGCGCTGCGGGAAAAGGCCACTTTCCCCTGCATCATCCACTGGGAATTTGACCACTTCGTGGTGCTGGACGGCTTCCGGGGCGGCAAGGCCGTGCTCAACGACCCGGCCCGGGGCATCGTCAGTGTGTCCATGGAGCAGTTTGACCAGGCCTTCACCGGCGTCGTCATCACTTTCTCCCCCGCAGAGGGTTTCGCCCCGTCAGGAAAGCGCAAGAGCACGCTGGCCTTCGCCAGAAAGCGCCTGCGCGGCGCGGGCGCCGCGGCGGCCTTCGTGGCGCTGACCACCGTCATCTCCTATCTGTTCGAGGTCATCAACCCCGCCATGTCCAGGGTGTTCTTCGACCGGCTGCTGACCGGGCGGAACCCCGACTGGCTGCGCCCATTCATTGCGCTGATGGCGCTGTTGTGCGCGGTGCAGCTGGTGGTGGAGTGGGCCAGGACCGTTTACTCCCTCAAGATCAATGGAAAGCTGGACGTGGTGGGCAGCACCACCTTCATGTGGAAGGTGCTGGGCCTGCCCATGGACTTCTTTTCCCAGCGCATGGCCGGCGACATCCTGCAGCGCCATAACACCAATGCCACCATTGCCAGCGCCCTGGTGCAGACCATCGCGCCGCTGCTGCTAAACACGATTATGATGGTGTTCTACCTGGTGTTGATGCTGCGCCACAGCCTGATTATGACGATGATCGGCCTCGTCTCCATATTCATCAACCTGCTGGTGGCCCAGTACATGTCCATGCGCCGGGTCAATTTGATGCGGGTACAAGTCCGGGATGAGGGCAAGCTGGCCTCCGCCACGCTCGCGGGCATCAGCATGACGGAGACCATCAAGGCCAGCGGCGCGGAGAACGGCTTTTTCCGCAAGTGGGCCGGCTATCAGGCCTCGGTAAACGCCCAGACCGTGAAACACGCCCGGATGAACGCCAGCGTGGGCCTGATCCCCTCGCTGATCGACACCGCGGCCAACTACATGGTGCTGTTCGTGGGCGTGCGTCTGGCCATGGACGGCCAGTTCACCCTGGGCGCCATCGCGCTGTTCCAGGGCCTTTTGAGCGCCTTCACCGGCCCGGCGCAGACGCTGATCAGCGCGAGCCAGACCATCCAGGAGATGCGCACGGAGATGGAGCGCGTCGAGGACGTGATGCAATATCCCTCGGATCCCAATGTGCGCTTTGACCCCATCGGCGAGGACGTGGACTGCGCCAAGCTGAAGGGCGGCGTGGAGCTGCGGCACATCGTGTTCGGCTACTCTCCCCTCGGAAAGCCCGTGATCAAGGACTTCTCCCTGAACATCAAGCCCGGCCAGAGGGTGGCCATCGTGGGGGCCAGCGGCTGCGGCAAGAGCACGCTGAGCAAGCTGATCTCCGGGCTTTACACCCCCTGGAGCGGCGAGATCCTGTTCGACGGCAAACCCATCTCCCGGATTCCCCGCCCCGTGTTCACCGGGTCCCTTGCAGTGGTGGATCAGGACATCATACTCTTCGAGGATACCATCGCCGCCAACATCCGCATGTGGGACGATTCCATCGAGGACTTCGAGGTGATCCTCGCCGCCAGGGACGCCCAGCTGCACGACGACATTCTCCAGCGCCCCGGCGGCTACCATGGCAAGCTCACCGAAAACGGCAAGGACCTGTCCGGCGGCCAGCGGCAGCGGCTGGAGATCGCCCGCGTGCTGGCCCAGGACCCCTCCATCATCATATTGGATGAGGCCACCAGCGCGCTGGACGCCAAGACCGAGTATGACGTGGTCAACGCCATTCAGGCCCGGGGCATCACCTGCATCGTAATCGCCCACCGGCTGTCCACCATCCGCGACTGCGACCAGATCATCGTGTTGGAAAAGGGCGAGATCGTCGAACAGGGCACGCACGATGAATTGTTTGCCCTGGGCGGCGTGTACGCGGAACTGGTGACCAGTGATTGACGAAAGGAGGCGCTCGACATGGGCTGGTTCGATGACCAGATAAGACAGAGGATTCAGAACGACCAGGACACCTTCGAGGAGGCCTTCGAAGAGGTGGCCGGTTCGGTGCTGGGAAGCCGCACGGCGGCGCGCCTCAAGGACGAGCGCGTGGTCGCCCGGGAAGCGCTGGACGAAATCCTGAAATACTATCACAAGAAGCCGGTGGACATACCCGAGGATATCACGGAGCTGAACGACCAGTTGGAATACGCGCTGCGCCCGCTGGGCATGATGACCCGGGATGTCAAGCTGACGGAGGGCTGGTACAGGGACGCCTACGGCCCCATGCTGGGCTTCCTGCGGGAAAGCGGCGCCGCGGTGGCCCTGCTGCCCGGCGCGCTGCGCGGCTATTCCTATCGGGACCCGGAAACCGGCGCGAAGGTGCGGATCAATCGAAAAACCGCGCAGCTGCTGGAATTGGAGGCGCTGTGCTTTTACCAGCCGCTGCCCATGAAGAAGCTGGGCATTCCGGACCTGCTGCTGTACATGAAAAAGAACGTCTCCGCGGGGGATATCGCCCTGATCGTGCTGGCCACCCTGGCCGTGATGGTCGTGGGCTTGATCGAACCCAGGGTCTACCAGGCCATCACCGGGCCGGTGCTGGAGAGCAAGAACGTCTCGATGCTGGTGGGCATGGCGATATTCCTGCTGTGCTCCGCCGTGGCGAGCGAGCTTATCAACGTGGTCAGCGATCTGCTGATGGAGCGGGTCACGAAGAAGACGGCGCTGGCGGTGGAGTCCTCCGTGATGATGCGCATACTGTCGCTGCCCGTCAGCTTCTTCCGGAAATACTCCTCCGGCGAGCTGTCCAGCCGCGCGGACTCCGTGGGTTCGCTGTGTGACACGCTGGTCAGCAGCGTGATGTCCACGGGTTTGAGCAGCCTGCTGTCGCTGATTTACATCGGGGAGATCTTCCGGTTCGCGCCGCTGCTGGTGTGGCCGTCCATACTCATCATCATCGTCACTGTCGGCGCGAGCCTGGCCACTTCCCTGGCCCAGATCAGCATCTCCCGGCGGAAGATGAAGCTGGCGGCCGAGGAGAGCGGCATGAGCTACGCCATGGTCAGCGGCATCCAGAAGATCAAACTGTCCGGCTCGGAAAAGCGGGCCTTTGCCCGCTGGGCGCGGCTGTACGCCAGGAACACGGAATTGCAGTACAATCCCCCGGCCTTCATCAAGCTGAGCAGCGTGATCACCACCGCCATCTCCCTGGTGGGCACCATCGTGCTTTACTACCTGGCCGCCAGCTCCGGCGTCGGCCCCAGCCAGTACTACGGCTTCAGCGCGGCCTACGGGCGCGTGATGGGCGCGTTCACCGCGCTGTCCGGCATCGCCATATCCGTCGCGTCAATCCCGCCGATCCTGGAAATGGCGGAGCCGATTTTGAAGACCGAGCCGGAAATCACCGCCGGCAAGGACCAGGTGCAGCGGGTTTCCGGCAGCATCGAGTTGAGCCACGTCACCTTCCGCTACGACCCGGACACCCCCGACGTGCTGACGGACCTGTCGCTGAAGATCGAGGCCGGGGAATACGTGGCCGTCGTAGGGCGCACCGGCTGCGGCAAGTCCACGCTGGTGCGGCTGATGCTGGGCTTTGAAAAGCCGCAGCGGGGCTCCGTGCTGTACGACGGGCGGGACCTTGCCAGCCTCGACCCGCGCTCGGTGAGAAGGAATATGGGCGTGGTCATCCAGAACGGCCAGCTGATGCAGGGCGACATCTTCTCCAACATCACGCTGTCCGCGCCATGGCTGTCGCTGGAGGATGCCTGGGAGGCCGCGGAGACGGCGGGCATCGCCCAGGACATCCGGGACATGCCCATGGGCATGCAGACCGTGATCTCCGAAGGTCAGGGCGGCATCTCCGGCGGCCAGAAACAGCGGCTGCTCATCGCCCGGGCTATCGCGCCCAAGCCCCGGATACTGATCCTGGACGAGGCCACCAGCGCGCTGGACAACGTGACCCAGAAGCAGGTGTCCGAGGCGCTGGACCGGCTGAAATGCACCCGCGTCGTCATCGCGCACCGCCTCTCCACCATCCGCAACTGCGACCGGATCCTGGTGATGGACAAGGGCGCGATCATCGAGGACGGCACCTATGACGAGCTGATCGCAAGGCACGGCGCCTTCGCCGAGCTGGTGGCCCGGCAGCGGCTGGATGTCGGTGAAGGCTGAAAAACCGGCTCCGCGCGGCGGGTCCGCAAGGCGTTGAACGCCATAACGTTTCCAATTTTACTGCACTGAGAGGGATTATCATGGCACATCCGCTGATCAATCGCGCGCTCTACGACGCCATCGTCCGCTTTGACACGGACGAGGCGGCCCAGGAGGACTACTATCGCATCATGGATTCCACCGTCGAGCGCGACGGGAAGTCGATCACCGTTCGGGCGCAGGTGCTGCGGGCCTACGCCATGCTGTTCTGCGACGACTTCCAGTTCGCGCCGGGGCAGCAGGCCGGGCCGGACGAGGTGGAGGCCACCGCTGACCGCCTGTATACCGGGGAGACGGGCTTCGACCCGGCCCACTGGTATCGCATGGGCCACCACTTTCCCATCATCGACGAGGACAACTACGACCGCTTCGCCGCGCTGGTGATCTCCGATTTGAACGCCGGGCCGCTGCACGATGCCATGGTGGAGGGCGGCAGCATGCTGCTGGTGGGCGAACCGGACCCGCTGCACATGACGCCGGAACAGCGCAGGCACCAGCGCGTGCGCCCCGTCGATTTCAAGGAGGGCGCGGTATGACCATTCTCTTGGTGGAACAGGATGCCCGGGCCCTGCAAAAGCTGCAGTCGCTCGTCGGCGCGCTGCGCCCCCAGGCGGCGCTGCTGTCCTTCACGGGCAGCCTGGAAGCCCTGGCCGCGGCCAGGCAGCGGGAGATCGACGTGGCGTTCCTGTCGGCGGCCATGCCGGAATTGAGCGGTCTGGACCTGGGTCGGTATTTGAAGGATATGTACCCGCAGGTGAACCTGGTGTTCCTGTCGGACGGCCCGGAGCAGGCCATGGAGGCGCTGGTGCTGCACGCCAGCGGCTACGTCGTCCGTCCCGTGGGCGAAGCGGCCCTGCAGCGCGAACTGGACGATCTGCGCCACCCCGCGTTCCAGGAATCCGGCAAGCGCGTTTTCGCCCAAACCTTCGGCAACTTCGATCTGTTTGTGGATGGCCAGCCCGTGGCTTTCAAGTACACCCGCACCAAGGAGATCGTGGCGCTGCTGGTGAACAACCGGGGCGCGCAGACCACCAACGGCGAGATCATCGCCGCCCTGTGGGAGGACGACGGCGACCCGGAGAAGAAGGCCTCGTATTTGAGCAACCTTCGCCAGGACCTGCAGAACACGATGGCCAAGTTGAAACTGACCGGCATCATCGTCAAGCAGCGGGGCAGCCTGGGCATCGCGGCGGACAGGATCGAGTGCGACCTGTACGACTGGCTGGCCAGGAAGAAGCAGTCCAGGTATCGATACCTGGGCGATTACATGAACCAGTACAGCTGGGCGGAGACGCTGCACGCCGAGCTGGACGAAATCAACTGGGCGATGGAGGACGAGGATTGAATCCCGTCCGCCATCGCCCGGTTTTTTGCTATTTTGAAATATACAGTCCCTATACTCCCCTGTCGATGCGCTCCACCAGGAAGCGGTCGAACTGCTCCGGCGGAACGGGCTTGGAGAAGTAGTAGCCCTGGACCAAATCGCACCCCAGCTCTCTGAGCGCCAGGTATTGCTCCTCGGTCTCCACGCCCTCGGCCACGACGGGCACGTTCAGGTACTTGGCGATGTCGATGATGAGCTCGATCATGCGTACATCCCGCTTCTCGCCAAAGGCGCTGCGCACAAAGCTCATGTCCAGCTTCAGCACGTCGATGGGCAGATTCGAAAGCATGCCCAGGGACGAGTAGCCCGTGCCGAAGTCGTCCATCTCGATGCGGAAGCCCATGCCCACGCTGCGCAGCTCCTGTGCCATCAGGATCACCTGGTCGGAATCCCCGGTATAGGCGGATTCCGTGATCTCCAACATCATGTCCTTGGCGGTCAGCCGGCAGCTGTCCAGGATGTCCTTGAAGATGCTCTTCAAATTCAGCGTCAGCATGTCGATGCGGGAGACGTTCACCGACACCGGGATGGAGAAGCCGTAGCGGTCCTTCCACGCCCGGATCTGGGCGGCCGTCGTCCGCCAGACGAACTGATCCAGCTCCAGGATCAAGCCGTTGTCCTCCAGCAGCGGGATAAACACGCCGGGGCTGATCAGGCCCAGCTCGGGGTGATCCCAGCGCACCAGCGCCTCCGCGCCGGAGAGCAGGGGCTTCTCCTGCTGGATGTCGAACTTCGGCTGGAAGAACACCTTGAAGCAGCCGTTCTTCAGCGAGGGCCTGAAATCCTCCAGCAGATGTTCGCGGAACAGGTCCGCCTTGTGCATTTCGTCGTCGTAGATGCCCACGGCCTTCAGATAGCCGGTCTTCACGGTGTTGGCCGCCGTCCGGGCGTAGTCAAAGCGGCGCTCGATCTCCAGCGTCTTGTCCGCGTTCATATAAACGCCCATGCGCAGCCTGACTCGGTTGGACGAGACCTCTTCCCCGCCCAGGCCCTCGGAGATTCGATCCAGCAGGCCCTCGTAGTCCTCCTTGTGGGGACAGTAGATGAAGAAGGTGTCCGCGCTCCTGCGACAGGCAACGCCGCCGATATCCCGGGCGATCTGCCGGATGCGGTCGCCAATGCGGCCCAGCACGCCGTCGCCGTACTGCTTGCCATAGCGCTCGTTGATCATGTGGAAGTGGTTGATGTCCACCACGATGGCGTCCATGGGCATGTCGGTGTAGTGCTGGTCATACAGCCGCACGTAGCGCAGGAAGTAGTCCAGGTTCAGCAGCTTCGTCAGGCTGTCGCGCTCGGTGGAATGGATGATGTTGCGCTTCTCGGAAAGCTCGATGCAGCGGTTGGCCCGCGCGCGAACGATCTCCCAGGAGGGATAGGGCTTGGGGATGAAGTCCATGGCGCCCAGCTTGAGGCACTCCACCTCGGCGCTCTGGTCCGCCGTGAGCACGATGACCGGGATGTCCTTCAATTCCTGGGTTTCACGCATCACCTTGAGCACCTCGATGCCCGTCATGCCCGGCATTTGCAGATCCAGCATCACCAGCGCCAGCTCGTCCTTGTGGGTCTTCATCTGCTCCAGCGCCTCCGCGCCGTCAGAGGCGTACAGCAGGTCATAGGCGTCCTGGAGCATGTTGCCCAGCATCATCAGGTTGACGGCCTCGTCCTCCACGATGAGCACATGGCGCTTGAGGTGCATGACCTCCGACTCCTCCACCATGGGGATGATGGCCTTGGCCTCCTCCTCAAAGCTGTCGCGGGTCGTCGCGCCCAGGCTCTTCAGCAGCTGCTTTTCCTCATACATCAAACCGTCGGCGCGCTCAAACACCGCGTGATAGTCCTGATCCTCGCCCACCTGATACTCCGACAGGCCGCCGGAGACCACCACGCCGCCGCTGCCGATGTTGGCCACGGAGCGGTCGTGCAGCGCCAGCAGCAGCTCCTTGCGGATGATGAAGTCCCTGCCCGTGAGCACGACGACGAACTCGTCGCCGCCGATGCGGTAAACCGGGCTGTGCTGGAAGATGTCGCAGATCATGTCAAAGGCCTTGCGGATATACTCGTCGCCCGCCTTGTGGCCCAGAGTGTCGTTGATCTTCTTCAGGCCGTTCACATCGCAGACCACCACCGCGAACTTCTCCGCCGTCCCGGCGTCGATCTTCTCGTTGATCTCCTTTTCATGCTGCAGGTAGGCGTGCTTGCTCTTGGCGCCGGTCATGGGGTCCTTGAAGGCGGTCTCCCGGGCCGCGTCGCGCTCCTCCACCGCCTTGTTCTCCCACTTCTGCATGGACAGGTGATTGATCAGCATCGCGCCCAGGGCCATGATGAACAGGCCCGTGATCAGCAGCGTATTCACGGTGTTGGTCCGGTGGATCTGATCGATCTGGCCCTGCATGAAGGCCGGGTCTGCCGCGCCGCCGGCATAGTGGGTCTCCACCGCGTATATGGCGTCGTTGGTAGTCTTTTCGTCCACGCGGCTCGACCAGATCATCGCCATGAACACCACCAGCGCCAGCAGCACGATCCATACGATGATGGCCTTGCCGAAGCGACGGGCGTGATCCTTTTTGATGATGTGGCGGAAGTAGAAGAAGCCGATGATCGTCCAGACCATGAACAGTATGTAGGTCTCCGTCTCCAGCATGTCGTCGCCG
>Ga0310691_10007137_pt1 | contig 11735 bp, 20 predicted proteins | sample 176DNAGHGlowgp2_FD_203887 | JGI IMG/M metagenome (GOLD analysis project Ga0310691, IMG submission 203887) | Sheep rumen microbial communities from Palmerston North, Manawatu-Wanganui, New Zealand - 1766 DNA GHGlow gp2 (v2) (version 2) | ecosystem: Host-associated > Mammals > Digestive system >... | reverse complement strand
CACCCATCCGGATTTCGCTTGGCTCGGTCAGGCATTGGAATCCCTGATTTCCGCTGAGATGTGGTATCCTATGGTCTGTGCCACTGTCGGCCACACTTACCGTGAGGTTGTTGACAAGTGGTATGACAAGACCTGTGATGATAATGTTCCTCGCCGTCGTGCTCTCGGTAACTTTGACTTCCGTGGCGACCAGGGCCTTGATGCCGCTTTGAAGGCCGGTTCCGCTTGGTGTCTGTCGTTCGTGAATAGTGCCACCGTCCCTGTCATCCCTTACCTCGAGCATTACTACAACTGCGATTGTGAGAAGGAAGAGGTTGCATTCGGTGCGGTTTCTACTGAGCATTTCGTTATGTGTTCCAACTCCGCGAAGGACACCAAGGACAATCCGGACTACGAGTATGCTGATATTGACCCTCATCGTGAGCGTGTCTTCATCAAGCGTGCCCTTACTGAGCTGTACCCGAACACTTCGTTCAGCTGCGTATCCGACTCCTATGATTACTGGAACGTCGTTGACAACATCCTACCTACCCTTAAGGACGAAATCCTCAATCACAATGGATGCATGCTCGTCCGTGGCGACTCCGGTGACTGTGTGAAGGTTGTTACCGAGACCGTATTTCATCTCTGGAACATATTCGGCGGCACTATCAACTCCAAGGGTTATAAGGTGCTTGACCCTCATATCAAGGCCCTTTACGGGGACTCTATCACTATCCAGCGTGCGGAGCAGATTTACGAGATTCTTGAGAAGAATGGTTTCGCTGCTTCCAATGTCTCCCTCGGTGTCGGCTCCTTCTCCATGCATTGTATTGAAGAGGATGGAATGCTCAAGCCCTTCACGAGAGACACATTTTCCATGGCCATTAAGGCTGTTTACGCTGAGTTTACTGATGAGAACGGAAATGTGACGAAGATGCCGGTCTACAAGGACCCGAAAACTGACCGCGAAGCCGGAGGTGGCAACTTCAAGAAGTCCCAGAAGGGTTGCGTAGTGGTTTCCAAGAACAATGACGGTAGCTATACATTTACGGATGGTTACAATTGGGATGAGACCGACAACGAATACAACGCCCTCCGTCCGATTTTCCGCGATGGAAAGATGGTTGTTGACGATGACCTTGCAACTATTCGTCAGAGACTTAACGGTGGTAAGTTCTAATGAAAGATGAACTGACAAAGAAGACTATGAATGACCTCCCGGAGAAATACCGGGAGGCACTTTTCCAGAAACAAGTCGGGTTTTTAGACCGTAAAGGAAACCGTAAACTGTACGCCACAGAAGAACTTATTGACCTTTATGATTCAATAAGAGTAGATGATGTCCTTTATTTGAAAGACGGTTACAAGTGGTCGGAAGACTATCGCGGTTTCAAATTGGCTTTGATTCTTCATGCTATTATTATGGAAGATTATGTTATAAAAAATCGTTACGGATATGACGGAAAAATTTAATGATTTGAAAGACGAACTGGTACTGTGGATTAAGGATTGGTTTGAAAAGAACGGCCCTGGTTGCAATGCTGTAATCGGTCTCTCCGGCGGTAAGGACAGTACCATTGTGGCGGCACTCTGTGTGGAAGCCCTTGGTAAAGATAGGGTTATTGGTGTTGGTATTCCGGACACCGGGCAAGGCCTTAACGATGCTGATAAGATTGCCGAATATCTTGGTATCAAGTTCCTTGAGTTCCCTATCGGCGGTCTTACTGATGAGATTAAGTCGGTTTTTCCGGGACATATGAGCAAACAGACCGAGCAGAATATTCCTCCGAGGCTTAGAATGACCGTCCTCTATGCTGTTTCCCAGTCCAATAACGGTCGTGTGATTGGTACATGCAATGCCAGCGAGAACTATGTTGGGTATTTCACTCGTTATGGTGATGGGGCCAGCGATGTAGAGCCAATTGGTAATCTTACGGTCCGCCAGGTAAAGGGTGTTGGTTATGCCCTCGGCCTTCCTGCGGAATGGGTTGACAAGATTCCGGATGATGGGCTTCCAAATTCCGCACCCGATGATGAGAAATTTGCAAAGTGGGGTTTCAGTTATGCGGCCATTGACACTTATCTTGTAAAGGGAACAACTGGAGATAAGAAGGTTGATGAAGCAATTGAATCCATGCACCAGAAGACGAAATTCAAGATGGGGCTCGGCCAGATGTTTGTTCCAAAGGGTGGTTGTTCAGCACTTTAAACTATTTTAGATATATGACTGCAGTTTTTTTAATCATTTGGTTTTACGTGTATATCGGCCTTCAGTTCGGCATGATATCAAACACAATCGGCCTTTTCCCTGATGTGTGGATGTTCAACCAGGTAATGGGTTGGCCGGTTTATTCTCTGGTCGCTGTTTTCAGGCAGATTAAGGACAGCGGTTTTGGTTGGTTCTGTCGCTATGCCTGGTTTAAGATGACCAAGTAGTTTTTGCCCTGGGTTTTTGATGAATCCAGGGCTTTTTGTCAATTTTAGACGATTTTTGACGGTTTGGCACGGTATTTGCAATATAAGTGTCAAGTAATAATTTTAACAAACAATATTATGACATTCAGCGAGATTATTGAGAAACTGACGTACGGCAAGAAAGTTCGTCGGTCATTGTGGCCAGAGTCATTTTACATGGACTCCGACGGCGATGCGATTTGGGAGAGATATGATGACAAGGAAAGTAAGAAAATCGTCACAACCAGGTATCATGCTTTTAGTGACCGTACTTTCTCCCTTGAAGATGTGTTGGCCGATGATTGGGAACTTTATAAATAAAACGAGATATGATTGTACCTATTTTTATTTACCGGGACCGAAAGTCCGATAAGGAACTCCATGAAGAGATGGAACGTGAGAGACGTTGGAGGAGGTTGATGGAGGCTGAGGAGGAAGAGCGTAAACGTCGCAAGAGAGAAGAAGAACTCCGTGAAGTTATGAGGCGGATGGAAGAGCGAGAAAGAGCCGAAAAGGAGTATCACGAAGCCGAAAGGAAGAACCCTTGGGATTACCAGTTTCTTCCGGAGGGTTGGTCCATTCTCGGGCAGACATATATCCCAGTCATCAACGATTACGGCTATGTTTATGATGGGGGTGAAGACGATTTAACTGGAGGGTACTGTGATTGAATAATAGTTTCTCGGCATTTGTTCATTTCGTATATTTTTTGTATCTTAATAGCAGATATAGATATTATGGAAACGAACAACAAAATCGTAACACTCATCAACGCCCACAAGATGCAGATGAAAAATGAAACTGTTGAGTGCCCATGCTGTTTCAATGGGTCAATGGTTTTAAAATCAAACGAAAAGATTGACGAAAAAGAATTTTTAACCTTCGAGTGCGTGTCTTGTCACAGTGTATTGACCGTACCGTACGTAAGAATTGAAGAAGATGAAAGTAGATAATTTTGATTTGATTGCAAATACCTTCCTGTTCAAGGAGGATTTGGTTGATGGGCTTGCTGGGGATGTATTTTACATGCTCCAGATTATGACCCGTACGAAGGATACCGGTGAGAAGCCGAAGAGTATCCGTACGATGTTCATTGAGTCCAGGGAATACCTGTTGTCCCATAAGGATATTATTGTCAAACTTTGTGAGACTTTCAATGCCAGGGCTTATATCGCCACAAACCCTTCCTCTTACAAGGTGTGTGCTATCAAGGCATTCAAGGAACTGGCAGATATTGTTGACAATGGTAATTATAAGGCCCTGCTTTCCCTGCCAGAAACTTGCGCCGGTAAATACAGCGTACCTGGTGGCAGCGGAATCAATAAGAGGTGGGTTGTGGACCTGGACGACATCAAAGGCGACAAGGAAGTCCAGCCATATATTGACTTCATTATGAACGAATATAATGAGGGGCGAGGGAAGACCAGCGGAGAAATTATGGTTGTTCCTACCCCTAACGGTACTCATTTACTTGTGTCCCCGTTTGACGTAAGGAACTTCAAAAAGAAGTGGCCGGATATTGACATCCACAAAGACAACCCAACCGTTCTGTACTATGCTGGATAGGGATATCATTAAAAAGCTCCAGGAATATTGTGACAAGATGAACCAGTATCTTCCTTGCAAATCTCAGGAAGACGTTGATGCCCTTTATGCTATAATTCATGAATGGCTTGAAAAAATCCCTGGGAGCAATCTTTACTGGAGCAGGGAGATTTACTTGGACTCCGGTTTTGATTTGGAGAAATGCGCCGATATTTTCATACACCGGGACTGTTACGTTATTCCGGCTGATGACATTGAGGAACATCTTGGAATTAAGGTAATTTACGCATACGAAAAAGAAGAATAAATATGGCAACAAGAAGCAACATTAGGGTCATTCTCAGGGAGGAGGACCGAAACAAAGATTTGAAATTTGCGCCAAACGAACAGCAGGATGAAGACCTGAAAGAAAACAAATGGGGAGAGGACCAGCTGGAGGAAGGAATGTGGGAAACCGTAAATCCAGGCGGAGCAGAGGCACTTTTAATCTATCATCACTGGGACGGTTATATTGAAGGCGTCGGCGAAACACTTTATGAGAAGTATAACAGTTATGAGGACGCACTGAACCTTGTACTTGGTGGTGATTGCTCAAGTATCAACGGAACATACACTCCATATGCAACAAGGAAGTGCGAAGATTGGGAAAGCATCAAACCGGAACCCATCAGTGAAAATCATAAGATGGAGGAGGAGTACGACTATATGTTCAAGGGAGACCAGTGGTACGTACGCGGAGGTTATGACGAAGGGTGCGATGATTGGACGCCGCTTCAAAAGTATATGACCGATGAAAGTAAAAATTAATGACCCCTGGGATGAATTTGCCCACAAAGACCATTACAATCCATATTACGGGTGGCATGAACACAGTACCAAAACCAATATTGAGCACTGGCAGGAAGTAGATATTGATATGGATGGACTTAAGGACTTGATAGGCAAAGGATATAAAATAAAAATTAATTGTTGATGAAATACTATACAGGAAATATCACGCCTGAGCCGGATACAATATTTGTGTTTGGCTCTAACCCGGAAGGGAGACATGGCTCGGGCTCTGCAAAGGTAGCAAGATTACAGTTCGGCGCAATCTATGGACAAGGTGAAGGTCTGCAAGGAAACGCTTATGCTTTGCCCACCACCGAATTGCGATACCAGAACCAGACAGATGCCAGTGACCCCCGTGTAACCAACTATGCCAGGCAGTCGCTTCCGTTTGACACCATTGTGGATAATATCAAGCGGATGTATGAATGTGCAAGGCAACACCCGGACAAGAAGTTCAAAATCGCCTATAGGAGTCAGCCGGACGAAGTTACACTATGTGGATACTCCGGAATGGACCTCATGAAGATGTTTGTCGCAGCAACGGATTATACCGGAAACTACCCGGACAATATATATTTCAGTGAGGAGTGGTTCAAAAGTGGGTGGCTATGAAACCTTATGGCCTCGGTGATAAAATCAGGTTCCCAGGGAAGAAGGACTATCACCCAAAGAAAGGATTCATCAACTGGTGGGAAAAGATAGCGAAATTCAAGTCCAGGAGAACAATAAAACAAGAACTGAAAAAACTGATAGAAGATGAAAAATAATTACGAAGAACTTGGATTTGATGTACCGGAATACTTTTAGATATAACAGATAAAACAAATACCAGATGAAAGAAGATATGTTAGTCAAGGCACGCTATAAGGACGCGCCGGAAGATGAATGGTTTGACGTTGTTCTTAGTGACGACCAGAGAATGTACGAAAAGGCCACAGGAAAGGAAATCACCCGCACAGACCTGCTATTCAAGGCAGATGATGACGCGGAAGAGATTATCGATATGGACAAGGAATGGGAAGAATACCGCAGGGAAAGACTTCGTGAGGTTCTTCACCAGCAGGCTTCGTATCTCGCTTGGCAGGCCCGTCAGTATGAAAAGGGCGAGGCACCGAAGATACGTGTTGATGTCCGCGATATACTTTACCGGCAGATGATGAACAAGTCAAACGACCCTGTCAACGCATAAACAATAATCCCCAGCATTTTATATGCCGGGGATTTGTTTTTTATAAGCTATCAACTATTCGTCTGATTGCCTCTATGTGTATATCGGCTATCACTTGTCTTCCTTCATCAGTCATCAGCCACTCACACTCTTTCTTGTTTGTGTAGAAAAGATTTTCGGTAAGAATAGCTGGGCACCATGTTTTATAAAGGACAGTGAAGTTCGATTCATAGTCCGGGCCATCGTTTCCGCTTCCTTGAACTTTTCCGTTTCTACAGCTAAATCCGTAAGGTTCAAGATACTCTTCGGCGACATCATAGAAGACCTTACTGATTTCGTCGCTCTTCGTTACGCCTACGGTAGTCCAAACAGACCATCTGCCCGGGTCTTCCCATTTCTTTCCATTACCAAAAGCGTTTGAATGGACAGAGATGAAAAGGCAGTTTTTTGTCCCGTATTGTTTGCAATATTGGTTTGCCCTGTTCGCCCTCTCACTCAACGCAACATCTTTTTCAATTTCCGGAACAAGGATATGATATTTAATTCCAAGTTTGTCAAGTCCTTCGGCAATCCTTTCAACAATGTCGCGGTTAAACTCCCATTCATAGAAAACAGTACCGTTGTCAAGTGTCGGGCTGTGTTTTCCTGCGGTTGATTTTGCGTGCCCGTTATCAAGAAGGATATGGAAATTCACATCGTTATATGAAGCCTTGCTTGTGCCGATTGGTTCGTCATTAATAGTCAGCACATAGTCTGGCTCCGTTTCAACGACGGGAATATAGCTTTCCTCAGGGATTGCTTCTTCATTTGAAATCGAATCAGCAATCACATCTTCTTCGGTAATTTGTTTCTTACCGAACAGGTTCTTTAAGAAATTAAAATTCATACACATTGCTCAACTATTATTTTACTGGGAAGATACTTGTCAATTATTATAGCTTCTTTTCATTTGTTTTCTATTAAGCTACTTCGCCTCCGCCACCCGGGTTATAGTCGTTCAGTTCTCCGAGAACGCCACGAACAGAAAGCCCGCCGTAACGGCGGCTGCCGCCCAGGTAGCGCCCTCCGGAATCGCCGCCCATGCGCCACGCGCTCCACGAGGAGCTGTAACGGGAAGACGACCAGACGTTGAACCACTCACCCTGGCCAACGGAGCCTCCGTCTACGACGACGCCAGCAGCCGGGAAGAAGATTGAGTTCCCGTTGTTATTGGAAGTAAATATCATACCAGCCACACCGGTTCCGTTGTAATTGGTCGTCCAGGAACTTGTTGTATTGTCAAGAAACTCGGCACATTGAGCGGAGGTAGGCATATGCCAATTACCACCCATGACAACATTTGCAACATCATCGGCAAGGTCAAGGGTCATCTTGTTGTCAGTGTCGTTGTATTTTGACATATCATCAGCGGAACTGTCATACCACTTATAGTTATCCTCCGTATATGCGCTAGCCTTATTTGGTATAATCTCGCCCCAGGCATAGTAATCACCATACTCTTCAGGACTTCCGGCACCGACATTCATGTTAGCCCACTTGGTGCCTGAAGGAAGGCCGAGGTCAATCGCCTCATACACAATTTCTTCATATTCAAGATTGTATTCACAGCTGCCGGAAACGGTAATCGTAACGGGTTCTGCTTTGTAACCACTAACGCTTACTGGTTCAATCGTTACCTTTACAGGGCTTTCGTCCCAAACATCTTCAACGACAACCTCAGTATCCGCTGTGATTGGGGTTCCACTAAATACGTGATGAACAGTAATCGTGTAGTCCGTAATGGCAAGATAAACAACGGTGAAAGAAGTATCACCGCTGATTTCTATTTTTTCTTCTTTGTTCCTCGGTTTATAGTTTTCAACTTCGGGTGCAACTACTTTATACTTAATGGTTTCCCCATCAAGGACATTTGGGGTCAAAGCCGTTACCGAAGTGCCTAAGGTTGTACCGCTTTTGTCCTGGAGTTGCAAAGTAACAGTATAATTTGTAATATTTTTATTGAAAAGGACGGAATAGTTTTCATTTCCACTGGCCCTTGAGTATGCAACGCCTGGAATTGTGGTTACTTTTCCGTCAGGATAGGCAGCATCAAGAGCGGCCTTATTTTCAAAAAGGAATAAATTAGTGTGTTCCATCATCTTACATATTTTAGATATAAATAGTCTAAAAATATCCTTTATTTTGTTTGGTTGTCCTATAATTTTTATGTATATTAAGAAAAGTTAATAAACATTTATATTTTTACAGTATGAAGAACATTAAGTTTATTTTTGTTGCGCTTGTCGCAATGTTTGTTACCTTGGGCACTACCAATGTGTATGCTCAGGAAGACGGAAACCGTGATGCAAACGGTTACGTGGTGAAGGGCCCTTATCTTACCAACGGTGGCGGGGCTAATTGGTTTGTTGGCGTAGGCGGCGGTTTCAATACTGCCATTGGTAAGGAAATTAAGCCTTTTGCCGAATTTACGCCTAAGAATAATTGGGCCGCAGAGGCCTTTATTGGTAAGTGGTTCACCCCTACCATCGGTGCCCGTGTCGGCTACAAGGGTGTTATGAACAATTTCGCTTACGACGCTGATACTTTCGTTTCAAACGCCTATGGCAATGGAGAGCAGGTTCGCTTCGGCTATGCACACGCTGACCTCATGTGGAACTTGTCAAATGCACTTAGCGGCTACAAGGAGACCCGTTTCTGGGACATCATTCCTTACGCCGGTCTTGGCTATCTTGGCATCAACAACGGACAGACTGACAACAAGATTGGAGTTAGCGCCGGTATTTACAATGAGCTTCGTCTCGGCAAGGTCGTAAACCTTTTCATTGACCTTGGTGTAATCGGCACAGAGAACCCTGTTGGTCTTCGTACGGTCGCTGACAATGCTCCGGTCGTTACGAATGAGACCAATGTGTTTGTCCGCCCTCTTTATATGCCTACCGCAACCGTTGGTGTTACCATCAACCTCAGCAAGAAGAAGAACTTTGACCGCTTCTCTTCAGTCGGTGTCTATAAGGCAGATTACGACGCTCTCAAGGCACAGTATGATGCACTTGTCGCACGTGGTCCTCAGGTTAAGGAGGTTGTAAGGGAAGTCCCTGTTACCAAGGAGGTTCAGGTTGAGAAGGAGGTACAGGTTCTTGTTGGCAGCACTGTGATTACTTTCCCTATCGGAAGCAGCACTCTTTCCACTGTTGAGAGAGAAAAGGTTGAGATGTTCGCAAAGGCTTTTGATGGCCAGGATGTCGTTGTAAAGGTTGTTGGCTCCGCTGACAGCAAGACCGGCACCGCAAAGCGTAACAACCAGCTTGCCCAGAAGCGTGCTGACGTTGTTAAGGATGTCCTCGTTAAGAATGGGGTTCCGGCTGACAGAATTGTTGTTGAGTCAACTCTTGATGCAACCGAGAACGTTGAGACCTCCAGAAGCGCTATCATTACGCTTGAGTAATTGTGATTGTTTACCTAAGACCGGGGGAGAAATCTTCCGGTTTTTTTTGTTTTACTATTGCCATTTCATAAGGTAAAAGTTATATTAAAGTAGATTAAGAAATACGGAGGTGACGAACTCAACCGCGTGATTATCCGTTATTTAACCCTGACACTCTTTTTTTGAAAACCTCGGCATTTTGTCGGGGTTTTTTGTTTGTTTGGTATAGTTTTTGTATATTAATAGTATGAAACAATACAAGTTTGACTACATAAGGGAAACGGTCGAAAAATGGAACCCGGAGATTGAAAAAACCCTTGATAGAATTGAATTTGTTCCATTTGGACTGTTGCAACCGTGGATGATAGATTACTACGGTGAAATTGTGGATAACTTTGAAGAATGGTACAAACAACGACATGATTTTTGTGTTAAATTAGCAAAAGAATATGAAAATTTACAGAACAAAGGAAGACAACCTGATAAATCTTGAACAGGTTACATTGATTTATAAAGACCCGGACGATGGCGGGTATCGCGTATCGTTTACGAGTGGAATTACCTATGAGATGCCGGAACTGGATTTGGCTGACATAGAAAGGATTATGGATTACAACGATTATTTAATCAAATAAAATTTACGATGTTTAAAAATTTTTACAGATTGTTCATTAACACCAGACTTGGAACCATTGACCTTTTTGATTGCCTGGAACTCGCTAAAAAGTACGAGAAGGTTTATCGGAACTCAAACGATATTTTCACCGAAGTAGGTGGGAAATATGTTTTGTCGGTAAAAGAGCTTGATGAAAACGAGCCGGTGTTCATCAAGGTTGGCAGTGATGCGGAAAATTATGCGGTCTTCTATGAGAATTTCTTCATCACGTACTCTATTGACCGCAACGCAAATGACTATATCGTCCGTATCCACATGAAGCGTCAGGAAGACAATTGGGAGTTTAAAGGCCTTTCTTCCGGAGACGGTTGTGATGTGCTTGACCCGCTTAATGTGAATGCTGAAGTTTATGTCAAGTACAACGTGGGCGTGCTTCATTTGAATCGGTGCTATGGTGAAGATTACCGTTCAGGCTCATGGAATAAGATGTTTTATCGGACACTCGGTTCTTTTATTGAAAAAGTACACGGATTTATGGAAATAAACAGGATAAAGAAATCATACGAAAAATGATTGACAGCCAAACTATTATAAAAAAACTGGAACAACTTAGAGCCGAAGTATCAAAACTGAATACCGAAGCTAACGCAAAAGAAGTTGAGATACAGAATTTGATTTTGGAATCCATCGCAAACTTTGAGGGTTCTTTTGTCCGGTTTTATGACGGGGCAAATTATGTATTTATGAATGTTGAACGACAAATCATACGCGAAAACGGTTCAACGATTGTTCTTGTTGGTTCGTCTCTTACCCTAAGTGATGACCCGCTTTGTTTCCAGGACGACGATGACGGGATAGATTTCGGCATATATAAGGAAGACGATGAGATTGAGTTCAACACCAAAGTTCTTGAAGGCGGAAGAATTGAAACAATAGGCATCATTACCAAACATGACATGGCCTTTGTTGTTGATTATTACTTCAATACAATGAAAGAAAACGTTCTTCGCGGTATTTATAGTAAAGACTGAATACTATGAACGAGAAAAACTGGTGGAAAATAGCAGTAATAGTAATCGCAGCCCTCGCATTGTTCTGGGGCGGATTTTATATTGGCCGTCAAAGGGACCCGGAAGTCATAACAAAAGAGGTTGTAAAATACGTTGAGTTACCCCCTATTCATGACAGCATTCCATACCCGAAGCCTTATAAGGTGGTGGAGCCGGTTGACAGCATGAATATCATAATGCAGGCGAAAATGAGCGGACTCCTGGCTGAACTATTCCCGAACGAGGGAAAAGACACGGTGTATGTCACTGAGAAGGACACGACCGCAGCGTTGAGGGACTGGGCTACGGAAAGGCGTTATAAGGAAACATTGTTTGACAGCGATACATTGGGCCGCTTCTCGTTTGATGCTATGGTCAAGTACAATCGTCTGGCAAGTTTTGATTATACCTTCATACCTGTCCAGAAACAGACCGAGACGACGATTAAAACAACCAGGAAGTTCCTACCTTACCTCGGCGCTGGAATTGCGACAGACGGGGCTTTAATGGGCCAAGGAGGTATGTTTTTCCACCAGGATGCAGGATTTGCAGTACAGTACCGATACGACACGAAATTGAAACAGAATTCGGTCGGCGCAATGTTCCTGTATATGTTTTAGAGTTTTTATTCCCACGTACCTCTGAGCAATCAAGTGCGTGGGTTTT
>Ga0310691_10007136_pt1 | contig 11735 bp, 7 predicted proteins | sample 176DNAGHGlowgp2_FD_203887 | JGI IMG/M metagenome (GOLD analysis project Ga0310691, IMG submission 203887) | Sheep rumen microbial communities from Palmerston North, Manawatu-Wanganui, New Zealand - 1766 DNA GHGlow gp2 (v2) (version 2) | ecosystem: Host-associated > Mammals > Digestive system >... | reverse complement strand
AGAACGGTAAGAAGGTTGCTGTTAAGTAAGCAAGGTTCTGAGTAAAGAATAACTTAAAGCCCTCGACTTCGGTCGGGGGCTTTTTCGTGTCTTTACAAAAAGTTTTTTACTTCTCGCTCTTGCTATTTGAAAATAATTCACTACCTTTGCAGATGAGAAGAGAAATATTACGAACAATGATTAGCGACTATACACGACAGATGTTGCCCAAGCTTAGAGCAAGTCTTGCCAAACAACCTGTTTCTGTGGCATGGCTCTTTGGATCTTGCTCCCGAGGCGAGGAGCGTGCCGACAGCGATGTTGATCTCCTGGTGAGATATATTGACAGCGACAGCATGTCTTTGATGTCAATAGGGCGTGTACGGAAATCGTTGGAAGCTTCTATCGGTCGCAGGGTTGACTTGGTGGAGGACGGGTGCTTGCTTCCTTTTGCTGTCGAGTCTGCCAACCGTGACAAAATCCTTGTTTATGAGAGAAAAGATTAGAGATAAAGAGCGCCTGCAGCATATACTCAAGGCCTGTGATGTGCTTATTGAGAAAAAGGATATGTATGCAAAAGAAGAGGTGGAACAGAACCCGATATTATACTTTGGATTCGTTAAACTTGTTGAGATAATAGGCGAGGCGGTATATAGATTGACAAAAGACTTCCGCCAGCAGCATCCGGAGGTAGAATGGGATTTGATAGAGGATATGCGGCATGTCCTTGTGCATGGCTACTATCAAATCAGGCCGCAGCAGTTATGGCAGACAGTAGAAAAGGACATCGTGGCACTTAGACCTATCATTGCTTCGTTCTTAGATAATTTGGAAACATCATAGCAAATTATTGCTGTCCGAGGAAAATTCTCTCTCTTCCTTCTAGGTCCGTATCTATCGGTCTTTCTGACGAATAGCAGCTCATGGGGGCTTACTCTAAAGTCCCGAAGGGACGAGAGACCACAGACGGGGGTGTTAACCCCCGGTAATTGCCCAACAACATGAAAAGTCCCGAAGGGACGACAGAGATATAAGCAATTTGAAATTAAACAGGTTATGTTCTCTGTCGCCCTTTCAGGGCTTAGTTTTGTTAATGCGCTTGTTCCGGGGGTTACACCCCCGTCTGTGGTCTATCGCGCCTTCGGCGCTTTTCCCCGGACAACAATAATAGCAAATGTAGAAGATAATGCTATGACAATCATTATGGCGACAAGTAAAGATGAAGCCCCCGACGGACATTCCGACGGGGGCTTCATTCTGATAGCCAGTTACTTTTGAGTGCTTTCAAAGGGTGAGCGTTTACAAGTACGTGTACCTATTGTCAGAAGTACGTGTACTTATCGCCATAAGTCCCTGTACTTATCCTCATAAGTACGTGTACTTATCCTCATAAGTACGTGTACTTATTGCCGTAAGTACGCGTAGTTTTTCCTTATGCTTCTTCCCACTGCTTGCGGAGCAGCTCGACGGCGGCAGGCAGTACGGTGGCTGGATCGCCTTCGTGGCCGCACTCGAAGCTGACGAAGCCCTGATAGCCAAGTTCCTTGAGGGCACGGAAGCCGTCGCGGTAGTCATCCTTCTCTCCGTCTTCACCAGGAGTCTTGCGGCGTCCGCGGCTGGCGATGTGTACGTGCTGCAGGTACTCTGTGCCGGCTGCCATGAATGCTGCATAGTCGGATGTCTCTTCCTGCATGTGCCAGAAGTCGCCCATGCACTTCACGCCTTTGCTGTCAGCGTCGCGTGCGATGGCAGCAGCGTCGGCTACGAGGCGCATGTAGAAGCATTCGCCTCGGTTCAGGGGTTCAAGGATGACGGTTGTGCCGCATTGGAGGGCGAACTCGCCGAGCTCGTGGAGTTGTTCGCAGAGGTAGTTGCGTGTGTCCATTGTGTGCGGTCGGCAGGGTTGCTGTCCGTTGAAGGCAGGCACCATGATGACGCCGCAGGAGTTAATCTTTCCTGCAGCCTCGATGATTTCGCGCATTGTGCGGTCGAAGGCATCCTTCTGTTCGTCTTCGGCGAGGATGAATCCGTCGAAGCCGGCACAGATGGCAGCCATCCGTACATTGCGTCCCTTGAGGGCGTTGTTTATCTCATCCACGCGACCAGCCAATCCGCGTCCGCCGACCTCGAAGCCTGTCACGCCCAGGCTTTCGCAGTAGTCGAGCTTTTCCTGAAGGTTATTGCCCAGGGCGATGCCTTCCTGAAAGCAGAGGTTGAGCGGAGTGGCAGTTTTCTTCTTGTCTTCCTTGGGGGCACAAGAAGCCAGCAGCGTAGTGGGAGCCAGTGCTGCTGTTGCTGCACCAGCCATAGAACTTAATAGGAAATTACGTCGTTGCATTTATTTAGTGGTTAGAGGTTAGTGGTTAGAGGTTAGAGGTTAGTGGTTAGAGGTTAGTGGTTAGAGGAATGTATGGGAAGATAAGGGCAGCGAATATGGTATTCTCTAACCTCTCACTTCTAACCTCTAACCTCAAACCTCTGAGTTCTTTACTTTCCCGGTACTGGTACGGTCATCGATGCGAGGTCGAGGGGGCCGAGCTCAAGCTTCTCGGGCAGGAAGTCCTGTGGTGACTGTGTCATCTCGTCCCATGTGACGGTCTGTCCGGTGTAGGCTGCTTCGCGACCCATGATGCCTGCCATGCAGGAGATGGCGTTGTCTGTAGCTTCTTCGTGGGCTGTGCCTTTGCGGATGTGGTTGACCCAATCGACGTGCTCCAGCGTGTAGGGGTCGAACTGCTGGAACTCCTTGCGGACCGCTTCTTCGTCGAACTTCCAGATGACATTGCCTTCGAGGTCCTTTATCTCGTTAGTCTCGCTGTCCCAGCTACCCTTCGTGCCTTGTATGAACTCGCTTACCTTGCTGCTGCAACCGTCAATCTGGCGGCACATCGAGTGCATGTGGATGCCGTTCTCCATGGTGAAGTCTGTGCTGAAGAAGTCGTACTGGTCGCCTGTGACGCGACGCTGCCGGGAGCCGAATGCTGTGGCGCTGACGGGTTTCAGGCCGCTCATCCAGAGGAAGACGTCGATGTTGTGGACGTGCTGCTCGATGATGTGGTCGCCGGAGAGCCACTTCCAGTTCACCCAGTCGCGGATGTTCCATTCCATGTCCGTCCAGCCTTCTTCGCGCTGACGATACCAGAGCATACCTTGGTTCCAATAGACGTTGCCGCCGGTAATCTCGCCGATGAGTCCTGCTTGAATCTGCTTGTTGGCTTCCACGTAGCGGCGCTCGTGGTGACGCTGCGTGCCTACCACAACGCTCAAACCCTTTGCCTGAGCCTGCTTGGCAGTTGCCATAACGGAACGATAACCCTTGGGGTCGACGCAGATGGGTTTCTCCAAGAAGGAGTGGACGCCCTTTTCCGTTGCATACTTGAACATCTCGGGACGGAAGACGGGAGGCGTCGTGAGGATTACCATATCGACACCCGAGTCAATCACCTGCTTGTAAGCATCGAAGCCAACGAAGCAGTTCTCCTGAGGAACTTCCTGTCCGCGTTCGTTGATGAGACGGTTGCGCACGTCGTTCAGGCGGTCTTCGAAGACATCGCCCAAGGCAACGACCTTGATGTTGTCAGCAGCATCCAGGAGGTTGATGATGGCTCCGCTGCCTCGACCTCCACATCCGACGAGACCTACCTTCAGCTCTGGGCCGTCGATGGCTTTGTCAGGAAGTTCGGGGACATAGTATTCACCCTCCTTCTTGAGAGGTGTGAGTTTGCTGCCGCCAGAGCAACTGGCAAGCAGGGCAGGAGCAGCTACGGCAGCGGCTCCGACAGTTGCGGCACCGGCAAGGAAGCGGCGCCTGCTCATGGATTCTTCTTTCATAGTTCTGTTTCTTTTGTCGTTATTACGTTATTACGTTATTTCGTTATATCGCGCTATTGCGTTAATCGTTATTTGGTGAAATCGTCACAAACGATGCGGAAGCCGATGCCTTTGATGTCGCTGAGCCACCAGATGCTCTTCGGGTTCTGCGGGTCAGTCTTGAGCCAGGCTTCGTAGTCGCTATGGCGACGTGCAGCGCAGCGCAGTTCGCTGGCATCGTCCTGGTAGCAGCCGCCGCGCACCACGTAGTCGGTGCCCGTGGCTGGGCCTTTCGGATCGACTGCTCCGGAGCCTGCCTTCTCGTAGGCATCCTCGGCATACCAGTCTTGACAGTACTCCATCACGTTGCCCAGCATGTTGCGCAGGCCAAAGGGATTGGCGGCAACGCGCGAAGGTTCCTGTGTGCGGTTCTTGCTGTTGAGGGCATAGATGGCGTAGCGGTTGATGGTCGTCGTGTCGGTGCCGAAGATGCTGTTCCATAGTCCTTCGCTCGAGTAGGCAGAGGGTTTGCCTTCGAAGAAGTAGGGTGTGTCTGTGCCGCCGCGTGCTGCGTACTCCCATTCTGCTTCCGTCGGGAGGCGGTAGTGGCGGCCTGTCTTCAGGCTGAGCCATTGGCAGAAGGTCTCAGCAGCATAGTGTGTCATGGTGATAGCTGGGCGAGAGCCCATGCCCCAACCCTGGTCAGGCATTCCGAAGGGTGGGGTAGGACCGGACACGGCATCCACGTCGGGGCGGCTGTTGTTGGCGTAAATGACCTCGGGCTTCGTGCGTCCCTCCGACATGGTCTCGACGTAGAATGCCCAGTACTGGTTCCACGTTATCTCAGTCTCTGCCATGAAGAAGGGCGAGACGGTCACTTCGTGGGCCGGGTATTCGTCGGGTCTGCTGAACTTGTCGCCTTTCTGACTGCCCATGGTGAACTTGCCGCCCGGCACAGCAATCATGCTGATGGAGGCACGCGTGCCGGGGATGGTCTCGGTGAAGTTGGAGAAGGAAGTCACCGTGGCGGGCTCCGTGAAGACCGGCCCCGTGGTATCTACCGGTGCGGAGGTCATCTTCTCGTGCTTGTAGCCAGCGATGAAGTGGCCGGCATCCAGGTGGCAGCTCACGCATTGGAGGCCCAGCTTCTCCTCGTTTTCCTCGTAGTAGAGGTGTGCAGCCACAGCATCGTCCGACACATCCTTAGGGAAGAGGTTCGTGTGGCACTTCTTGCATGAGCTGTTATAGACGATGCGCGGGGCATACTCAGCCGTGCGCTTTGCCTCGAAGTCGAAGTCCTCCTTGTCGTGGGTGATGTACATCCAGACGTCGCGAAGCCCTGTGGTAGCTTTTGCCCAGTAGTGGTGAGCCGTTCCCTCGGGCGGCAGGTGGCAGGCAGCACAGTCCGTCTGCACGCCGCTTTCGTTGTTGAAGTGGACGCTTTGCTTCCAGCTCATCTCTGCTTCGGGATGGACGTGGCAGGCTGCGCAGGACTCATTGGTCGAGGTAGCACCTGCCGTATAGAGGGCTGCTACCGTCAGCACGATGCCGAACAACGTTCCGCCAAGGACAGCGAAGAAAAACTTCTTATTCTTGTTTGCCATTTAATAGTCGATAGATTCTGAACTCTTCTATTTGTCTTTTACCATTTTCAGTTCCCCTGGAATCTTTACCAGCTTCTTCCCCTGTGCGCGCTTCACGGCATTGTAGCCAAGAAACTTGAGCTGGTAGGAGCTGTCGGGGTTCTGAGTCAAGGTCAGCTTCTGGTCTTCGCTGCCCAGGTCGTTGGCGATGGTGAGGGTGGCGTGCTGGTCGTCCTTGATGTCGAATCCCACCACATACCAAACGCCGTATATGTTGCCGTCGAGGTAACCGTTCATCGGCCCGAAAGCCTCCAGGCCCGGCACTTCAATGCTCTCCTCGTAGAGGTCGATGTGCAAGTTTATCTTTTCCTCAGGCGAAGTCAGGCTGAGCTTCCAAGGCTGTCCGCCAAGTACGGTCGTGAAGACGCTCAACATCATAGCGGAAGCTATCCATCTTCCCCCGTGTAGTTTCCCGATTAGGCTCGTGTAGTTTCGCATTTAGGTTAATCTAATTTGGCAATTAGGTGTGCCTAGTTTGGCAATTAGGTCTGTTTGTTTCGGATTTACCCCATTTCTATCATAAAATCCCTACAAAGATAACGAAAAAAGCATTAGGTTGTAACACAAACCCTATACATTTATATATAAAAAGCACAAAAGGTTTCTTTTTTAACATATTTTGTTGTACCTTTGCCGCGCAAAATAAGGAAACACACGCTTTTCATGGTAGAAAGAAGACTGGTACCTGACTTTATATTCGAGAGCAGTTGGGAAGTATGTAACAAGATGGGTGGCATCTATACGGTGCTTTCCACTCGAGCCAAGACGCTGCAGGAGCAGTTCCCCGACAAACTGATGTTCATCGGTCCTGATGTATGGCAGGGTAAGGAGAATCCGCTCTTCGCCGAGGATGCCAGCCTTTGGCGTCCATGGGTGAAGAAGGCCACGGAGGAAGGGCTCCGCATCCGTGTGGGACGATGGAACATACCAGGCCGTCCCTGCGTCGTGCTGGTTGATTTCCAGCCTTACTTCGAGAAGAAGAACGAGCTGTACGGCCAAGCTTGGGCTGACTTCCAGGTCGATAGCCTCCATGCCTACGGCGATTACGACGAAGCCAGCATGTTCAGCTATGCCGCTGCCCTCGTGGTCGAGAGCTTCTACCGCAACATGCTTGCCGGCAAGAAGCAAAGCTCAGCTTCCAAAGCGAAAGCCAAGGTGGTCTATCAGGCACACGAGTGGATGACCTGTCTCGGAGCACTCTATATCAAGAAACACGTTCCCGAGATAGCCACCATCTTCACCACCCACGCCACCAGCATCGGGCGCAGCATCGCCGGCAACAACAAGCCTCTCTACGAGTACCTCTGGGCCTATAACGGCACACAGATGGCTGGCGAACTCAACATGGAAGCTAAGCATAGCGTAGAGCGACAGGCAGCGCACAACGTCGATTGCTTCACTACGGTCAGCGAAGTAACTGGCCGTGAGTGTGCCGAACTGCTCGACAAGCAGCCGGATGTGATCCTCCCCAATGGATTCGAAGCAGACTTTGTGCCCTCAGGTTCAGCTTTTGCCAAACGACGTCGCGAAGCCCGCGCCAAGATACTTCAGGTTGCCAACGCCCTGACGGGTGCCGAGTTCACAGACGACACGCTCATCGTCGCTACCAGCGGACGTTATGAATACCGCAACAAGGGCATCGACGTCTTCCTCGAGGCAGCTTACCGAAGCCTCTACAACAGCGACCTGCAGCGACAAGTGCTGATGCTCGTCCAGGTTCCGGCATGGGTGGAAAGTCCTCGCAGCGACCTGCAGGAACGCCTTAAACTCGGCGGCACTTATACCGATGCACTTCCGGAGCCCGTCATCACCCATAACCTGCACGAACCCTGGAACGACCCTGTTCTCAATTTCCTGCGTTCCCATGGGATGAAGAACGATGTCCACAGTCGCGTGAAGGTCATCTTCGTACCCTGTTACCTCGACGGGAACGACGGCATTTTCCAGTTGCCTTACTACGACCTCCTCATCGGCGACGACCTCGCAGCCTATCCCTCCTACTACGAACCTTGGGGCTATACCCCGCTCGAAGCAGTTGCCTTCCATGTCCCATGCATGACCACCTCGCTCAGCGGCTTTGGACTTTGGGCATGCAGCAGCATCGGACGCGACAGTAAGCTTGAGGACGGAGTGGAAGTGATAGCACGCAACGACTACAACGCACAAGACGTGGCAGAGGAACTCAGCACCACCATCGCCCGCTATGCCGCTTTCGACAAGAAAACCACAGACAAGGTCCGTCGCAACGCAGCCAAGCTCGCAGAGAAAGCACTCTGGAAGAACTTCATCGAATACTACTACGATGCCTACGACATCGCACTACGTAAAGCAAACGAAAGAAATAACTCATAAGTCTTATAAGCCCTATAAGCCCCATAAGCCCTATAAGCCCCATAAGACCCATAAGACCCATTAATCCTATTAAAAGAAAATATGAAGATTAAAGCAAGTAATGCAAGCCAGCCCTGCTGGAAGTCGGTCATAGTCAAGAGCAATATGCCCGCCGAGCTCAGTAAACTCGAAGAACTCGCCCGTAACATGTGGTGGGTATGGAACTATGAAGCCCGCGACCTCTTCCGTGACCTCGCACCCGAGATTTATCACGACGTGAAGCACAATCCTGTCATGCTTCTGGAACGCCTGCCCTTTACCCGTAAGGAGGAAATCCTGAAGGACAAGGCACTCATGAGGCGCATCCAGAGTGTCTATGCTTCATTCCGTGAGTATATGGATGTGGAGCCCGACCACACACGTCCCTCTGTAGCCTACTTCTGCATGGAGTACGGCATCCACTCTGCCCTGAAGATCTACAGTGGCGGTCTGGGTATGCTTGCCGGCGACTACATCAAGGAAGCATCCGACTCCAATGTTGACATGTGTGCCGTAGGTTTCCTCTATCGCTACGGCTACTTCACACAGAGCCTCGCAATGGATGGCCAGCAGATTGCCAACTACGAGGCACAGAACTTCGGCTCGCTCCCCATCGAGCAGCAGATGAACGAGGACGGCACACCGATGGTCATCGATGTTCCCTACCTCAACTACCACGTCCATGCTTATGTATGGCGTGTCAATGTAGGTCGCGTGAAGCTGTACCTCCTCGATACCGACAACGAGATGAACTCCGAGTTCGACAAGCCTATCACACATGCCCTCTATGGCGGCGATTGGGAGAACCGCCTGAAGCAGGAAATACTGCTTGGCATCGGCGGTATGCTGTTGCTCAAGAAGCTTGGCATCAAGAAGGACATCTACCATTGCAACGAGGGTCACGCAGCACTCTGCAACCTGCAGCGCCTCTGCGACTACATCGACGAGGGACTAACATTCAATCAGGCTCTGGAACTCGTGCGTGCCTCTTCGCTCTATACCGTTCATACCCCTGTGCCCGCAGGTCACGACTACTTCGAGGAAAGCCTCTTCGGTAAGTACATGGGCGGCTACCCCGACAGACTGGGTATCTCTTGGGATGAGTTCATCGGCATGGGACGCACCAATCCCGACGACAAGGGCGAGAAGTTCTGCATGAGCACCTTCGCCTGCAACACCTGTCAGGAAGTCAACGGCGTGAGCTGGCTGCATGGCGAGGTCAGCAAGAAGATGTTCAACAATATCTGGTCTGGATACTTTCCCGAAGAGAGTCACGTGGGCTATGTCACCAACGGCGTACACTTCCCCACGTGGTGTGCAACGGAATGGCGACAGATCTATGCCAAGTACTTAGATAAGTCGCACATGAGCGACCAGTCTAACGAGGAAATCTGGCACGGCATCTACAACTGTCCCGACGAAGAGATCTGGGCAACCCGCCAAAAGCTGAAGACAAAGCTCTTCGATTACGTCAGCGAACAGTACCAAGAGACTTGGCTGAAGAATCAGGGCGACCCCCAACGCGTGGTCAAGCTCGTAGAGAACTTCAACCCCAACGCTCTGGTCATCGGCTTCTGCCGCCGCTTTGCCACCTACAAGCGTGCCCACCTGCTCTTCACTGACTTGGAGCGTCTCCAGAAGATTGTGAATAACCCCGAGCGTCCCGTCATCTTCCTCTTCGCAGGTAAGGCTCACCCCGCAGACGGTGCAGGCCAGGGACTCATCAAGAAGATTTACGAGATAAGCCAGCGTCCGGAGTTCCAGGCAAAGGTTATCTTTGTCGAGGACTACGACTTCCTCTTGGCCCGCCGCCTTGTCAGCGGTGTGGATATTTGGATGAACACACCTACACGTCCCTTGGAAGCCAGCGGCACATCTGGCGAGAAAGCCGAGATGAACGGCGTCGTCAACCTCAGCGTGAAGGACGGCTGGTGGCTGGAAGGCTATCGCGAAGGCGCAGGATGGGCTCTGACAGAGAAGCGTACCTATCAGAACCAGGAGTATCAGGACCGCCTCGATGCTGCTACCATCTACCATCTGCTGGAGGACGAAATCATTCCTCTGTATTATGATAAGGATAAGAAGGGCATCTCGAAGGGATGGATTCAGGTCATCAAGAACTCCATTGCACAGATTGCTCCGCACTACACCATGAAGCGTCAGCTTGACGACTACTACAGCAAGTTCTACGAAAAGGAGGCTCGCCGCTTCCATGAGATTTCGAAGGACGGCTATCGCTTGGCTAAGGAGATTGCTCTGTGGAAGGAGACCGTTGCAGAGCGTTGGGATGCCATCAAGGTGGTTAGCATCAAGAGGAACGATGACCTTGTCAATGGCAATATCGATGCCGGCATGAAGTACGACATCGAAATCGTGATTGACGAGGCAGGCCTGGACGATGCTATCGGCCTGGAGCTTGTGACGCTCTTTACGGATAAGGACGGACAGGACCACATCTATAAAGTGTATCCTTTCGACCTGAAGGGTCGCGAAGGCAACAAGTACACCTTCACAGCATCTCACGGTCTGGATGATGCAGGCAGCTTCAAGGTTTGCTACCGCATGTACCCGAAGAACAAGAACCTGCCTCACCGTCAGGACTTCTGCTATGTGAAGTGGTTCGTATAAGGACATCACACTATACCGACCTTCTGCGTATCGGCGTGCCAATCATGATGGGCCAATTGAGTACCATCGTGATGGGGTTCGCCGATACGCTCATGGTAGGGCAACACAGTACGAGCGAGCTGGCAGCAGCCGGCTTCGTCAACAATACGATGGCGTTGCTACTCGTCAGCGGCATGGGTTTCTCCTATGGCCTTACGCCTGTGGTGGGAGCCTTGCTGGGAGAGGGTAGGGTACATGCCATTGCCGGCAAGCTCAGGAACGACCTCGTTGCTTGCTCCGCCGTCGGTTTGCTGTTGATGCTCCTTGCGGGCTGCTTCCTGGCGGCGCTTCCCTGGCTCGGACAGCCGGAAGAGTTGTTGCCACTGATGCGGCCTTATTTGCTGGTCTTGATGCTGAGCCTCCTGCCTCAGATGGCATTTAATGCCTACAAGCAGTTCAGCGACGGCGTCAAGGACACCGCCATGCCCATGTGGATAATGATTGTCAGCAACATCGCTAACATCCTCGGCAACTGGCTTCTCATCTATGGGCATTGGGGATTGCCTGAACTTGGACTGCTTGGAGCAGGACTTGCCACATTGTTAAGCCGCCTCTTGCAGTTGGCACTCATGGTCGGCGTCTTCCATTTCACGTCACACTACGAACCTTATCGCCACGACTTCCCGAAAAGCCATATCAATCGTGCAGACCAATGGGAGTTGCAGCGGCTGGGGTGGCCTGTCGCTTTGCAAATAGGGATGGAGACGGCATCGTTCAGCTTCAGCGCTATTTACGTCGGCTGGCTTGGAGCGAATGCTTTGGCTGCACATCAGGTCGTGATAAGCATCAGCCAATTCTTCTTCATGCTCTACTACGGACTGTCGGCTGCTGTGGCTGTCCAAGTCAGTTATTATCGCGGGAAAGGTGAACTGGAGGAGACGCGCAAGGTGGCAGCTTCGGGTGTCCAACTGTGTTGGCTCATAGCTCTTTGCCAAGGCATCCCCCTGTTCTTGCTTCGCAACAAGATTGGATTTCTGTTTACCCCGAGCCCCGATGTGGCAGCACTTGTGGCATTGACCATCATTCCCTTCCTGTTCTTCCAGTTCGGCGATGCCATGCAGAGCACCTATGCCAATGCGCTTAGGGGAATGGCTCGTGTGAAGGCAATGGTTTGGATAGCCTTTGTGGCATACATCGTCATTTCCTTACCGTTGGGCAACCTCTTCGGCTTTGTCTGTGGTTGGGGACTCTTCGGCGTCTGGATGGCTTTTCCCTTTGGACTTACCACAGCAGGATTGTTATATTATAAGGAATTTAGGAAAGATA
>Ga0310691_10007135_pt1 | contig 11735 bp, 10 predicted proteins | sample 176DNAGHGlowgp2_FD_203887 | JGI IMG/M metagenome (GOLD analysis project Ga0310691, IMG submission 203887) | Sheep rumen microbial communities from Palmerston North, Manawatu-Wanganui, New Zealand - 1766 DNA GHGlow gp2 (v2) (version 2) | ecosystem: Host-associated > Mammals > Digestive system >... | reverse complement strand
TGCAAGATCATCCTCCATGAAGTGAGCTCTTGAAACATTGACAGAGACTGGCACGATACTGTATCCAAGATCCGCAAATTTCTTCTGATCTCTCGCCACGTGTCTTAACATATAGTGATCTATCTCCGTAATAAAACCATTCTTCTCGAATATAGGTATGATACGTCCTGGCGATACAAAGCCATATATGTCTGACTGCCAGCGAACTAACGCCTCAGCACCCTTTAACTGTTCCGTCTTCGGATCATACTTAGGCTGATAGTAGACTACAAATTCTTCATGATCAAGAGCATATTGCTGCCTCTCGGCAACCTTGTCAACCCACATCGTTTCTTCAAGAAGTTTTTCATCAAAGAAGTTTATTCCTGAATCATCGCTGTTTTCCAAAAGAGAACATGCAGACCATGCATAATTATATTCACGCTCGATATTACTTCCTCTGTCAATCCTCTTGATTCCTGCATGAAAAGAGAACTTGTGAACAGAATATATATGCTCAAGATTATCTATGAGTTTGCAAATACGCACTCGAAGGCTTTCATCATCTCCTGCTTTCATAAGAAGGACAAAGTTAGCCGCATCATTTCTCGCACATATCTCGTCTGACTCTAAAGATGCTACGATGGTATTGTACACTGACTTAAGAACCCGCTCGCCTTCTATAGCCGAATGGCACACGCAGAAATTCCCATACTTGACAAGAAGGATGTTGACGATGGCAAAATCTGTCTCAGCAAGCTTTCTCTTCTTAAGTATCTTCGCAGCTTTAGCATCAAACCACAGTTTGTTCTTTCCACCGGTTATATCGTCGCCGAATACAAGATCAACTGTCTGATTATGATTCTTAAACTCTAAGATTACGCCCACTATAGCAAGTATACTAAGCACGATAACCAAAAGACCAAGCACAAGCAGAATTATGCCCAAGGCAAACACATCCACTTTGTCAATGACAACGACATATTCACTTAAGACATATCCGCCGTCAGTAGTATCGAATCTAAGCCAATACTTAAAGTCTATACTCTCTGCATCGGCATCCTCTACCATGCTCTCATCTAGCGCATAGACACGTATAGTCTTTCCTATACCAAAAGGCGCACTGGCTGAGCTTTCCTTAGGTTCTTCCCCGTTATAATTGCCAGCAATTCTCTTTTTATCCGCATCATATATCACATACCGCCTGCCAGTTGCGACCAGAGCCTGGTTTCCATATTGCTCATAGGAAGCCTTAAGAGTCCATATATCACTCATAGACGCAGCAGTTTTAGAATAAATAGCATAATAGAATACAAGCCTAAAAAGCAGAACCTGCATAGCAAATATGAATACCACCATCGCAATCTTAAGCAACGCGCCGATAACCGGTGATTCAATCCTTGTAAGCTTTATCTTCCTGTTGATCTTTTTGTTGGTCTTATTATCCATCTATAATCAGAAGTTCCTTCCGTTATGACCCCAATCTCTGAATCCCTGATATGTCACATATACGTTATTCCCTGGGATTTCAAGATTCCTCTCAAGTATATCGCATATTGCAGCGGTCATACGATCTGCCGCATCACTTCTTATATCGCCAAGAGCTTCAACAGTTATCATAGCGCCCTTTTCAAGCTCTCTGCCTCCCATGTAAAGAGGTGTCTCATCCTCGAAGCCAAGCATGAGATAGCTCTCAGGCTTACCCATGATAGATATAGCCTTACCGTATTCTCTTGCAAGATCATCTCTCTTCTTCTTATCAAGCTTCACAGTTACCTTAGAATTAATAAATGGCATATTATTGCTCCTTTCCTATTGCATCAAGTTCATATGGTGTGTTCTGATATACATAATAATTGAGCCAGTTAGAGTATATCGTATTCGCATGGCATCTCCAGCTAAGAAGCGGCTTGTTAGAAGGATCATCGTTAGGATAATAGTTCTTCGGAAGATCCACATCGTCAAGGCCCTTATCCACATCTCTTCTGTACTCCTTATCAAGAGTCAGTCTGTCGTACTCAGGATGGCCGAGTATGAACACCCTCCTATCTGTCTTATCTATCACAAGATATATACCAGCCTCGTCTGATTCCGCAAGGATCATGAGATTCTCATTCTCCTCTATCTCCTGTCTAGAAACAGCTGTATAGCGCGAATGCGGTGCCAAGAACACGTCATCGAAACCTCTTACAAGTGGAACCTTACGGTTAAGAACCTTGTGCTCATAGATGCCAAAAACCTTCTTTTTAAGCAGATGCTTGCCTATGCCGTAGTGGTAGTAAAGCCCTGCCTGAGCGCCCCAACACAGGTGAAGCGTAGAAGTAACATGAGTGTTAGTCCACTCCATGATAGTCTTAAGTTCCTCCCAGTAGTCAACCTCCTCGAACTTAAGTTTCTCAACAGGCGCACCTGTTATGATCATACCATCGTACTTCTTATCCTTGATCTCGGAAAATGTCTTGTAAAACATGTTCAGATGTGAAGCAGATGTATTCTTCGACACGTGCGACTCTATCTGAAGAAGCGTTATGTTGGTCTGAAGAGGAGAATTAGATAGAGAGCGCAGGATTGCAACCTCTGTATCCTCCTTAAGCGGCATGATGTTGAGGATAATGATCTCAAGCGCTCTTATATCCTGACTTACCGCTCTGTCTTCATCCATCACAAATATATTTTCGCCTTCAAGGACAGCCCTTGCAGGCAGATTGTTTTGTACTCTTATAGGCATATTCTTACACTCCTTGCAACATATCCTGCACATCAGCCTCTGATATGATAGTCACACCCAGCTTACGCGCATCCTGATTTTTCTTCGAATTAGAGGTAACATCGTTGTTGATGAGATAATCGGTAGAAGCCGATACAGCGCTCGCAACCTTGCCTCCATTCTGTTCTATGATATTCTTAAGTTCAGCTCTGTTCTTGAAGTTCTCCAAAGACCCTGTTATGACAAATGTCTTGCCACCTATCTTCGAATTCTCAACTATAACCTCGCTCTTAGTTATCCTGACAACAGCAAGAAGCTTTCTGACAACAGCCATGTTCTTCTCACTGTCAAGGAAAGTCCTTATGTTCGCAGCAAGAACATCTCCAATCCTGTCTATCGCTGTCAGTTCTTCAACACTTGCTGCAAACAGCTTCTCAAGATCATTATCAAAGTGCTTCTTAAGAAGCTTTGAATTAGACAATCCAAGCCCTGCTATTCCCAGAGAATTAAGGAAGTTCTCCATAGTTACATCCTTGGATTTCTCTATCGAAGCAACCATGTTATCAAAGCCCTTCTTACCAAAGCCCTTGGTATTAGTTATAACCTCTTCATGCTTAGGCAATTCATATATATCTGATATATCATGCAGAAGTCCCATCTCAACGAACTTCTCAAGGGTACTCTCAGACAAACCTTCTATGTTGAAACAGTCTCTCTCTACAAAGTGAGTCAGGCTCTTGATATGCTTTGCAAGACACTCAGGATTGCTGCAAACTAGAGTCTTAGAGCCATTCTGATCTCTTATCTCAAGTTCTTTCTGACACACAGGACACTTATCAGGGATCTGAAGATTACCGCTTTTCGTGAGATTCTCATCTATCTGCGGTATGATCATATTAGCCTTATAGACAGTTATCTCATCACCTATGCCAAGCATCAGATCCTCTATATAGCTTAAGTTGTGAAGAGAAGCTCTAGATACTTCTGTTCCCTCTAATTCAACTGTATCAAATACAGCCACAGGATTTATAAGACCGGTTCTAGAAGGACTCCACTCCACTTCGCGAAGAATAGTCTGACGCTTCTCATCCTTCCACTTGAAGGCTATCGCGTTACGAGGAAACTTAGCGGTCCTTCCAAGACTTATGCCATATTCGATGTTATCATACATCAGAACAAGACCATCAGTCGGATAAGCATAAGACTCTATCTTATCAGAATAAGCAGCAACACAATCAGCTACAGATGAACCATCACATACCATGTATTCAACCACATCAAAGCCCTGGCTCTTAAGCCACACAAACTCCTGCTCATGAGAATTCATAAAGTCAACACCTGCAGCTGACACAAGTCCAAAAGCAAAGAAGTTGACATTACGTCTTGCAGTGATCTCGCTGTTAAGCTGACGAACAGAACCAGAACAGAGGTTTCTAGGATTCTTATATACCTCTTCACCCTCTGGCAGACGTGAATTAACAAGTTCGAAGTCCTCATAACTTATGACAGCTTCACCTCGCACAACTAGCTCTCCCTCATAAGGAATCCTAAGCGGTACATTCTTAAAAGTCCTCGCATTAGCGGTTATCAGCTCACCGACCTCGCCATTGCCACGAGTAACTGCGGACTTTAGTTCCCCCGATGCATATGTAAGAACTATCGTTAGCCCATCCATTTTCCATGAAAGAAGGCTCTTATGTTCCCCTGCAAATGCAGCAAGCGCCTCGACAGACTTGGTCTTATCAAGACTTAACATAGGGCTTACATGCACAACCTTCGGCAGCGAGCTTACTATCTCATACCCAACCTTGTGTGTAGGCGAAGAGCTGAGCACTATACCAGTCTTCTTCTCGAGTTCCACAAGTTCATCATAGAGCCTGTCATACTCGATGTTGGACATGATCTCCTTCTCTGTTGCATAATAAGCTCTTGATGCCTCATCGAGGATTCTTACGAGTTCCTCTATCCTTTGTCGTTCCTTTGTCAGATCCTCTGCCACTTTTCAAAACTCTCCTTCTAAGTTCTTCTAATTCCTCGCCCTGAAGGATTCTGTACTTGCCTTCCTTCAGGTCTCCTAACTTTATGTTCTCTATTCTTATGCGCTTTAGTGTTATAACCTTATAACCAAGCGCTTCGCACATACGCCTTATCTGGCGGTTAAGCCCCTGCATGAGCTCTATGTCAAATACCCTCTTTGATATCCTCTTAACCTTGCAGCGACGGGTCACCTTACCGAGAATCTCTACACCTTCACTCATGTGTCTTATGAATTCGTCAGTGATATCCTTATCAACTTCTACCACATACTCCTTAGTATGATTCTCTGACGTCTTAAGAAGATGATAAGTAAGGTCTCCATCATCCGTAAGAAGTATAAGCCCCTGCGAGTCCCGATCGAGCCTTCCCACAGGATAGATCCTTGTCGGAAAATCGATATGATCCACGATATTATCTTTATCATCCTTGGCTGCTGTACAGACTATACCCCTGGGTTTATTAAAAGCGATCACAAGAGCTTCCTTCTTAGCTAAGGTTACAAGCTGTCCATCTACTCTGACAGCATCTCCCTCATAGACCATGGAGCCCACGACCGCCTCTTCATCACCTATATATACGCGTCCTGCCGCGATAAGTTCATCGGCATGACGTCTTGAACAAAAGCCTGCAGTTGACAGATATTTGTTGATTCTTATACCTTCAGCTTCCATAACAACATTCTCCTAATGCATCTGAGAAGATTCGAACTCCCGCAAACCTGGTACCGGAAACCAGTGCTCTATCCCCTGAGCTACAGATGCCTGTGAACGCCTATGCGTTCATAACGATTAAGATAATCGTCTCAGGCGAGGTCTTTCCCCCGCCCAAGACGTATCAATCCTTACTAATTCATGACAAAAAGCTTAATTCACGCTTTTCTCTGTCATATATGTACACACTATCTGACAGATATTCTGTCAGGCTGACATTGTCGCGATTCACAACAGACACCATCTCCTTAAGGTTCTCTCTATCCTCGCGGTTTCTAAGGATCAGAACCTCATGAACACTCGATGGCAGTATGATAAGATCAGACTTAAGCTCATCTGCAAAGCTCTTTAAGTTATCCTCAAAGAGGAGATACACAGCCCCATAATTAAGCTTCTTGTTGCTCGCAACATACATAAAGCCTCTTTCATCATCACCTAAGCTGCCACACGGAAACATATGTCCAACATAATCTATGATGTCCTTGATGACAAATTGCGATTTGCGAAGAGTATTATCATAAGCAACCTCGTACAACTCGCTCTCTGTCATCTCCCACCTAGAAAGCAGCCTGTTATCTATGGTAAATGCATATATGAGCTGATCATCCTCATCGCACGATACATCCACATAATACACCACCGCAAGATCAAGAAAATCACGATTTGGCTTACCCTTCAGAAAATCGGCATTCTTCTCTTTGTTGACCAGCTTGATCCTTACCTTATCTCTGACATATTCAAAGTCAAGCAGTTCCTCAGTAACACAAGGTCTGTCATCAGGCAATTCGTTATATAACCGAACGATCTCATCAGCTATATCCGACAACGTGCGCCCTTCCACATAATTGCCATAATACCCATCACAATACAATATAGGTGATAACATGCAATTATCATCCCTTATGATGATACCTGCTCTGGTCACATCATTCACCTTAGTGGTGTTGTTGACCATAATTTGCTTTGTCGGGAATCTGTCTTGCAAAACAGCCCTCAGTTTTTCGATGAATTCTTCCATCTTAAAGTTCCTCCCAGAAAAAAATATTAGAAAAATATGTCACACTTTTCGCGCTCGATGACATATATATATTGAAACCTTGTTTCTTCTGGTGGAGAAACTTAAAAACAGTAGCAACCTGGTACGTTGCTACTGTTTTATTTTATAATCAAACTGGGAATTTGTCAAGTACATACTACACTAGCACCAATATCCAAACAAATATCGTGAATATCGAGCAAAGTGTCGTCACCACAACATACTCTCCTGCAAGTGCTGCATCGCCACCCATGCTCTGTGCCATCGGAAAAGAAGCTGCCGCAACAGGTGTTGCAAAGCTACAGAACACCGCAAAGCTTTCTTCCGCAGCAAAGTCAAAGACACCAAGCCTCATGAGACACACAACGATAGCAGGCACCACTATCAACTTCTGAACTGTCGTTATGACAAGCGGCACCTTGTTGCGACTCATATCTGAGATATGAAGAGTTCCGCCGAGCACAAAAAGCGACATCGGCGTAGCTATTCCAGCAAGAACAGAGACCGGCGACGCAAGACACTCTGGCATAGTCACAGGAAGCAGATTGAAGATAACACCTGCGATTGCGCCGATGATCAACGGATTCTTCAAGACATTTAGAAGAAGCTTCTTTACAGTAACGCTCTTTCCCCTGTAACACTCAAGAACCACTACCGACACTATGTTATACAAAGGCACGATAAATGCTATGAGTATGCATGCTTTTACGGCTCCCACGGGACCATACACGCTCTCCACAAGCGGTATGGCATACAAAACCGCATTGCTTCTAAACGAGGCCTGTATCATGACGCCGCGCCTTTTGTTTTCCTTCACAAAGATTGGTATCACAAGACATGATACGATTATAAGTACCACTGTTGCGATGAAAGCAAATACCACATAATAGCTTCCTCTTAACGTGGAAAAATCCACATCATAGAGATTGTTGAACATGATGAACGGGAAGAAACACTTGAAGACAGTTGTGTTGAGCTGCTTTAAAAAGTCCTCCTTCACTAAGCCTATACGCTTACAGATGATTCCCATAAGTATATATACTACAAAAGGCATAACTGCACTAAGCGCAATCATAAAGTTATCCATATATTACACCTCTTTCAAACCTGATACCTAAAGCTATTATACCAAAGCTCTCAAAAAAATAACAGATTTTTTTCAAATACCTATTGCTATATATCGTTTTCTCTGATATACTAGATGTAGTTTTAAAAACTACGAAAGGAACTTTACAAAACTATGAAGCCATTTGTGTTATCTACTGACTCAGCGTCAGATATGCCTAAAGAATTTCATGAAAAGTACGATATAGACTGCCATTCACTCTTCTACACTATCGACGGAGAGACTTATGGCAACGATAAGCAGCTCGACATCAAGGACTTCTATGCACGTGTGCGCGCAGGTTCTATTCCTACCACTACAGGTACTAACCCTGAGGATTCTTATGACAAGTTCGTCAAGAGAGTCGAGAACGGCCAAGACATCATCCATGTAGCATTCTCAGAGGTTATGAGTGCTTCTTACCAGAACGCTGTGATCGCTAAGAACATGGTTCTTGAAAAGTATCCTGATGCAAAGATCACTGTTATAGATAGCAAGTGCGGTACTGTAGGTCAGGGTCTCCTCGTTCACAAGGCTAACCAGTTAAGACTTGCTGGCAAGTCTTATGAAGAAGTAGTTGACTGGATCGAAGCAAACAAGCTTCATATCGGTCATCAGATCCTCGTAGACGATCTTAACCATCTCTGCCGCGGCGGTCGTATCAGCAAATCCAAGGCCATTATCGGTTCAATCGTTGGTTTCAAGCCTGTTATCAACATCGATGACAGCGGTCACCTTATCAATGTTACTAAGATCCGTGGACAGAAGAAAGGCCTTAACTGGCTCATCGATTCAGTTGGCAACCTTCAGGGAAGCTACGCAGATCAGAATGATACCATATTCATCTCTCATGCTGATGCTTTAGAGAATGCTCAGTACGTAGGCGAAGGTATCAAAGCCAAGTATGGTACTAAAGAAATCCTCTATTCTTACTTCTCACCTACTATCGGCGCCCATGTAGGCCCTGGTACAGTAGCTGTTGCCTTCATGCAGGAAACAAGAGAAAAGGAAAACTAATATAGCCTAAATCACACACTCACATAAACAAAAACCCGGTAGTGCACATTGCAGCCACCGGGTTTTTTTCCGCTGTCATAAGGGGTACTAGAGCCTCAAAAAAGACAGCGGAAATCATGATTTTACTAAATCCCGCTGTCATAAGAGGGACTAGAACCTCAAAAAAGACAGCGGAAATCATGATTTTACTAATTCCAGCTGTCATAAGGAGGACTAGAACCTCAAAAAAGGCAGCGAAAACCATGATTTTCTTCGATTCCGCTGTCATAAAGGGGACTAGAGCCTCAAAAATGACAGCGGAAATCATGGATTTCTCAAATCCCGCTGTCATAAGGGAGACTAGAACATCAAAAAAGACAGCGGAAATCATGATTTTACTAAATTCCGCTGTCATATAAGAAATCAGCCACAGCTTAAAAAGAATTCATCGTCGTACGGCGACGATTCGCAAGATTTCGTCATACTTTTGCAGGCTGGCGCATCCGCGGAGCACGTGTTTGAGCGACGTAGTCGCGAGTTTGCGAGAGCGGATGCCAATTAGCCGCCTGCGAAAGTATAGAAATCTTGACGTGTCGCAGTATGACGATGAATTCATTTATCCCTTCTCCTTCTCAAAGTCTATAACCCTTGTTGCCAATCCCTCATAGAAACTAGGGTCATGGCACACCATGATCACAGTTCCCTTATAGTTTTTCAGTGCTTCCTTAAGCGAATCCTTAGCATCTACATCCAAGTGGTTAGTCGGCTCATCGAGGACAAGTACGTTCGTCTGACGGTTCATGATCTTGCAGAGACGAACCTTCGCCTGCTCACCACCACTTAAGACTTTGACGAGGCTTTCGATATGCTTGGTTGTGAGACCACATTTGCTGAGCGCCTGTCTAACTTCATACTGGCTAAAGCCAGGGAATTCCTGCCACATCTCTTCTATGCAGGTGTTGTTGCCGTTGCCGCTCATCTCCTGTTCGAAGTAGCCGAGTTCTATGTTCTCGCCCATATAAGCGCGACCGGAATATGCAGGTATGAGGCCGAGTATGCTCTTAAGAAGAGTAGTCTTACCTATTCCGTTCGAGCCCTCTATAACAACCTTCTCGCCACGCTCTATCCTGAAGTTGAGTTCCCTGGTAAGTGGTCTGTCATAGCCTATCACAAGGTCTGTAGTCTCAAGTACAGCCTTGCCGCTAAGTCTACCGTCTATAAAGCGAAACTCAGGCTTTGCCTTAATAACAGGTGCGTCGATGATCTCCATCTTATCGAGCTTCTTCTGTCTCGACATAGCCATATTACGGGTCGCAACTCTTGCCTTGTTACGCGCAACAAAATCCTTAAGCTCAGCTATTTCCTGCTGCTGCTTCTTGTACTGTGCCTCCTCCTGCTGCTTCTTCACCTCATAGACACGCAGGAATTCATCATAATTGCCGACATATCTGTCAAGCCTCTGATTCTCCATGTGATAGATGATGTTGACAACATCATTCAAGAAAGGCACCTCATGGCTTATGAGTATAAATGCATTCTCGTACTCCTTAAGATAGCGCTTAAGCCACTCTATGTGATTCTTGTCAAGATAATTAGTCGGCTCGTCAAGAAGAAGGATGTCCGGCTTCTCAAGAAGAAGCTTCGCAAGCAAGATCTTCGTTCTCTGACCGCCTGACAGTTCTGTTACATCACGCTCTAGTCCGATCTCGTTAAGTCCGAGCGATGTGGCGATTTCGTCCACCTTAGTATCTATCATGTAGAAATCGTGCATGTTAAGAAGCTCGGTCAGCTCACCGCTCTCAACCATGAGAGCATCTATATCAGCGCCCTCTTCACCCATCTTGTCATAGACCGCATTGAGCTCACGCTCTATGTCAAAGAGATGGTCATAAGCGCTCTTTAGCACGTCGCGAACAGTCATACCCGGCTTCAGCGTCGCATGCTGATCAAGATATCCGGCCCTCACGTTCTTACTCCAGGTGACATTGCCTTCATCCGGCATAAGTTTACCCGTAACTATATTCATAAATGTAGACTTGCCTTCGCCATTCGCCCCCACAAGTCCTATGTGTTCTCCCTTTAAAAGTCTGAATGAAACATCTGCAAAGATTGCGCGATCGCCAAAACCGTGTGTCAGATGCTCTACGTTCAATATACTCATAACATTTCCTCTCTAGTTGATGATGAGCCGCACACTCGTGACTTTAGTCGTGAGTTAGGCGACTTTTCTTGCATTTTATAGCAATGCATGGTACAATATAAATATGAATAAAACATCTTATTTTACAATACCTAAAGATGTTACGCATGGTCGTGGGTATGTGTACTCATTGCAATACCATATCGTATGGGGCACAAAATATAGAAAACCCATATTTGTAGGTGCTATCGAGCAGGATGTTAAAAACCATCTTCTCAAAACGCTTAAATCTTTAGATATGGATATCCTTGCAATGGAGATAATGCCTGACCACATACATCTTCTTGTAGACTGCAAGCCGCAACTTCGGGGTGGTCATCTGTGGAATCCGTCATATTTTGTAGCAACCGTAAGTGACAGGACACTTGAACAAGTGAAATCCTATATCGACAACCAGAAGACTAAATGATACAGAAAGGAGGCTTTGCGATATGAAGATATACTCTACATATGGTGTGAAAATCAAACATTATAATCATATATTCAAAGATACAGTAAAGATTTATCGCAAAGCTGTAGACTTTCTGATAAATGTCTGTCTTAGCGAATGGAACAACATCTCTGCCATCAAGGGTAATCTTTTACAACAACAGTATGTGGAGCGTTGTATCCATGTTACAAAGTGTAATCTGGCGCCTATGTATGACTTCGATATTAAGTTTTACAAGATGCCGAGCTATATGCGCCGAGGTGCCATCAATGAGGCTATCGGCAAGGTATCATCCTACATGAGTAACTTGTCTAACTGGAAAACAAATCCTGTTGGAAGAGAACCTTCTGTTCCCAAGGCGGGATATGTGTTTCCTTCAATGTATCGTACTGTAATGTATAATCAGACTGACGATTATATAGCGCAGATAAAAGTCTATATCCGTAATACGTGGGATTGGATAACCATAGACCTTCGTAAATCGGACATGGATTATATATACAGACGTTGTAAAAATCGTAAGCAGTGCGCTCCT
>Ga0310691_10007133_pt1 | contig 11736 bp, 18 predicted proteins | sample 176DNAGHGlowgp2_FD_203887 | JGI IMG/M metagenome (GOLD analysis project Ga0310691, IMG submission 203887) | Sheep rumen microbial communities from Palmerston North, Manawatu-Wanganui, New Zealand - 1766 DNA GHGlow gp2 (v2) (version 2) | ecosystem: Host-associated > Mammals > Digestive system >... | reverse complement strand
AACTCCTTCGCGTACCTCTGGTCGTACCCGATCTTATACGGCCTGAGCTTGTATTCCTTGAACAGCCCGTAGAACCAGTCGGCCACACCTGCTATGTCAACGTCGTTCCCTTCGCAGATCGTCAGGAAACCCTGCCGCGCCCATTCTTTATAGTCGGCTCCCGCTTCTTTGTCGTCGGACGCTTCGAGCTTCGATTCCGGGATGAAATAATGCGACAGGATGAAGTGCGTCTTCGAACCCGGCCTCATGATCAGCGCCTTCGCGTTCGCAAGGTCGGTCGTCGCCGCCAGGTCTACCGCTCCGAGGTAGAAGGACCCGTAGAATTCTGCCGGATCCCATTCCTCCTGCGGATAGTCGTAATTCTCAAGCATGAGCCACGACTGCGCGTTCGTTTGTGGGATGTTGAAGTCCTTCGTCAGCAGGTGGATCCGTGTGGCCTTGTCGTGTTTCGCGGCCTCCACGTCGCGCCGAAGCTTTGCGATTTTCTTCACGCCGTACCGGATGCTGGGATTCGACTTCTCCCACGAACTTTCATCCTGCCATATCTCCTGCTCGGAGTCCTGCTCGAAGAGAAAGGCGAGGAAGTGCGGATCGTCGATCTCTCCGGAGATCACCTTTTTGGCATAGCTGATCTTATGGTCGAGGTAGCAGTCCCGGTTGAAGCCCTGCGTCGTGCAGTTCAGGAAGAGCGGCTCTTCCTTCGAGGACATCCCTCTCCAGCAGGCCTCCGCGATCTCCGACTGGCCGTTCTCCTCGTCGATGTCGTGCGACTCGTCGAGGTAAGTCTTCGATATGTTGAATCCGTCCTTGTTCTGCGTTCGGGAGGAAAGCCGGAAAACCGTGATATTCCGCAGATAGTTCCGGATTTCCGTGAGGTTCTGTCCGGTGATCGCCTTTTTCGGATCCAGACGCGCCCTCATCCCGCCGATCTCCGACCAGATCAACCGCGCCTGCCTGTCGTCGTTGGACGCGCAGCAGATGTCCGTCCCGCCCTCTCCGCAAAAGACGTCGAAGTTTCCGTCTGCTGCGAACCCCGTGCTTTTTCCGTTTTTCCTGGCGATCTCCAGAAGCCCTTCCGTAAACCGCCGCAGCATGGTGTCCGCCATCTTATAACTGTAGACGGCCTCCCACCATGCCTTCTGCCACGGCATCAAGGTCAGCGGTTTCATATAATACGGCGCCTTCGACTGAAAGCACATCGTTTCCATGAACCGGATCCGTTTGTTCGCCTCGGTGGTGTCGTAGATATAAGCGGGATCGTCCAGATCCGTCATCAGATTCCGCATGGCCTCCCGGATCCAGTACCCGACCACGACCTCGTGCCGCTCGATCAGGCTCCAGTATTCCTCAAGGTAAGTCATGACAGGCTGAACTCCTCGAGCCGTTTCAGCAGTTCGTCCTGCGCCGACGGCTCCGTCTTGGCCAGAAGCCCGCACAGAATACGAATCGCGTTCATGTACGACTGCATCGTCTCCTTGTATTGCTTCGCCGCCGGCGTGTACTGCTGAAGCTCCGGCCTCTTCGGGTGGACCCGGAGCATCGGTAATCCCCGAAGGTAGACCAATCGCTCCTCCATAGAAACCAGCTCGTCCAGCAGAGGACTGATTAACCGCCGCTGCTCCTCGTCCAGACTGGCGAAGATCCCGTCCAGATCGGATCTCCTCTCATTTGCTTCCATCCCAAAGCACCTTCCCAAAGCTCAGGCCAAAAAATATCGAAAAAAATGAAAAATTTGCTCCGCGCGCTAAATTTGACCCCCGTGCAGTTCCCCACGGCCTTTTGAAATCGCAGGGAAGGGGGGGAGTCGGATCCCTCATGCGATGAAGGACTCGAACCAGCCGCTCACGAACCCGCGCCATGCGTCGGTCGGTGCGCGTGACAGGCAGGTCTCCTCGTCGGTGTCGATGAACACAGGCTCCGCGCCCAGCAGACCGCACAGCCTGTCGCGTTCGGATCGCAGCGGATACGTTCCGATCACGAATGCATTCCGCCACTTTCCTGCCCGTACCTTGATCTGATCGATCAGCAGATCTCTCAGGCCGAACACGTTCTCCTTCAGCCTCGGCGGCTTGTGCAGACGGTCCGACGTGCAGACCGCCTCCCAGAGCTGGTCGATGTCCAGGATGAGATCGTCCGCGTTCGCGTTCTCACGAACCCATGTGCTCTTCCCGGAGCACGGTGCGCCGTACACCAGATAGACCCGACGCACAGCAGATGCCGCGCCGAACCTCTGGTGGATCTCGTTGTGACAGCGGAAGTGGATCAGCTTCACGTTCGCCGGATTCAGAGACACCGTGAAGTCGTTCACGTTCTCGTCTGTCAGCTCCACGATGTGGTGACCGATGCAGTCGTACTTCCGCACGATGGGCTGTCCGCAGTGTTCACAGATCAGATCCCCGTTTGCATTCAGCCGCTCCATCTTCAGCCGGTCCACAAGGCCCCGCCACTTATCGGAGGTGTAGAAGTTCTGGAGGGTAAGCATTACCAGATCGCCACCTGATATGTATATTGGGCCTTAAAGAAAAGGTTGTTCGAATAAAACGGCAAGAAGATTCGCACCTTCTGTGCGCTTGCATCATAAAGAAACTCAGTAGCGTTAGTAGGATAAAACGGCGAAGAACTTCCGAAATTTCCCGAAGTGGGATCAACATAGTAACACCTACCGTTGATCTTTACCGTTCCATTGTCATAAACACTTTGTGTGTGGAACAGATTATAAATGCAACCGTTCCCGAAATTTGCTGTAGCTGAACTGTTAAGGTAAATCAGGATTGTATTCACCTTGCCACCAGACAGCTGAATGTTCGGAATTTCCAGATAGTTCTTCTGGTTGTTGGGATAGAAATAATGATCCGCGTTCAGACGGAACGTGGTCTCTACCATGTTCCCGATTGACTGACCCGCGCTCGTCATATTGAGAATCATAGCTCATACCCCCAGAATGACGATGTTCACACCAAGGAAAAGACTCGGTCTGCTCGTGCAGTAAAACGTCAGCGTCCCATTTCCCTGCGAATACGCAAACACCCCGGATTCATTGTACTGCCTCATGGTCTCCGGCTCCGATGACACAAAAACGGTGTTGTCCGCAGTCACGCCTTCGATGTTTACGGTCTGCTCCAGATACCCGTCTGAATTGTAGCTTGCACTCCAGTTCGTGTGATCCAGGTATTTCTTCCTCGTGACCTGCTTGTCCTGCTTCAACGCCAGCTTCGGATCTACGATCCCGTTCACCTGCGCCGAGAACTCGTCCACGGAGTAGACAAACACTTTATTCTTCCCGATTCCAAAACCAAAAGCCATAGCTTAATCTCCTCTCAGAGTCACCACGTTTCGTCCTCTGCCTTTTTCTTCTCCAGCTCCATCTTCTCGTGCTTCAGATCCATCGTCTCCCGGTCGTCGTTCCGCCATTTCGGATCGAGATTTTTCAAGAGCAGATGGATCGCGCCGGTGTCGGGCGGAGAATACTTCTCGTACTCCTCCGTGACGGTCGTGACGACTCCGTCCTCGTCCTTTGTCACGGTCTTTTTCTCGCTGTAACTGAACCCCTTGGCCTTTTTCTTCAGCGAGACCTTCAGGTCTTCCACGAGAGCCTCGCGGCCCTTCTTCAGAGCGTCCCTCAGTTCCGGATGATCCTTCTTGTATTTCTCGAATGTGCTGGAGGCGATCCCGAGCTTCTTGGCGATCTCTTTTTCACCCGTTATCCCGATCCACTCTTTGATCTCCTCGAGCCGCGGCGCTACCTGTTCGGCATATAAGTCCTTCCGTCCCATAATTCCACCCGTCCGGAAATATTACTATATTCGCGCGCGCGCCTGTGCGCCTGCGCATTTTTCCATGGTGCATTTATACCGGAAATCGTTTATAGAAAAACAGGGCCTCCCGCAAAAGGAATGCCCTGCGATTATATTTATTATAGCTCAAAAAACACTGCCAATAGTCCAATGTTTTCTACATGGAGTTTCGGCGGAACTCCCACCACATCCGCCGTGCTTTATCCAGCCAGTAGAAGACCGTGCTCCTCCCCGCCGGATACTCCATCGCAAACCGCGTCGCTCTCGCGCTGACCTCGCCCCTCCGGAGCGGACGCCATGGCTCCTGCATGTAGATCGCCACGACGGCCCGGACGATCTCCTCCCCCGCCGCGTTGGTTCTCCCCTGCCGATCCCGGAGCGCGGCGAAAACGGACGCGCAGGCCAGAAGGTCCGCCGCCCTCTTGTATTTCGTTTGTCGAATTACCTCCGCGTCGGGCATTCCCAGAAGCGCCCACCTCCGGAACGCCTCCGTCGCCCGGTCTCTGTCTCTCTTGCTCCCTCTCATGATCTCCTCCGCCTCCCTTCGTACATTGTAGAACTCCCTCCGCCTCCTCCGGTCATAAAACCTTACTCATTTACAAGGCTCAGCACCGCCGCTGTGAGCACACGCGGTCCGGCGCAGTCGGCACCTTTATATATTTGAAATATAAGTATCCGTACTGATTGGATTTCGTCTCGACGAGTATGTATCCCTTCGGCGCCCGCGGAGGCTTTTCCTCGGTGTAAACCCGCTTCGCCTCCCGCGGATCCTCCTGCTCCGGACGTCTCAGATTCCGGGAGCACTTGAACCGGTGTCCGCCGAACTCCTCGCGCCAGTGATCGAAAAGGTAGTTCGCCAGCCCCGTGTAGTCCGGCCCGTGATCCACGCCGTCGTAGACGCAGTGCTCTCTGAGGTGATCCACCCGCGAGACGGAGCCGAACGTCCATTTCTTCTTTATAATCTCCTCCGGGATCCCGTGCGTCACCATGTGCAGGTGAAACCGGTGCGTGTTCTTCCCCTGCCCGTAGTAGAGGAAAATCACCCCGTCCGGACATGCCCGCCTGAGACGGCGAAAGTACCGGTCCCTGAGGATCCGGCACTCTTTCGCGTCGTGGCATTCGTTTTCGGAATCGAACGTCAGTGTGGAATAAAGGGATTCCGGGGAGAAATTGGCGTTGAAGAGCCGCGTGTGGTTTCGCCTCGACATCTCGTTCCGGTGCCGCGCGCGGTCCTCGTCGTTCTCGAACCGCGGATGGTATTCCGCCTTCTTCGGATCCGCCCGGTCCGGGATCGTGTAGACCTCCTGCTCGCATACCACGCCGGAGAACGTCCGCCGCTTCACTCTCTTCATCGTCAATCCCTCCCCGTTCCGCTCTCAGAACGGCAGCTGCTCGTCCATGTCTCCCTCGGTCTGGGCGATCTCTTTCCTCGCCCCCGGCGTGCTGTACGCCTGCGGACTCGCCTTCCCCGGCGCTGCATCCGGATCGATCCCGGCCAGCGCGGGCGAGTTCGGATCCACCTCGACGTCGGAGTGCGTCCGGAATCCCGGCATTTCGGCCTTTGCGTCCACAAAGAACGCCTCGTCTACCAGCACGAAGTTCTCCTTCCGCGCGATCCCGTTCCGGTCCGTCCACCGGTTCTCGGAGATCGACCCGATCACGCAGATCGAGGACGCCCGGTGAAAGTACCGCGTGATGAACTCCGCCGTCCCTCTCCACGCCGTGCAGTTCAGGAACAGCGGATCCCCCGCCTCCCCGTTTCTGGGCGGCTTGTTCACCGCCAGCGAGAACGACGTCACCGACACCCCCGACGGCGTGGTCTTCAGCTCCGGATCCGCCGTCAGCCTCCCGCCGAGGATTACCTTATTGAAATTGAAGTTTGCCATCAGACCTTCTCCTCCCGCTCGATCTTCTGAACCCACGAGACTTTCTTGCCGATCTTCAGCACCGCACCGTCCGCCAGTTTCAGAGCGGCGGAGTCGATCTTCTTCCGGCAGATATTGTGCGCGATCAAGGAAAAACAGGCCAGCAGCCAAGTGTCTTCATCCTCGTCCGGTATATCCGCGGCCCATGTCTCTCTCAATGCGGAAACGGTTATCCGGAATTTCACGGCGTCGTGACACCCGCACAAAAGCCGCGGATCCTCGCCGGACAAATTCACCTGCCCGCAGTAGGGACAGGTTTTCGAGACAGCATCCATTATTTTACTCCTTCCTTTTCGGGTTTTACTGAACTGATTTCCGGTCGGCGCCCCACACGGCCTCGCACAGCAGCTCAAGGCGCTGCATGGCGTACCTCCTCCGGCGCTCTCGGCGAATCCATCCAGTGCGTCACGTACTCCGTGATGTCCCGTTCGTTCTCGTGGAATATTCTTTCCGATGCCAGCCATGTGGCCTTCCGCACGGTATCGCCGCCCCACTGATTGCACGCCACAAGGCACGGCGTGGAGCGCTTCGGGAGGTTTTCGGGGTTCGTCACCGGGATCCACCTCCGACTCGGCTCCACGTCTGCGGCAGGAACGGAGTCGATGAGCGAAAGAATGTCCCGCATCTCCGAAACTGTCAGATTTCCGGTTTTCTGACTAAAGACCATGACCGCTTTCAAGGCCTCTGCATCAATGTATTTCGGCATCACTTATCCCTTCCTCTCCCCCCACGGTCTCCCGCTCTTTACTTCTTCGCACAACAGCTCCGGATGCACCTCCGGCATGGACGGCGTATGCCGGTATTGGTTGTAGTCCCCGAGCTCCTCCGGCGTCGCCTCGCGCACCCTCTCCAGCGGGACCACCGTCACCGACCGCGCCTCGCTCATGGGCAGGAGCTCGACCGAGTACAGCTCGGCCGGTTTGCCCCGCGCCACGTCGGAGCGGAGCGCGAAGTCCTTCCGCAAGGCCCCGATCCGGGCGTACAGCAGCGGACCGAGCATCGGGTTGTCGTCCACCACGGGCAGATTCCGCCGCGCCGCCGACTGCGCTTCCTGAATCGTCATGATTCCGCCCCTCCTTCTGTATTGATCCATTTCATCAATGGGGTCACGGTGCTTGGCAATTGTCCGACCTCCTCGCGCCGTCCGTTGCCGAACAAAAGGACCGAATCATATAGGAGATCGAAAAGGCCCCGCGCTTTGTCGTCCCAGTATTCGTCCGCGGAGATCTTCCGTGACTCGGAGCCGTAAAAGGCGACCCTCTCCGGAAGGTTCTCGTTCACGGCGTCAAATTCAAGACCCCGCTCCCGGCACCATGCCACAGCCTCGTCAAGCTGCTCTCCGCATCGGCAAGTCCAGAGGATCAGCGCCGCGCCAGCCTGCTTCCGATATTTTGCCAGCTCTATAATGTGCTTCTTTTCCGGTCCGATCTGCGGCCATTGATCCTCGCACAGCACTCCGTCAAAATCGACAGCGATGATTTTCCTCATACTCTTCATTCTCTCCATTCCTCCGCCATCGCCGAGAGCGTCTTCCGGAGCACGCCGAACAGCTTCTTCTGCTTTTCGTCGCTCATCGTCGCGATCAGGCTCTTCATGTCGGCGTAAGCGCCCCGGAAATTCTCGAAATACCGCTGGAACGCCTGCATTCCCGGATCCGCCGCCAGCCGGAGCTTTTCGTTCTCCGCTTTGAGTGCGTCGGCCTCCGACCCGATCTCCGCCCGGATCCGGTCCTCGAGCGCGGCTTTTTCCTCGTCGGTCAGCTCCCGGACTTCCACGACCGGATTCTTCTCCAGCTCGTCGATCCGCGTCTGCAGGGCCTCCTTCTCCTCCCGGAGATCGGCCATTTCCTTCAAGGTGTTCTGGTTGCTCTTGGCTCTGTCCTCGGCCAGCTTCTGCGCGGCCTTCAGATCCTTTTTCAGCTTCTTCGCCTCGGCGGCTTCGTTCTCGGCGGCTTCAGCACGGGCAGACGCTTCCGCCATCTTGTCCGCCGCTTCTCGGGCCGCCTTTTTCGCGTTGGCCGCCTCGCTCTGGGCCAGAAAGACCTTCTTCACGGCATCGTCCACTTCCGCCTCGCGCTTCTTCACAAGCTCGTCCCACTCGTCCTGCGCCTCCGCGTAAGCCTGCCGCCGGGCCTCCTCGATCTTCCGCTCCCACTCCCGGACGCTGAGATCTTCCGGAGGATTCGCCTCCACGAATGCCGCCCTCTCCGTCTCCGGCAGGCCGAGGAGCGCAATGGCCTGGGATTTGTTCATCCGCCCGAAGAGATCCATCCGGTTCTCCTCGAAGAGCGTCAGCTGTTCCTTCGTGCCGTAAGCCTCGTACAGCCGCATGAGGTTGTTCGCCTCGGTGCTGGAATACTGGAAGTTTTCCTCGAGCCAGCCGCCCCACTCCCCGTGTCCGACGGAGTTCTTTGCCTCGACGAGCAGCCTCCCGACTTCCACGGAGTCTTCGAGAAGCTGACGGGCCGCCCGTCTCCGGATGGCGTTGATCTCCGCCGCGATCTCCTGCGGGGATCTGATTACAATCACATTATCCATGCCGTTTTTCCTTTCTCAATCTCTTCTGGATCTCTCTCAGCCACCCGTCCACCCAGGCCTTGTCCTCGCCCTTCGGCTTCAAGTCCGGATCGTTGTGATACCCCTGGATCTGCGTCAGCTTCCCGTCCGGCGTCAGCTCCGCCGTCCAGACCGGAATCATCGGAGCCGCGACCCGCCGGATGAACATAATCGCCAGCTTCCCCGCCGCGTGCCGGTCGATGTAGCCTCCGACGCAGTGCTTCATGTTCTGCCCCTCCAGCGCGATGTCCCCGAGCCTCTCCGGCACGACGGCCATGAAGTCCCCGGCCTCGTACTCGTACCGCGCTCGATACAGCTGATACAGCTCCCTGTATTTGTCCGCGCTGATGTTCTTCCGGATCGCTTCGGCGGATGCCGTCGCCTCGTCGTGGGCGAGCCGGAGGTGCTTCGGCCAGCGGATCCCCGGAACGTCCAGATCCCGGCCCAGATCCCGGCAGGCGTTCCAGTAGTCCCGGAGTATGGCAAGCCCGTCCGCGTCGTAGTGCTGCTTCTCCAGATACCGCATCGCCTCCGCGCCGGCCTCCCGCGCCTCTTTTCCGTGCCATCTCCGTTCCCGCCATCTCCGCGCCGTCTCAAAGTCCACGCCGAGATCGTGAATCATCATAATGATGTCGATATCAAGCTCAAACCGGGCCGCTTCCTTCGCGTACTGCCGCGGGATCTTCAGAAAATCCGTGATCCTCCGGGCGCTCCAGTCGATATATCGGGCATACTTTTTGCCGTTCAGCACCATGTCGGTGAAGATCTGCGCGCCGCCCATCTTCGCTACCATTTCCATCTGCGGGAACCGTGCGCAGGTGCCGAGCATCTTGCACCACGGAACCGTGTCAATCGGATTCCCGAAGCTCGTATACCGTTCCCAATCGAAAGATCTGATCAGCTCAAACGGCAGATAGCCGAGGAAGGTGCCCTCCAGTCCGTCGAGGAAGATGGTGTACCCCATCACCTTGTACGGATTCAGCGCGTCCCGGCTCGGCCACGGCTCCCGGATCCCCACCGTCTGCCAGTTGTCCGCCGTCCCCGACACCTTCCGCCTGGCTTCGGCACTCCCCGGCTCCAGATCCATGAAGAAGTCCTCGTAAAAGTCCAGATCCGGACGGACGGCGTTGTAATCCGGGAACGCCCATTCGATATAAAAGGCGCGGAGGCGGACGTGCTTCGGCGTGATCTTCTGACAGAACACCGCCCGCACGTTCCCCCTGAGGGTCTTCATGTTCCGGAACTTCCCCCGCGCCTTCATCACGGCATCCGCGCCGCACTCCGGGCACCTCAGCCGGTCGTTGTGGACTGCCTTCCGGAACCTCACGTCCGGCGAAGCTTCGCGCTCCGCGCGAACTTCAGGAGTTGGCCTCCGGCCAACCTCCGGATCGTCGGGCGATTCCAGCCTTTTCTTCCCGCCGTTGAACAGATGCCTGCACCGGGAGCAAAAACCGATCTTCTCCCCCGTCCAGTACTCCTTTTCATAGAGGATGTACGCCGGGATCAGCGACCGCGCCTGTTCCTCATACTCGTCAGGGATGACGGAACTTCTGATTGCCGCGTTCATCCCCTCAGCCTCCCATCAGATCGAACAGATCCAGCGAGAGCACGTCCTTTTCCCCGGACGTCCGGGAATTTGCCCTCTCCGGATCCCTCGAAGGATTCTCATGCTCGCTCATGCGCACCGTCATCACGCAGTCCACCTGCGCGCCGGGGAAGTACGCCGCCACCGCCGCCCGGTAGACCTCGAGATCCGACACCGACTGCCCGACGTTCTTCACGCACTCCTCGCAGACCGCGGCGAGCGTCTTGTCCGACTGCGCCACCGCCTGGGCGAACTCCGGGTTCTGATTGCAGAATCCCACGAGCGCGTCGTGCACCGCCTTTTTCACGGCCCCGGCCTTCAGGCTCCACTTCGCCGCCTTGTCGTTCAGCTCTTCGCCGAGCTTCTTCACAGCTTCGTCTTTCATTATGATTCTCCTTTATAGTATCACTTTCAGCTTATCGATGATCCTTTTTCAGCCTCCGCGCCCGGTGCTCGATGGCGATCCGCGTGCGCTCCATTTTCCCGGCCAGCGCCTCCCCGATCTGAACGGCGTTTTTGCCCTCGTCGAGCAGGGCGAAGATTTTCGCGTCCTCGTCCGGGAGCCAGAACTTCTTCACGTCCCTCTCCGCGTTCTTCGGATTCGCGGGCGGGAGTTCTCCGGCCTTCCGCAGGATCGTGATCCGCGCCGCGCAGGCCTTTTCCTTCATGCCGAGCTGCGCCGCGACCTTCTTCGCCGTCATGCCGGGCGCGGAGAGAACCAGCTCCTTGATCTGCCCGTCCCGCTCCGCGAGCTTCGCCTTGTTCCGCATAGCGTTCCCGTGCTTCATGCCGCCGTCCTTCGAGGGCGATGCGCCGCGCCGCACGTTCGGCTTGCGGGCAGAGAAGCCGGAATAGACCTTCGCCCGCTCCATGTCCTCCTCCGGGATCCGCACCGTGTCCCCGCGCGTGACCCGGATGCCGCGGAAGGTGTCCGAGGAATCCCGGATCACCCGGTCCCGCTGCTCGTCCCGGATGATCCCGGACTTCATCTGGAGCCATTCGATCACCTCGCCGAACGTCCCCTGACGCCGGACCGCTCTTCTCCCATCGGCGACCGCGCCGGTCCAAATCCGGGGAAAGGCCGAACTCTGCGCCATCCAGTACCCCGCGGGACGCCCGGTCCGGATGATCCCGTCGATCCCGGCCTTGTCCGTTGTTCTGATCCGGTTCATGACACCCGCTCCCTCCGGATCTCCTCCCGGATCGGCTCCGGGATCCGCTCGTCCTTCGGACCTTTCCAGACGCAGACCGCCTCCGGAACCTTCTCCTTCTTGGCCACCTGCTTCGCCATCTTCCGGGCGCAGTTCTCGGCGTCTCCGGGCCGTGTCTCGTGTACGACCATGATGATCTCCCCGCCGTCCAGACGGAAGAGGTATTTATAGGGCTGCGTGTTCGCTTTCATGACGTTTCTCCTTTTTCACAATGTTCCTCACAGCCGCGAAGGGAGTGAGGTCAATATACTGTTCTCCGTTCCGGGGCCCGACGGCCTCTTCCCGCCGGATCCCGGCCTTCTTCAATGCCCGCTGGGTCTTACGGTTCCGCATCGTTTTCCGCCACTTCCGCGCACTTGGTGAAGAACTCCCGGAAGCTGAACCAGTTGGGCTTGATGAGGTGGCCGATCTTGGTGATCTCGCCTCCCCAACCGGTAGTTTCGACCCGGACATACTGCCCCTTCAGATCCTCCCATTTCGTTACTTCGAGGGCGTCCATCAGGAGCATCAGCGCGTCCATGCCCTCCGCGGTTCCCACACGGCGCTTCAGATCCTTGTCCCAGGAGTCGAGGGCAAACCCTCCATAAACGCATCCCCACCCGTCTCCGCTGAGGTAGATGTAGCAGGTCATGATTCCGTGATCTTCGATCCCGAGCATCGTTCTCT
>Ga0310691_10007132_pt1 | contig 11737 bp, 7 predicted proteins | sample 176DNAGHGlowgp2_FD_203887 | JGI IMG/M metagenome (GOLD analysis project Ga0310691, IMG submission 203887) | Sheep rumen microbial communities from Palmerston North, Manawatu-Wanganui, New Zealand - 1766 DNA GHGlow gp2 (v2) (version 2) | ecosystem: Host-associated > Mammals > Digestive system >... | reverse complement strand
GCAGATAAGCATTCTCACCCATGAGGAATACGATACCACCATTGTTGCTGCCATTAAGCTCCAGCTCGCCGCACTTGATGTAGCTGCCGTTGTCCATCTTCGACGTGTTACCCACAGCCATCTTGCCCACCACTTCTAAGTTGCAGGCATTCTCTATCGACAGTCCGGCGCCGCCTGTAGACGCAAACTTGGCATTGCCGGCGTTGATAAACTTGCTAGGATTATCGGGCGTGCCTGCAGGGCCTGTCAGCGCCGGAACCTTGGTATTGCCGATGGTACCGGCATTGTAGAGCACGCCGCCGTTGATGTTGAGGTCGGCCACATTGATATTGCCGGCGTTATAGCTGTAGGTCTGCGTTCCGTTAGAGAACTGCAGCTGCCCGTCGCCCTCGATGCTGCCGCCGGGCATCACGTAGATCATACCCGTAGTGCCGGCCTCGTTGTTGGCATTGGTGCTCAGCATGTGACCCTCTGGAATCACAATTTTACCGCCGTTGCCCACGACGATGACACTATTGCCCGTGCAGCGCTGGTCGGTAGGTACCGTCCACGTGCCGGTAACATAGACCGACTGCCTATCATACGACTGTATGCGGGCGATGCTGCCACTATACGTGCCGGTAATCTTCAGATGCTTCTCGCTGCCGTCGGCCTGGTTGACTGGCAATCCGGCACCGTTGGTGTTAAACTCCTCCTGCATCTCATAGAGCGTGCCGGTGGTAAACGTTGTCAGGTCGGGCATTGCTTTCTGTGCGACGCTCCAGCGATGACCGGTTGTGAATCCACGGGTGGCGGCCACCCTTGGCTCGCCAAAGGCCACCTCACCGGCATTGCCGACAACGGCAAAGTCTTTGACGATGGCGTGCATGTTCTTGTCATAGCAGGCGGCATACAGCAGCGCGGCCGACGTAGGACGGGCAATAGCCACCTCCTTGGTCTCGCCCGACTTCAGTGCCACATGGCCGATGAACGCCGCGTCTTTGTCTATCAGCGGCGCCGACTGATAGATGTAGACGTTATACTCTGCATCATAGTCCAGATTCACACTCACCTTGACGGTGGTAGTGGTGGCCGTCGTCCATGTCTGCTCAGGATTAATCGCCTGGCCGCCCATCACGTAGGTTTCAAAATTGCCGGTAAACTCCTCTACCGTTGCCTGCTGCTCAGCGGCAAGGTCAACGTCATGGCTGCATGCAGCAAACAGTGCACAAAAAGCCACGGCCGAAACGCCTTTCAATAAAAATCTTCTACCCATCATAAAGGATTTCTTTTAATTATCTATTTGTAGCGGGCGAGGGCGCCCGCGTTCCCAGAATGCGCTGCAAAGATAGCGTTTTTTTATTGAATATTATACATTATAATATAGCTAAATCATTTTGATTAATTATTTTTAACGTATCAGAGCGTTTCTTCGAACGGCCCTACTGGCAGTCCCTCAGCGCTGTAGGCATTCAGGCGGATAGGGTTGTTTTTCCAGGCGTGGCGCACGCGGCGGGGGTTGTCTACGGGCGATGTGATGACAATGCGGTTGCCCTCGGCGCGCCCCTCGGCATTGTGGAAACGCCCGTCGTCGCCGGCCACCTCCAGCTCGTGCAGCTCAGCGCAAGGGCGCAGCGACTGGTCGAAGGTCAGCGTAATGGTCTTGCCCGTCACCTGACGGTCCACTATCTGCGGCATCAGCTTCACCTTCTTGTCCTTATACACCAGACGGTCGAAGCAGAGGCCGATGCGGTCGGCGACTTCGCGCTTGCGCAGGGGGTGGATGTCGACGGTCTCGCCTAAGTCGATGGCCGAGGCCAACTCTACGTTGTCCAGCTTCAGTGCCACCTGCCGCTGGGCCTCGCGCAGCACCGACCAGCCGGTGTTCTGAGGCTGCTCGGAGGGCTCCATATAGTTAGCCAGTTGCACCACGGTGAAGGGCAGCTCTGGACGCTGCCACAGTGCACGCCAGTTGCCGATCATCATCGTCAGCAAGCGCTCGTAGGGAGCCGCATTGCCGGTGTTCGACTCGCCCTGATACCACACCACGCCGGCCACGGCGTAAGGGGCTAAGGGGTGGAGCACAGCGTTGTAGAGCGTCGTGGGCAGGTTCTGCAGCGACACGTCGCCGCTGGGGCAACTCGGCATCAGCGCGCCCTCATGGTGTTTCCACGTCTCGCTGAGCTTGATCACGTCCTTGGGCAGGGGGTTCAGGCTCTGGCGGTCGTCGCCGAAGGCTATCAGGTAGGGCTTTTCCTTGATGAAGTGGGCCGTGCCGTACTTATTGATAAAGCGCACGGTGATGACGTTGTCGCCCTCGCGCAGCAAGCCCGCAGGCAGGTCGTAGCGCCGTGGCGGATACTGGTAGCCGGTGGTGCCCACCAGCTGTCCGTTGACGTAGGTCTGGTCGGCGTCGAAGAGTGTGCCTAAGAGCAGGCGCGCCGGCTGTCCGGCGTGGGTCTTGTCGACGGTGACATGCTGGCGCAGCCAGATGCTGCCTATGATGGGTGATGGGTGGTGGGTGACGGGTGATGGGTGGTGGGTGGTGGGTGATGGGTGCTTGTAGGCCCAGGTGTTGTTCCACTGGCTGACCTCCTGCCACTGCGAGTCGTCGTAGGTGAGCGATGTAAACAGATACTCATCCTTGCTGCCCGCCGTCGCGCTCTTCACCGTGGCCATGCCGGGGTCCAGCTCGTTGAGCATGCGGTTCCACTGCTGGTTGGCCTGCTGGTTGGCGCGCTGCTGGGCACTCACGAAGTCGCCATTGTCGTAGATGCGTGTTTTCTCCACCAATAGGGGGTCATAGGCCTTCAGCGAGTCGGCACCGATCCAGGCCTCGATGGGCGTGCCGCCCCAGCTGTTGACGATGACGCCCTGAGCCACGCCACTCTTCTCATACATACGTCGGCCGAGGAAATAGCCCACGGCCGAGAACAGCCACGCGTTCTGCTTGTTGGCGGGTTTCCAGTTGATGCGCGTGGGGCGTATGTCGGTGCGCGGAGCATGGGTGTCGGTCTCGTTCTGCACGCGGAAGAGGCGCACGTTGGGGTTCTCGTAGGTGTCGATGTCTGTCGTGTACCAGGGGTAGACACGCTCCACGGTGACGTCGATGTTCGACTGCCCTGACAGCAGCCACACATCGCCCACCATCACGTTGCTCAGCGTCACAACGTCGGCCGTCGCTGTCCCGGTGCTGCTGGTCGCCGCTCCCGTCCCGCCTCCTGTCGCCGTCCTCGCCCCCGTCGTTGGGGCCGGCTGTGAAGCGGCGTTGCCGCTTCCCCTGACCTCGAGCACGAAGGGTCCTCCGGCCTTCATGGCCGGCAAGTTGACGCGCCAGCGGCCCTCGCCGTCGGCAGTGACGGTGGCATACTTCTTGTTCAACACAACAGTAACTTGCTCGCCGGCATTGGCCGTTCCCCACACGGGGATAGCCTGGCCCCGCTGCACCACCATGCCGTCTTGAAACAGCTGCGGCAGGGTAATCTTGGCATCAAGCTGCAGGGCGCAGGCCAATGCCACCGCCCCTGAAAGTAGTTTCTGATTCATAGCTCAAAAGTTTAATTTTGCTGCAAATATACGCAATTTTCGCGATACAAAGGTTAAAAAAGCCTTTTTATTACCGCGATGAAACATTTTGAAAGGCATCTGTAACAATCAGTTGTTTTTTGTTTTGAAAATAATTACTATCTTTGCAGCGTCAACAGGAGCGGAGGCCGGAGCCTCCAAGCACATTACTGCCAATATACCAAAACTATAATAACTTTATGGAAACATCACCATCTCCGCAAGCCGCCAAAGGCTTCTACAAACTCTCGTGGCTGCAGCGTATCGGCTTCGGCGCCGGCGACCTGGCGCAGAACCTGATTTACCAGACCATCTGCATGTACCTGCTGTTCTTCTACACCGACGTCTACGTGCTCGGCGGCGACGCTGCCGAGGCTGCGGGACTGGCAGGCACGATGTTCCTCGTGGTACGCCTCGTCGACGTGCTCTGGGACCCCCTCGTGGGCACCTTCGTCGACAAGCACAACCCGAGCTGGGGCAAGTATCGCTCCTACCTCGTCATGGGCGGCATTCCGCTCACCATCCTGGCCATTCTCTGCTTCTGGGACGGCTTCGCCCCGAGCATTGTCTACGCTTATATCACATACGTGGGCATGTCGATGCTCTATACATTAATTAATGTGCCCTACGGCGCCCTGAACTCGTCGCTGACACGCGACACCGACGAGATTACCATCCTCACCTCCGTCCGCATGTTCATGGCCAACGTCGGCGGCCTCTGCGTCTCGGCGGGCGTTCCCATCCTGGTGGCCATCCTCGCCGACAAGGAGCTGCCGCTCGAGATGGCGCTCTTCATGGGCCTGGGTTCGCTACCCTCGTTTATCTTCATGCCGCTGGTGCCCGCCATCAAGCGCCGCGTGGGCAAGAAGAATATGTTCTACATCTTCCTCTCCGTCGCCATCGTGGGCATGGCGCTGCTCTACGTCATCAGCAAGATGGGCACCGTGCGCGAGAACATCACGCTGGTCTACATCGCGCAGTTTATCAAGTCTACGGGCGTCATCGTGGCAACCGGCTACATGTGGGCCCTGATTCCCGAGGTCATCTCTTACGGCGAATATACCACCGGGCGCCGCATCAGCGGCATCGTCAACGCCCTGACGGGTATTTTCTTCAAGGCCGGCATGGCCCTGGGCGGCGTCATCCCCGGCTGGGTGCTGGCCTGGACTAGCTACAAGGCTGCCGAGGAGGCGCAGACACTGCCCAAGGACTCCAACGCCTGGTTCCTCACCATGCTTATCTTCGCCCTCACGGGCCTCTGCCTGCTCATCTTCTGCTTCTCGCAGACCAAGGAGCGCGTGGTGATGGACGAGAGCGAGACTAAAAACGTGAAGGTCAGCGACCTTTGGACGGAGTTCAGGCGCAACCGCCCCCTACGTATCATCGCCCTCTTCTTTATCACCGCCTTCGCCATGATGTCGGTGGGCAACGCCGCCGGTGCATACTTCATGAACGACCTGGAACTGCAGACGCCCATGGCTCAGGAGGGCATTCGCTGGCTGGTGTGCGTCATTCCCGCCATGCTCTTAGTACTGGCCATGTTTATCATTTCTAAGTATGAACTCAGCGACGAGGTTATCGACGACATTAACAAGAAGATTGAAGAGCGCAACAAGTAAGTAATCGGATAATCCCTAGTTTTATAAGACAACGAATTAAGACGAATTAAACGAATTCTGTATATGAAAGCTCGCTATTTATTTCCTCAAGACTATATGGCCGACCCCTCGGCCAACGTGTTTAACGGCCGCCTGTACATCTACCCCAGCCACGACTGGGACGCCGGCGAATGTTTCGACGACGACGGCGGACACTTCCAAATGAAAGACTACCACGTGCTGTCGTTCGACGACGTGGAGCAGGGCGACGCCACCGACCACGGCGTCATTCTCGACGTCAGCCAGGTCAACTGGGCCGAGAAGCAGATGTGGGACAACGACGTCGTAGAGAAAGACGGCAAGTATTACCTCATCTTCTCGGCCAAGGGCTACGACGGCGTCTTCCGCCTCGGCGTGGCCGTGGCCGACCGGCCCGAAGGCCCCTTCGTGCCGCAGGCGCAGCCCATCCGCGGCTCGTTCAGTATCGACCCCTGTGCCTTCAAGGACGACGACGGCCAGATCTACGTCTACTTCGGCGGACTCTGGGGCGGACAGCTGCAGTGGGCACGCTCGCTCTACAACGGCTTCGACACCATTCCCGGCAAATATGGCGACCAGAACGGCCTCATTGACCTCGGCTCAGCTCCCGACCACAAGACGGAGCTCTTCGCCAAGGCCGACGCTCCGGCGCTGCCCAGCATGGTGGTGCGCATGAGCGACGACGTGCTGCAGTTCAGCGAGGCACCCCGCCCGGTAATCATCCTTGGCAGCGACGGCCACCCGCTGAAGGCCGGCGACCCGCACCGATTCTTCGAGGCGTCGTGGATGCACAAATACCAGGGCAAGTACTACTTCAGCTACTCTACCGGCGACAGCCACTACCTGTGCTACGCCATCGGCGACAACCCCTACGGACCGTTCACCTATCAGGGGGTCATCCTGGAGCCCGTCGTGGGCTGGACCACCCATCACAGCATCGTGGAGTACCGCGGACAGTGGTATCTGTTCTACCACGACTGCATGCCCTCCAACGACGTCACTCACCTGCGCTCGCTGAAGGTGCAGCAGCTGTTCTACAACGAGGACGGCACCATCAAGCCCGTGGTCAACGAATAAAAGCAGAGGCTACAACCGAAAGGGCTTGCCACCTATGAATCAGCAGATTCTTATAGCTGACTATTACACCAAGCACCGCACCGAGCTGCTGGCCTACGCCAGCAGCCGGCTCGGTGATAAGGACGAGGCCGAGGACCTGGTTCAGGATACCTATGTGCGGCTGCTCACCACCGACAGGCTGCTGACGCCTCAGACGCTGCCGGCACTCGTCTTCACCATCTGCCGCAACCTCATCAACGACCGTTTCCGCCGCCGCGCCTTCCACTACGAATACGAGAACTACATACTGGCCATGGAAAACGGAAAAACATCGATGGAACCGGCCATTTTTGCTGCCGACATCGTCACCTGTATGGAGCGCGGACTGGCTCGCATGCCTGAGCAGTGTCGCACCATCTACAGCATGCACATTCTCGACGGCATGCGCGTCAGCGAGATTTCGGCCGAGACCGGAGAGAAATACAAAACCGTGGAAAACCGCTTAGGGCAGGCCCGCCGCCAGATGCGTCAACTGTTGCGCGCAGTGGTATAAGCGTGATTTCCAAAATTTCAGATTTTAAAAAAGTTGGTATCCGTCATCCGTCTGCAATCCACGTAACATTCTGAGTACAACAACATTACGGCTGACGGATACCCTGACGGCTGACGGATGAAATGCCGTAAAGTCAGACCAAGCTATTGCAAGCTGTAGGTTAAAACTTCTATTTGCGGACGTTCGGGCGGGAGTGATAGGCATGAGTGCCTAACATGAATGGCGTGCAAGAGTGGCAGGCAAGGTAATCAGGGGAGGGAAGTTGATTACTACCCACACAAATTCTTGTAGAACCATTCATGGCAATTCGTGTTAAAAATCAAGCACTTACTTTATTGTCGAACAATTTCCGTGAATAATTCAGGTTAACTCCCCAACTTGCGAAAGTTGAGTTACGTATAAATCAGCGTCAGCATGCCTTTCGTATCAAACAGTTCGCGCGCCACCTGCTGAATGTCGGCAGCAGTGACGGCGTCGATCTTCTTAAACAGCACATCGACGTCCTTCTCCGTGCCGTGATGAAGGAAACTCTTGCCAAAATCGAGTGCAAACTGCTCACGGTTGTCACATCCGATGGCTATCTGACCCTTGATCTGCTGCTTGGCGGCCTTGAGTTGGGCGCCGCTCAGGGGCTTGTCCATCAGGCGGTCCAGCTGCTGGCGCACCAGCCGGCGGCATTTGCTCACGTCCTTCGGGTCACAGCCGAAATAGACCGCCCACAGCCCTGTGTCGCTGTAGCTCACCATCGAGCTCTCGACGGTGTACACCAGCCCGTGGCGCTCGCGCAGGCTGAGGTTGAGCCGTGAGTTCATGCCCGGTCCGCCCAGCAGGTTGTTGAGCAGGAAGAGGGCCATGCGTCGCGGGTGGTTAAAATGGTAGGCGCGGCAGCCCATCATCACGTGGGCCTGGTGCGTGTCTTTGTGGCGGAGAATCGGGTTCTCTCCACCAACAACCTCTCCCCCTGCCCCTCCCCAAAGGGGAGGGGAGATGGTTACCTCGTCCCTGGAAATTTCAGCTGTGGAGGGTAGTTTGTCAAGGGAATTTTCCGCTACAAAATTTTCGCTCCCCGCCTTTTTCAAGATGTTCACTATAGCAGAGTTTCTATCTCCCCTCCCCTTTGGGGAGGGGCAGGTGGAAAGGTTGTTGGGGGAGAGGTTCACATCCCCAAACACAAAAAACACCGCATTGTCGGGCCGGTAGTACCGCCGCGTAAACCTTAAGGCATCCTCCGTGGTAAAAGAGCGCAGCTGGTCTTCCTCGCCAAGGATATTGTGGCCCAAGGGATGACCCTCGAAAAGCAGGTTCTCAAACTCGTCGTAGATCAGCTCTGCAGGCGAGTCGTTGTAGCTCTCTATCTCGTCGCAGATGACCTCCACCTCCTTGTCAATCTCCACCTGCGGATACTGGCTGTTGAAGACGATATCCGTCAGCAGGTCGACGGCCAGACGGAAGTGGTCGCGGTGGATAGCGGCATAAAACGTGGTATCTTCCTTATTGGTAAAAGCGTTGAGCTCGCCGCCCACACGCTCCAAGGCGTTGATAATCTGCAGGGCGTTGCGCTTACGGGTGCCCTTGAAGGTCATGTGCTCGCAGAAGTGGGCCAGTCCCTCCTCGCCGGGGGCCTCGTGGCGCGAGCCGGCGGCAATCTGATAGCCGCAATACACCACCGGCGACGACGACGGCAGATGAATCACGCGGAGGCCGTTGGACAGGGTTAAAGTGTTATATTTCATCATTAGGGCTGCAAAAGTACAAAATAAATCGTAATTCAGCGTGCTTTTTCTGATTTATTTTGTACTTTTGCAGCGTAAACAATATAACCATAGCTATGCAAGAAACCCGACAGAACCGTATTTCACGCCTGCTGCAGAAGGAGCTGAGCGTAATCTTCCAGGAGCAGACCCGCGCCATGCACGGCGTGATGGTCAGCGTCACGCGCGTAAAAATCTCGCCCGACCTGAGCATCTGCACCGCCTACCTGAGCATCTTCCCATCGGAGCGTGCCGACGAGCTGCTGAGCAATATTGAGCAGAACCAGAAGTCGATACGCTACAATCTGGGACAGCGCGTGCGCAACCAGCTGCGCATCATTCCCGAACTGAGATTCTTTATCGACGACTCTCTTGACTACATCGACCGCATCGACGAACTGCTGAAGAAGTAACTCATGAACGTCTCCCTCTACATCGCCCGCCGCTACCTCTTCTCCAAGAAGTCTACCAACGCCATCAACGTCATCAGCGGCATCTCCGTCGTAGGTGTCGCCGTGGCCACCATGGCCCTGGTGGTGACGCTCAGCGTGTTCAACGGCTTCCACGACCTGGTGGCGTCGTTCCTCACATCGTTTGACCCGCAGCTCAAGGTGACGCCCGTCAAGGGCAAGACCATGGCCGCCGACGACCCGGTGCTGACCAAGATTCGCGAGCTGCCACAGGTCGACGTGGCCACAGAGTGTATGGAAGACCAGGCGTTGGCCGTCTACGACGGGCATCAGGCCATGGTGACGGTGAAGGGCGTCGACGACAATTTCGACGAGCTGACGCACATCGGCGAGATTCTCCTGGGCGACGGCACCTTTGAGCTGCATGCCGCCGACCTGCACTACGGCATTCCCGGCATACGGCTGGCCGAAGCCCTCGGCACAGGCTACAAATACGACCGCCCCCTGAAAATCTTTGCACCGAGGCGCGAAGGACAGCTCGACATGACGGCACCCGAAGAGGCTTTCATTGAAGACGAGCTTTACTCCCCCGGCGTGCTCTTCAGCGTACGCCAGGCCAAATACGACAAGAGCTATATCATCACCTCGCTGGGCTTCGCCCGCCGCATCTTTGAGCAGCAGGGCATGGTGTCGTCGTTAGAGCTGCGCCTGAAGCCCGGCAGCGACATCGACGCCGTGAAACAGGAGATGCAGCAGATTGCCGACGGCAAATGCTACGTCAAGGACCGCTTTGAGCAGCAGGACGAGACCTTCCGCATCATGAAGATCGAGAAGCTCATAGCCTACATCTTCCTTACCTTTATTCTCGTCGTGGCCTGCTTCAACATCATCGGCTCGCTGTCGATGCTCATCATCGACAAGAAAGACGACGTGGTAACCCTGCGCAACCTCGGCGCCAGCGACAGCCTCATCACACGCATCTTCCTCTTCGAAGGGCGCATGATCTCGGCTCTCGGCGCCGTCATCGGCATCGCCGTCGGCCTGTTGCTCTGCTGGCTGCAGCAGGCGTTCGGCATCGTCAAGCTCGGCTCCAGCAGCGGTGCCTTCGTCATCAATGCCTATCCCGTCAGCGTTCACCCCGAGGACGTGCTCATTGTCTTTGTCACCGTCCTCGCCGTCGGCTTCCTCGCCGTCTGGTACCCCGTGCGCTACTTCTCACGCCGCCTGCTCACAACGTAATACCATAACTATTCATACAATGAAACTAAAAACCACAACAAGACTACTCACACTGACACTGGCCATGGCACACACCGTGATGCTCAACGCACAGGCGGACAGCATCCGCCAAGTCTTCATCTACAGCCCCGCCCCACAGGCCGGCCTTCACCTCGCCGTCAAGGACAACGGCGCCTGGCGCGACGTAGGCCAGCTCTGCTCCTCCGACTACGGCACCTGGGGCGCCGAGAAGCGCATGCACCACCCCTCCATCACCCGCGCCAAGGACGGCTCCTGGCGACTGGTGTTCCAGGTCAACGACCGCGCCCCGCTCTTCGCCGCCGCCTACAGCCGCGACCTGGTGAACTGGCGACCGCAGGACTACCCCATCATGACAACCTCGAAATGCCTCGAACCCGTGGTCTTCGAAAACCCCGACGGCACCTTCGACATCTACTACAAGTCGCCCGAGGGCAAACGCTGGACATCGGCAACGCCCAACTTCCGTAACTTCACCCCCGACCGCGCCAGCCAGATCAGCGACGATGCCTGGATTCGCGACACCGCCACCGTTGTCGGCCATTTCTACGATAGCGACAGCAGCACCGCCGCCGGCCGGCTCTACGAGGGCAACAGCTTCGACATTTCCCCGATGGAATGGGCAAAAATCGACGCGTTCTTCCAAGAGCGCGCCCGTGACGCCCGCCTCTCCGCCGAGCGCATGCACGACGACAACACCGCCCCCACTGTGCTCAGCGGTTCTGCCGCTGAGTCCCCGCTCGCCGCCACCCTCACCATCGACCCGTCGCGCCAGAAAGCCATCAGCCCCGACCTGATAGGCATCTTCTTCGAAGACATCAGCTACGCCGCCGACGGCGGCCTCTACGCCGAACTCATCCAGAACCGCGACTTCGAATACAACAGCCGCGACCGCCGCGAATGGAGCCCCACCACCGCCTGGCATTCGCCCGCCACCATCCGCATAGCCACCGACAGCCCCCTCTCGGCCAACAACCCCCACTACGCCATCGTCACCACCGACTCGCTCATCAACGAGGGCTGGGACGGCATCGCCGTGGAAGCTGGCAAGAAGTACGACTTCTCAATGTTCGTACGCGGACAGAAAAAGTTCGCTATCCAGCTGCTCGGCACCGACGGCCGCGTCATTGCCAAGGGTAAGCTCAAGACCAAAGGCGCCGGCTGGCAACAGTACGCCCTCGTGCTCACCGCCAAGCAGACCGACGCCAAGGCGCGGCTGGCCGTCATTCCCCAAGGCGCCGACGAGGCGGCCGTCGACATGATCTCGCTCTTCCCGCAAGAGACGTTCATGAACCGCAAGAACGGATTGCGAAAAGACCTGGCACAGATCATCGCCGACCTGAAGCCTAAGTTCATGCGCTTCCCCGGCGGCTGCATGAGCCACGGACAGGGCATCGACAACATCTACCACTGGCAGGAGACCATCGGCCCCCTGCAGGACCGCAAGCCCGACTTCAACATCTGGCACTACCACCAGACGCGCGGCTTAGGGTTTTATGAGTATTTCCAGTTCTGCGAGGACATCGGCGC
>Ga0310691_10007131_pt1 | contig 11738 bp, 3 predicted proteins | sample 176DNAGHGlowgp2_FD_203887 | JGI IMG/M metagenome (GOLD analysis project Ga0310691, IMG submission 203887) | Sheep rumen microbial communities from Palmerston North, Manawatu-Wanganui, New Zealand - 1766 DNA GHGlow gp2 (v2) (version 2) | ecosystem: Host-associated > Mammals > Digestive system >... | reverse complement strand
GGCAACCGTTTGAGGCTCCAGTTCCATAAATGGGAGGGAATCAGATAATTCTCTGCGAGTGTCAGCCCTTTAATAGATTCTGCTAGGAATCCTTCCCCGTAGGCGTCATGGCCTTTCAATCTCATTGTGAGAATATGCCCCATTATGAGGCTGTCTGCCTCAAAGACCTCTGTAACATCATCATCTATAGACTCCTCCGATCCGATGAGTAGCAGTTGGTCGCCTGCAATGCCGTTTGAGATCACTGCCACAGCAATGAAACCTGCCTCGCTTCTGACGACCCATTGTCGATCATTCCGGCTGCGGCGTTGCGTGGTAGTCGTGGGTGCGACAAGAGTATACCGGGTGAGTGAGAGCGGATAGTCATTGTTGAGTTGCCACCCACCATCGTCACCTTTTCGAACTGCCCATGAAGAACCGGGGGTGAAAATCTCAGTAAGGTCACATCGTTTAATCGGAAGGTGCAGTTCTTCTCGCGACTGCAGGCAGATCTTTTCATCTCCGACCTTAAAACAGACAATCCCGTCTGCGACATCTTGGACGATGGCCATGACTGAATGGCTGTCATTTGTTGCTGAACCAGACTGCTCCAAAACTGATTGGTTAGCATGGCGGCAGAGCAATGCTCCCATGTCATCGATCTCGCCTGTGAGTAAGGCGGAGGTGATAGGACCTTTTTGCAATTCTTCCTCACTTGCCGTCAGCACAGCATCTGCCCATAACACCCGCGGTGTCTCCTTGCTGATAGCTGGAGCAGGTTGGAATGGCGTTTGACTAAATAGAGCTTTATAGTCTGCCCCGCACGCTACTCCACTAAAGCAGCATTGGGTAGCGCTCGTGGTGGAATGCTCCTCAGGAAATGGTTCTGCCATGAGGGGAATATGTTTACCATAGAGTCGTTGCAGGTGTCGGAGAAGCTCAGCTTGTGCTGAGGTGACTTTCATCAACCATAATTCGCCCTCCAGTTGGCAGAGCCATGTCTGATCTGTCAGTTGGCGTACGGTGGTCAGGCGTGTGGGCTCTGGCAAACGGCGTTCGAAATGTTCCGGATGAGCTACAGCCACCAGATAATTACCACGTGAATTGGCTCCAACCATCATGCATTGCAGCCCGGGTTGCGGCATGTCCTCCTCATTCAGACTCTCTGGAACAATATAGCAGTCCACGCCATGACGTGTTACATGCCAAATATCATCTTCTACCAAGATAGTTCTGGTCTCAAATCGGCCACCATCAAGAACAATAGAAAGGTGTGACAGGCGTTCGGCGAACGGACTTTCAACATTTACACTGACGACATCGTCCGTAACAGCCACTATAGTTGCAGAGACCGTCTGGAAAATATGGCGTTTGAAGTATAGAGCCCATTGCTCATCGCTGAATAGATATTCAATGGGATAGCCTCCTGTCGTAGTGAGGTATGCCCTATTAGGCAGGAGTGCGCAAACTTTCAACTGTTCCTGTTCGCCAACACGCAGCTGCAGGCGTCTTTTCTCTTCGGAGAGAGCCACATTGACGTCTAATAGAACGGCTTGATTCATGATGCCAACCCTGGCAGGCACCTGCATTTCGGGTGTGAAAACCCTATGCTTGCAAAAATTTATAAGGGCAGTCGGCATAGCTGAGTCTGAGACCCATCCCGAATATTCAGCTGATATGAGGTTTGCTCCCCCTTTGCCCCGGTGGTATGGGCTCATGAACACCTGTTGTCGCAGGATTCTTTTGTGAAGGTTCTGTGCTTCGGTGTCGCTGGCAACACGTCCTCTCAGCAAGGGATTGAAGCCTCGCAGCAGGAATCGTTCTCTCTGTTCACTGCGAGAATAGTCAAAGGTGAACTGTGCAGGAAAGCCCAGCGGTAGATACTCCCAGACAAGTTTGATGTAAGGTGCTGATTTCTGTGTCCATTCATTGGGCGAAGCGAATCTCCGCTGGTCCATTCCGCTTTTTAGGAAATTATTGAATACGTTGTTTCCCCAAGTCTCTTCGGGGTTTTCTTGTTCACAGATAGCCCAAAGAAGAATGTTCCCAGAGTTTGAATAGCTGGAAATTGTAGTGAGTACGGCCGTGCGTTCCTGCTCGGGTTCGTGTATCGGCTTTCGAGGAAAGTGACCATGATGAGTACCGATAGCATTGAGATGTACATTTCCTGGTTCTTTTCCTTCTTCATTTGACTCAGTTACCCATAGTCTGCACAAACTGCCAACCTCTATTTTACCTTGTAAGGGAATTGGCATCCATGCAGCGTTAAAAGTGCCTGATAGTAGGATGTCTCCCACTTTGAAGCGCAGGTTTGTGAAAGTACGACCTGTTTGTTCGTCGGTTTCATTCTGCACGTCAAAAACCTCGGCTTCGAGTAATGCGTGACGAGCCATGCTTCTGAGCCCAAAATAGAATTTCTCGCGTAATGGGCCCTGCTGAATGTATTCCCTCTTGTGGGTATCTACGGATTGCACAACCTTTTGGACAGTACAAGCATAGCCAGATTTATCTTTCTCTCCAATGAAAACTTGAATGACATCTCCCGTCAGCAATGGGTACCAAGGGTGTGAAAGTCTTTCTGTATATACTTCCTTCTGTTCTTGGTAATAAGTTGTTGGTAAGTAAAATTTATGGTATTGGAGCAGGGGATCCGTAGGGGTGAGTTCAACACCTATACTACTGAATTTTCCTACTGTCATTTCATGGGTAAGTGTCTTGTGGCGCAACATCCACTGAAGTTTGTTCAGAGCTTCAAGTTGTTCTGTGAAGTTGGCCTCAAAGGTAGAGGGCTGGCTTTCAAATTCCATCTCCTTGAAGGTGATGTTGCTATTGCTGATGGAAAAAGGATAACCCTCCAGAAGGGCTTCCTCAGGTTCTACGGGTTCTGTGGTTCCGATATCCAATAAACCCATTTGGGGTTGATGGAGGAGTATTCTGGTGCTTTCCATATTCGTTCTTATTTGCAATCTTGATTATTAGACTGTTTCTTGTCTCTTTTCCTAAGCTTTATATCGCAGAACTGCTGCAATTCCTTGCTGAGAGGCCTGTCTTCTGCTCTTGCCTCGGCGATGAGCAGTGGGACAAGGCTTACATGATAGCGCGTAGTTCTGTTGACCTCTACGACTTCTGCCATCGTTGGAAAATGCAGGGGTAAAGGCTGGTCGTCGGCCGCACTGAAAAGCTGTATGAGCTGCGGGTTTTCCCAGAGTGTGCGTACATCCGAATCGACCCGAATGAAGCTATATTGCTTGTCTGCAGATTCAGCCAGGACGGGCGTATACCATACGATAGGACGTCGTTGGGTGTAGTTCTCGGCTTTATAAAAACGAGGATTCAGTGCAGCCAGATGTGCAGGCAACGCCAGAACGTGTACCCTCTCTTCGTCAAGGATGAGTTTTTTAACCATGACAGCATCTGTAGTGAACCCCTTGTGCTTTTCCTCCCATGCTGCAGGTTCTGGGTCGCAAACTGGATGGTAGAAAAAGACAGATATTGGTTCATGAAAAACAAATCCATTGCTCCTCAGGGGCTTCTCTGTTTTTTGTTGTTCTCCTATGAATCTGAATGCAACCACCTGACCATAGAAGACAGGACGTTTATCTCCGCTCTTGGCAGTCTTCTGTCGTAGCATTTTGACAGATTTGCCGAAACGTTCATAGATGCTGTTAGGCAGTAGATGCCTGTCAGTACTGTCTGGAGTGGTTAGGAAGGTTGCTGCTACCTCGGCATACCCTGGCCACTCACTGGAATGCAAGTAAATGCCTGGGTAGACGTTCTTATGTGTGGCAATGTAGTGCAGCCCGTCTGCCGTGGTTCCCAGATAGATGCTATCTGTAAGTTGTCCTGCATCAGATCGGAATTCCCAGAACGGTGTCTTAAGCGGCAAACCTGTGGGCGTTTGCTGAAAGTCTTTCCTGTGATAGAAACTGACTGTGCCTATATGGGGTATATGCTTTATGGGTTGTGGCTTGTAAGCATAGCGCATGTCTGAAGTAACACTGCGAATCTGCAGTAGACGCATATGTGGATTCAGTGGCCTGATATCAATAGCAGTCAAAATAGCCGTGTTATAGCCCCAAATGATTTGCTGATTTGATTTGAGATATTGCTGTATGACAGTATCCTTCAGCAGCCTCACCCATCGTTGGTCTTCGATGCGTATAACCACCACCGGACTATTTGCCCTTTCGAAGAGATGGATATAATTGATGGCATTGTTGTCGTCTGATAAGCTGGAGATTCCTATGCTCCCCCTTTGCGGGCGAGGAGCGTTTGGAGGCAGACAGATGGTCAGCTCTGCAAAATCCTCTATGGGGTGCTCCTCTTGAAGATCCATAACGTCAATGACATGGAACCACAGGCCTGCGTCTCCATCGGCAGACTTCAACCGGCAGAATTTATTCTCAGGCATTTCGTCCATACCTTCTGTGGCAAGCAAGAAAGTGGAACTGTCTTGTTGACAATAAAAGGTAAAGCGGACAGCCCGGCGCCAGTCCCTATGTTGGGGTACAGGAGCCTGATACATCTCAGGCCTAAGGTATGGAGATGGCGGTGTGCGCCATTTCTTGAATCGATAATTACATTTTTTCAGATAATTGAAAAGACGCATATCATAGACTCTCTCGGCTATGTCTTGACGAATTGTATCGATTGAGAGATGATCCAGTATCTCTGCAACGGAATGCATATGCCTGTTCTCATCTAACAGATACAGGATAAAATCCCAGAAAAGTTGGTTTGTCTCTGGTTGTTCCGTGACTTGATACTGAGCTAAATGTATGGCAATATCCTTCCACGCCATGTTTCTTGTCTTCAGCAAGGGCATCAGCCATAGGGCTAACAAATGCATTGCCTCGGGCTTATTCTTTTGTTCCATCAGTTTATGTTGAAGCAGCTTTCCTTGCGGGGGCATGGAAGGGTCGAAGAGATGGACGAGGGTGAGGTTCTCCATGGCAGCAATCGCCATATTGCGATGGAACCCCAGTACCATAGGATCCACAGAAGAGTGCAATTCCTGCATTTGCAGGCACAATCTTTCTCGCTGTTCATCAGTCATTTCGTAGAGAATGATTCTGTAGACGGTATTGCCCCAGGTCTTGCTCGTGGACTTACATTGCCAAGTATCTATCCATGCTTTTTGCTTCAGCATTTGCAATATGAAGACTACAGGAGCGGCACAATATTGCACCAAAGTCATTATCAGGGGATTGCCAGAAGTTGCTTGGCCGTGCTCATCCGTTCCTGGAATATTGTCGTCTGGATGAATGAGCCAGAGGCGCATCCAGTCTGGAGTAAATAATTGTTGCATAAGGCGCTCGCTTCCCAGCAAGGCAATGGCCTTAAACAGTTCGCAGAGTTGTGGAATACTAACCGGACTGTTCTTGTAAAGATTCATTAGCGTTAGTAACTGTTGCTGAATGATGTAGCGCGGTTGCGGGCGGAATATTAGGCGGGAACGAGGCTGGCTTTCTATCGCCTTCACATCCTGTGGCTTAGGAGTAGCAAATATGAGCGCAGACGTGGCCTCGGCCAAAATAGGCAGCATCGGATTTATAGGGGGCGCAGTTTCTTGCATCACAGCGAGACCGGTGTTGTCCAGTTTCAGCCCTATAACGCTATTCCCTTCGCGTCCTTCACCTTGGGATAACAATAACTGAGTGACCAGAGTCCGGAAAATATTAGCAGTCTGGGCAGATAGAATGTTCGCGGCTTCTGTCTCACTTCGTATGCCCGTCAGATTGGATTCAATGAGTTCCATGTGCTCAAAGAGTTGTTTCAGAGAATGTGGCGTCCCTTCTTGGACAAATCGGCATTGCAAGATGGGTGTTTGCCAGTCTCCCTTAGGTTGAGACATAAACTCACTTATTACTTGGCGGTACAGGTTGTCTACCACACGTTGGTTCTCCTCAAAGGTGCGCAGAAAGGGACGCTCGCGCAGTAATTCACGCTCATCTGGCTCAAGATCAAGAGTCTGAATGCGTTGGTAAAAAGCTGCGTGCAAGGTGGTAGGATTGTGGATTTTCAAGGTCCTGGTCTCTCCTTTTTCCAGCAACCCCAACAGTTGCATCAGCGACAAGGGGTTGTGCAGCATCTGTGCATCCCTCGTCAGTTGGTAGATTTTCTTTGATAGTATGTTTGTGTGGTCGGTATTATGCAAATGTGTGGACACCAGCCTCATTGCCTGGTGGATTTGCTCGTCGGAGAAGTCCTGTGTATAGTAGAATTGGAACCCTGTCTGCTTCAGGCTTTCTGTGACCTCTTCTCCTTCCAGAGCCTCTGGTTGTGCCGCGATGAAAAATTGGCAAAGAGGATATTGCTTGATAAATTCTAATATGGCAGGAAGTTGATGGATATCCTTCTCCAGTGCATCGATAAAGAATACTGCATCTCCGGTTTTTATAAGATGATGCAGTCGCTTCAGGGTCGCATCCAGCCAACCTTTGTTGAGTAGCAGCCGGTCTGTTCCCAGGACAAGTTGTTCCAGCCGCCTGATAGTATCGTCCGGGAAAGTGAAGAATGGTTGCTGAGGCTGGATATGTAGATAAAAAGGTGTCAGCATGGGCTGATTATGGATCAGCATTCGTAGGAACATGACTGTTTTCCCGGTTCCTGCTGCGCCAATAAGTAGCTTGCGGGTTTGCGACTCGTTCTCTGTGAACAATGCAGCCCCTTCTCCGTGGATTTCAATATCTGCCTTGGTGCGGTATTTGATTTGGAGCTCCGGGAGGTCTTCGGCCAAATGCTCAAGAAGGTGGATGCCAGTTCCGTGGAACAGACGGCGTAATTCTCTGTCTGCAGTTGAATGTACGCGCTGGATGTAGAAGTTCTTGATTATCTTCTTGCTGTCAGCAAGCAGGTGATCATTATCCGTTTCTTCTTCTTGTTCAGATGCAGAAAGAATGGGTTGGAGCTCATCATAGAATCTATCGAAGAGGATGAGGACGAACAGTGCCACTCCGTAATGCAGTCGGCGCCAATAGCTGAGTTTCTCTTGAAAGTGCTCGGCGTCGTCATCCTTTTCTGAGACGGCTGTGGGTGGCAGGAATTCTGGATGCCCGTTGTCCTCGTGCATGATCTTGTTACGGAACGTCTTCATGCTTTGGAAGAAATTCTGCATCTTCTCATCCCGGGGGAACATGTAGTTCAATTCATCGTCCGGTGCCGTGTCACGGAAGGGTTTGTACATGTAATCATTGAAAATGCTGAAGGGCTTTTTGTCGTTCAGCGGCTGATTCTTCAGGAGGTGAGCTACTCCGTCGGCAATGGCTTCCATACTCCTCAAGATGTGTTCGATGCCATCGGTGTAAGAGCGTAGCTGATTCTTTTCAGAGGGTATTTGATATGAGAAAATGCCACCAAGGTCATTTTGTGTGGAGGACTCATGGAGCATACGGCGTGCGAATAGGGTGAAGAGTTCTACCAGCTCCATTCCTGCATGCTTGCTATTGGTAATAGCATCGGAGTAATCCTCTTCGAACAATGCGGGAGGATTCTTTTTATTGTCGAACTTAAAATATCCAGAAGGATTGTCTTCTGAGGGTGCAACGTAGTGACCTACAGGAAATGACTTGATGGCATTTTGTAGCTCAACGAGGAAGAGAGGAAGGCCTGTAAGGTCTTGTAAGATAGGACGTCCTGGGGCTGTTGGCTGGTCGCTCATTTATTTGAGATTTTTAATTAGTTCTTTGTCGTATTACTTGAATAATCACTTTAGCAGGCGATTCCTTAATCGTTCGCACTTGTCTATAATCATACCATTAACTGCATAGTGATAAATGTGGTGGTCATTCAGATTGGCCAGCGAATTGGAAAAGCGGCGGAAGGCGTCGAGGGTTTGCTCGATGGCTTTCAGAGGTGAGGTGGAGGTGCCGTTGAGGCTGCTTTCCGTGAAGAGAGCCATGGGAAGCAAGATCTGGCGAGCGGTGCCGACGTCGCCGTTGAAGGCGGCGAGCTTGTGGGCGGCTTCCACCAGAAAATAGTTGGATATGATATAGCGGTTGTGCAGCTTGTCGTATATGGAGGTACTTGATGTGATACCCAGAACTTCCATCATTATGGGATAGTTGCGGGCGAGTTTCTTCTTTTGGCGATTGAGTTGGATGGCAATCTTCTCGAAGGGCTGGTGCGTCTTCTCGATGTCGAAGACGATGGTGACGTGGTATTCGCCACCGAAGAAGCGCTGGGGCAGCACCTCGTGGAGGATGCTGAGGACGTTGGCGAAGCCGTCGCCATGTTGCGGGGTGTCATTCTGAAAGAGGTAGCGGTCTGTGAGCAGGAGTGCGTTGGACGGTAATGTCTCCACACTATCCAGCACGGAATCCCACCCGCGTCCCAGGGGCTCGCGCTCGAGGGAAATGTGTATGTCGTTGATGTCAATCAGCCGCGAGATGTCCGGCTGCTCTCCGCTCAGGCACATGACACCATAAGTCTCCTGCATCTCGCGGGCTTCTGCAGGAGTGATATCCAGGATGTAAAGCGACGACGGGTTGCGCAAGAGCTCCTTGGGGAAGTTTCTCAGGTGGGTGGTCTCGGCGGCAGTCAGTTTTTGCGTCTGCACCAGCGTCTGGGTCCTTGTCTTCATCTCCTTCAGGTGCAGAAGCTTATAGAGGTAGGAGCGTGCATCGGCTGCTTTCTTTTCTTCTTCATGGACAACCTTGTCGTACACTGTATCTGTGATGTATAAAGTAAACATGTATTAAATACCTTTTTCTTACTTCATAGGGTTACTTTTGGGCGCAAAAATAGATAAAATATTTGAATAAATAATTATTTCAATGAAAAAAGACATCTATTCCTTGCGTTTCTTTTGTTATTCATTCGAGAATTATTACCTTTGTAATCAAGAAAGCCTAAAAGAATAACTCTTAACAGTTCAACTATGGAAAAGAATAAAGATGAGAGCTTGACAACCCAAATTCGCATGAAGAAGGCTATCACCTTCTTCATGGTTCCCTTTTTCATAAAAGAAGATGCGGACATCTTTCCTTCCGAAAACTCTATCTGGAAGCGCTATGAGATAACAGTGGACAAGGGCATCCTCTATGCTCATATCCAGAAATTCCTGCTGGCATCAGTACGCCCTGATGAGAATGGCCAACTGACTCCCTTGAAGGACCTGCAGCCCCATGACTACTGCATCTTTTCCTTAGATGAAAACATGGATGTGCCTATTGCCGCCATGATGCAAAAGAAGATGCGGTGGGCCATACTTGGAAAAAAAGGAGAAGAGGGGAGCCCCTACCTCTCTTTCAGGTTCATGCATTCCAAAGAAGATAAGACCCTACTAACATCCCCCAAGTTGGTAATCTGTAAGAATGCAAATGTGGGGCTGATTATGTTTGCTGCCGAGATGATTGTCAATAAGGACAGTTCTCTCGCTGATCTGCAGTGGCTGAACTATCGTCTTTTCAAGACCTTCAATGAAGAGAGCAGCCAGACAGAATATATCTATATGGTTCCGCAAGCAGAGTTGCGCCTTTTGAAAATTGAACTTGAAACTCTGACTTCGCAGATTAAGAAACTTCAACATTCTATCGAGAAACTTCAGAGGAGGTTAGAGGAAAACTCGAATGCTAAACAGGAGCAGATCGAACAGGATCAGGCCAACCTGAGTCAGAAGAGAGAGAGGTTTCAGGAACTAAGTACTAATTATGAGGAACGAGAGGCGGCGTATGTAAAGCTTAGGAACCAGAAGATGTCGGATGGTATCCAAGGGAAACTTCAGATGATAGACAAAGCCTTGAGCCGCCCAATGCAAGAAACATACTCCCAAGAAGAGAGAGCAACGCGGACGTGGACAATGCGAGAGTTGGTTGGGGCTCTGACTCGGGAATTCGTGGACGAAAATGGTATTGCAACGATAGAGCGCGTGGATCCTTTCCGCTTACACCTGTTTACCTATGTACAAGTCGAGCAACCCAAGACGCCGGAACTACAGCAGCACCTTATCTTGGAATTCTCCCGCATACTTCGATGTCAGGACTCTGATTATCAACCCGTCATCAATGGAAATGAAGGACCTGTCCTGGAACCTGTTTTCAACAACATCATTGTCGGTTCTACGATAGAAGGTGCAGGCATCCTTACCTTGCTGACCGGTGAGGGAGATGATTTCATGTCCGATTTCGATACCACAGGACTCACCAAGAGCTATCTTTGGATTTATCTGATGGTCTTCATGCAGCGACTGACTCTATTGCGAATGAGCAGGCTTCTTGCAGATTCCTTCGGGCATAGTGAAAAGAATCTTGACGAGCGTATCCGGGAGTTGGATGAACTGAGCAGGAAAATGATACAGAACAAAGTTAACACGTTCTTCACCGATGTGTCCAACCATTCTCACCACAATGCTTTCTATCATCTGTGCAGCCGCAATCTGGCCATTGAGAACTACCAGAAGGACATCGATAGCAAGTTGAAATTGCTTCATGATAAAATGATGGAAGCCTATCAGGAAGCCGACAAGATAAATGATGAGGCTGCCGAGTGGCGAGGGCGTAGGGTGGATGTCATCTTTGCAGCTTGTGCTATTGTCTTGGCGCTCAGCTCCTCCTGCTACGACCTCCTCAACCTTCTCAGCGGTGATACCAGCAGGGGATTGGGCCTCTTCCCAGATTGCATGGGGGGATGGCGTATCGTACCAGTAATAGGTATCATAGCCATAATGATGTTCTTCCTCTACAAATTCGTAACCCATTATCTAAATAAAGAGAATAAAAGAAATCGTTAACACTCTTAAGCCTTATGACAAACTATCATCACAACAATCAAGGGAGCAAGAGCCCTAATGGTCAGGGACAGAACCGTGGAAGTAAATACGGGAAGTCTGGTGAATCCCGACGTCAGCGTCGCCGCCAGACCCAAAACTTCGCTATATCCCTGACCGGCAAGAATGTCTTCGGAGCCTATTTTAATATGGCTCGAACGAACTTCGTCAAAACCATAAATTACATCCTGCCCATTGCAGGAGTTCGGGGCAAATACGAAGAGAATAAAATCGACAAGATGCTTCATGCGCTCTTCCTTATTCAGGCAGGACGCGGTGCTGAACTGACGCCAGAGCAGCGGGAATGGAGGCAGAAACTCATCCTGAATCCTGAGCAGCAGGAACGCCTGAAGAGTCTTCTCTTCCGTCACTTCCCGATGCTTAAGCCGATGATGGCAGATTTCATAGACCATAAGATCTACAAGAACAAAAAGAAATCCACTATCCAGACCGATGATGAGGCCTTCGAGCTGCTGCGAGGCGTCTCCCTCGCAGACTGCCTTGACATGGTGGTGCTCATGGCCGAGACATTGACCGAATGCCGTAACTTCTATACCCACGCCGATCCATATAACTCAGCAGTGGATCTGGCGAAGCAATATCAGCATCAGGCGGCCATAGCCAAGAAACTGGACAAACTTGTTGTCGCCAGCCGTCGTGTACTCAAGGAGATGGAGAACCTGTCCGTAGAGGAGGTGGAATTCCTCACGGGCGTGGACCACATGGCACAAATCCCCCGGAAGGATGAGGCGGGACAGGTCATCAGGGACGAGAAAGGCAGAAAACAGATGAAGTTCGTGGAGTATGATGACTTCTACTTCAAAATATCTGGCACCCGTCCTGTCCAGGGGCTCTCTATGACAGGGCCAGACGGACAACCCACAACCGTGGACTCCCAACTCCCGGCCCTCTCGGACTTCGGCCTGCTGTTCTTCTGTGTTCTATTCCTTTCCAAGCCCTATGCCAAGCTGTTCATCGAAGAGGCTCGTCTCTT
>Ga0310691_10007128_pt1 | contig 11741 bp, 10 predicted proteins | sample 176DNAGHGlowgp2_FD_203887 | JGI IMG/M metagenome (GOLD analysis project Ga0310691, IMG submission 203887) | Sheep rumen microbial communities from Palmerston North, Manawatu-Wanganui, New Zealand - 1766 DNA GHGlow gp2 (v2) (version 2) | ecosystem: Host-associated > Mammals > Digestive system >... | reverse complement strand
CGAATGTTCGGCACGTAGCGCCTGGGGCATCATCATAGACCCTGTCGCGGAAAGTACGGTCAATTTCACGCAGGTCGTTTCTTCTCAGGAATGTGCATCGCTCACCAGTAACTGGCCCGTCGGAAGCGTCGACGCAAGCGCATGCAGCGCAGGGGCGACGCAAACAACTACACAGCCGGAACCGCAGCAAACTACAGAGCCAGAACCTAAGGAGCCGGGACAGCAAACACAGCAAGATGAGCCGAAAGAAGAAGAACCAGAAGGAAGTACTTGCCTTGGAACCAATACGCCCTGTTCAAACGACAACAAATGTTCCTTAGGTGGCGGAGCAACAAATCAAGGCAAGAAAAAGAATATGGACTGCAGTAAGAGCCAGTTTAGCGGCTGTTGCGCCTGCTGCGGGACATAACCCACCTTGCGAGCAGGCCCTTTGCCAGCCCTTAACTCAGCAATAAAACTCTTTCTTAAAAAACGTCAGCCGGCGTTTGCGCCAATATTCGGTTGTATATAATCCGCTTGCCCTTCACGCCGTCACTTGCGCACACATGTTCGAAAGGCGGCTTGAGCATCGATGCCACGAGATGAGCCGCGGCGGATTCCGCGAACACCGGACGGATTCTCGCCGGCAGTATCGCGAGATGCTTGCCAAAAATCTTCTGCATGAGTTCTTCGCCGAATCGCTTGTCCTTGTGCTTTCCGAGCAGTAGCGACGGCCGCACGATCGTGAGCGCCTCAAAGTTCATCATCGTGAGGCCTTCCTCGAGCATGCCCTTCAAGCGGTTGTAGAAGAACGGCGAACGCGAATTCGCGCCCTGCGCACTCACGCACAAAAAATGCCTCACGCCCGCCTTCTTCGCGACAGCCGCAAGCGATAGCGGGAGCCTCACATCGATTTTCTCCTGCGCGGGCTTGCTACCCGCCTGCTTGATAGTCGTGCCGAGGCAGCATATCGCCGCGTCGAGGCCCGCAAACTTCTCGCGCAACGTGTCCACCTGTTCAAAGTCAACCACATCGAAGTCGATTTTCGCGGCACCCTCTAAAATACCGGTTTCGGTGGGCTCGGGCACGCGACGCACCGGGCAGTACACATGCTCCACCTGGTCAAGGCGCACCAGGAGTTTCAAGACATTTTTCCCGACAAGGCCGGTCGAACCGAAAAGCGCAACTTTCATACTGTAAATTTAGTCCTTTATGCAGCGGACAGAGTAAGCATAATATTTTGGTTTGTAATCCAATTCAACAGAACCATATATACGCAACCCCATATACCACGCCTCATAGCTACTTTCTTCTTCAGAGCACCAAAAAAAGGCTTCCTCCTCTCCCACAAAATAAATTCCGTCATCACGTCGATACCCAGCACGATCCAACCCAAACGAAAAAGACCACAATGTTTTCGTTGAAAACTCATATGTAAGTAAACTATCAAGGTCAAACACATATGTAAGATCAGGAAAATCACCAAGACCCAGCCTCCTATTGGACGTGAAATCTAGAGCTTCGCCTGCAATTGAATCGCCACCGACAACATCTAGCAACACTCCAAATTCTTTTTCACTCGGCAGGTGCCAACCCGCAGGGCAGGCCTTTAGTGCAACCTGCCACTTGTACAGGCGACCATACTTGGAGCATTTTGATTCGTTGTCTTCATAGCAATAGCTATCCTGCGTCTTGAAATTGAGGTTTTCCGCCATCCACGTTTGGTTGCCAATCTTCACTGTCTTGTACTTCTTGCCATCGCGCAAATCCATGAACGAGCCCGTCACGGCGGAAGTCGCCGCCACCGCAGCAACCGCCATCAGCGCAATCAAGATGAAAAAGAACCTTTTAGACATGTTTTAAATATACGATTTATGCCTTCAAAAAAATTTTTCACACCACAAATTCTTACTGATTAATCACTGATTTAAGCGATTAATCACCCAATTACAAAATCCGCTGTTGCTGTTTTTCGTTCAAAATCAACATTTCCAGGCTTGGCACGATTCTTGCAAATATATAAGAAGAATTTTTCACCCTTCAACTATTGACAATATGTCAAATCTGATATATATTTTATGAGTCCGAAACACAAACCTATAGTCTGGCTGCACGAGCAGCCACAAACGCCACCACTATCTCAAAAAGCGAGGATAGAAACAGGATATTTACTACGGTTGCTGCAGTCGGGGATAACTTTGTCGCTACCACAAAGCCGTCCGATGCCATCCATAGGAGCTCACTGCCATGAGCTTCGAATTCGTGACGAAAACAAAAACTGGCGCTTATTTTACCGCATAGACACAGATGCAATAATCGTGATTCTATGGGCAGAAAAGAAAACGGCAAAAACACCTGACGAAGTAATAGACCTATGTCGCAAGCGATTGAAATCTTACGATGCGGAGGATTGATTATGGATAAGCTGAAGAAAGGAAGATTGAAAAAGAAGGGTTGGAAAATCGGGGACGTGGACGAATATCTCGGGCTAAGCCCTGCCGAAATGGCAATTGTCGAGATGAAGGCCGCCCTGGCAAAAGCGCTCATCGCCAAACGGAAGGCTTGTGGCGAAACACAGGTCACCGCCGCAATCCTTGCGAAGACGAGCCAGTCACGATATGCGAAGGTGGAACACGCCGATTCGAGCGTCTCGCTGGAACTGATGATCAAGATGTTCTTTGCCCTAGGGGCAACCAAGAAGGAACTGATCAGGACGCTATCGGCGTAGATTTCTATCTTTTTCACCATGGCATTCTTCACGAGATCGAACCTTGACGACCTGCGGCGCGAAGCGGACCAGCTTTCCATCTGCGTCGAGCATTTCCTGTACGCCTCCGAAATCGTGCCCGAGTGGGACAAGAAGACGAAGGGATTCTACGACAACTGCATCGAGAAATGTAACGGCCGGCTCAAGGCAATCCACTTCCTGATGGAAAACATCCGTACACAGAAAGAATCGGCCCCAGAATCCGAGGAACCCGACAAATCGAATGACTAAACTTTCGGAAATAAGGCTTACGAAGTTTGGCTGGTTCCTTACAATCGGCTGCTTATTTCCCATAGTTTTTTTATTTCTTGCCCCATTTCTTCTATTGGGTTTATTTGAAATCGATGATATTTGGGAAGCCAAGTGGACTTCCTTTTCGTTTGAAAAAAAGACGTATTGGGTTGACAACGTGTTTGGGTATATGGGGGTGGAAGAAATAGCAATAGAAAACGAAAACACCTTCACCCTATTCGGGGCTTCGGATTCCACATCAAAAGAAGAGCCTCACCCGATAGCCATACGAACGACAGATGGCGGTAAAAATTGGAAAACAACAAAAGATTCCATAAACTTTCGTGACGCCCAATTTTTTCACAGGGGCGACAGCGTTTTCATGGTTCGCTATCTAGTAAATACCAAATATAATGCAGAGCATCCCGTTTATGTTTCTACTGGCGATTACATGAACTGGGAATATTTCGGGAACACTGAATACTCAGGTCGCGGGTACGCAAGAGTGAAACAAGAAGACTCTTCTTTTGAAAGAAAATCGTTCTTGCTAAAAAAAGAAAATAGGCTTGGATGGATTTATGAAGAACAATGCCAAAGTTCGGGAAAAAAATACGCCCAAAATGACGAGAACTGGATTATCTGTGGATACGACAAACCTTCTTCATCGATTCATGAAGTCCGTATTCTGCATAAACACAATGGCGAGTACAAAATACACAGTTCTTTTCCGAACAAGTGGCATATCTTCACAGCCGTAGGAATGAATCCGTCCGATTTCTACGTTGAGGATAGTTTGTTCGTTGGGCTCCTGGATTTCAATATGGACAACGCCGGTGTGAGCTGGCTCCACTACTTATACTACAGCACTGACGGCGGAAAATCATGGCACAACAGGAAACTTCCGAAATTTTCAGAAGAGCGCCTGCTGGTCACCGAGGACAAGATTTTCATTCTTGGATTAGACGAATACTCGCAAAGAGGTCGAATATTTGTTTCCATCCTCACGATGCCGAAACCCAAAAGATAGCGTACAAGCCCCCTTTGCCCCCATCGTCAAGATTTCGGTCGCTCATACCAATAATCTAGTACGACATCTCCATTTTTAAGCCACCAATCCCAAGCTTCATTTCTATTGGCTGATTGGGTTTGCTTTTTTGTTTTTTCGTCAGAATTATCGCTAGATCTATATAATACGCTCACGACTGGCTTCCCGACTTCATCCCACTTTTTCCAGCCGGTTAGATGTACATCCATTTTACAAGAATCATTTCTTCTCAACAATCCGTTTTTATCCCACTCCTTCCAAGCTCCATCCGGTTTGCCCGATTTATAAGCGCCTTCAAAACCCAACTGGCCATCGGCATACCAGACTTTCCACACACCGTCCTTTTTGTGAGACCTGTAATTCCCTTCAAACACCAGTTTTCCATTGCTATACCATCCCCTCCACACGCCCTCACCTTGACCCGCTTTATAGGACTTTTCCACTTTCAGCAATCCATTTTCATATCGGGTTCTCCATATGCCGTCTTTACGGTCAGATACAAAAATTCCCTCTTTTTTCAATTGACCATTTTCGTACCATTCTTTCCAAATACCGACCTTATCTCCTGATTCATAAGTTCCTTCTTCTTTCAATTGCCCATTTGCATACCATTCTTTCCAGACTCCGACACGATCACCCGACTTGTATTTTCCCATTTCCTTCAGTTGACCATTCTCATGCCACTCTTTCCAAACACCGACCTCATCTCCTGATTCATAAGTTCCTTCTCTTTTCAATTGTCCATTTGCATACCAATCATTCCAGACACCTATTCGTTCACCCAATCTGAATATTCTTTTTTCCTTCAGCTGGCCATTCTCATACCACATCTTCCAAGCGCCATCAATCCCACTCGGTTTATAACAAATTTCTTCTTTCAGCTGACCATTGGCGAACCACTTTCTCCAGACACCTATTTCTTTACTGGACTTGTATCTTCCCATTTCCTTCAGTTGACCATTCTCATACCAAGTTTTTCCCAAGCCGTCTTCTGCTCCGGCTTTGTAATGTTTTTTCTCCTTTATTTGCCCGTTCTTATACCAAACCTTGCTATTGCCATCAAGCTTACCTGATTTATAATAAAGTTCCTTCTCTATTTGTCCATTCTCATACCACTCTTTCCAAACACCGACCTCATCTCCTGATTCATAAGTTCCTTCTCTTTTCAATTGTCCATTTTCATGCCAAGATTTCCATATACCATCTGCTTCACCCGATTTATAATAAGATTCTCTTTCTAGCTGTCCATTCTCATACCATGTTTTCCACAAGCCGTTTTTTACTCCGGTTTTGTAATGCTTTTCCTCCTTTATTTGCCCGTTTTCGTACCAAGCTTTCCAAATACCATCATACTTACCCGATTTATAATAAAATTCTCTTTCTAGCTGTCCATTGTCATACCACTCTTTCCCCGAACCATCTCCGACAAAATCTTGTTCAAATTCTCCCGTCTCAATAAAATGCATAAAATCACTTAAGGATTTTTTTTGAAAAAGATCAAGAATTCCATGTAACGGACGATTTTTTTTCGGTAAAAGCCAAAGACTATCCCTGCCTTCAGAAAAATTTTCTTCCCATTTAGGATTACCATTTAGATACCAGCTTTTATAGGAAAAGATTTTCCCTTTCCTGTAATCGATCAACTCTTTTTGTTGACCGTTTTCGTACCAAGTTCGCCAGATGCCGTCTTTCTTTTCGGACTTATAAGGGCCTTCCGTTGCCTGCTGTCCATTTGCAAACCATTCTTTCAAGACATAGCCTTGCGTATCGGATTCATAATACTTTTCCGATTCCAACTGTCCCACATCGTTCCATCTTTTCCAGGCGCCCTCTTTCTTGCCTGCTTTATATGCGCCCTCAAATTCCAGTACGCCATTTGCATACCAGCTTTTCCAGACACCATCCGGCTTATCATCCTTATATAACCCCTCTTCCTTTTTCTTCCCGTTCAGGTACCAGAAGGTATATATCCCCTCTTTTACAAAAAGGCCCGTATCTTCTATTTTCCGATACGTTGTTCTGGATTTCAGTTTGCCTTTGCTGTAATATTCTTCGCGTTTCTCAAAACCGTCGTTGCAGGCGACGAGGAAGAATGCAACGACAACAATTAAAGCAATGGGGAAAGATATTTTGGATTTCATAGCTATACTCGTTTATTTTAAAATAACACTTTAATCCTTCAAAAAACAACACCAAACCCCTCTTTTAGCCCCCTTTGCCCCCGCCTTCATTAAATTCCTTTTACATACGGGGCGGATTTTTCTAAATTTTTCGCCGTAAAACCGGGATTCCCGAACCAGAATTTAAACTTTAACCCATAGGCTTAGTCATGGCAAAAGCAACCAAGAAAGCAGAAGAAGTCGAAGTGCTCGGCACCGACGCGGAATCGTTCCGCAAGGCGTTCACCGACCACATCCACCACACGCTCGCCCGTAACAAGGTGACCGTGACCGACCACGAGAAGTTCCTCGCCGTCGCATACGCCGTCCGCGACCGTCTCGTGGACCGCTGGATCAAAACCCAGGAGACCTACTACAAGCAGGACGTGAAGCGCGTCTACTACCTCTCCCTCGAATTCTTGATTGGCCGCACGCTCGGTAACTCCGTGCTGAACCTCGACGTCGAAAGCGCCGTCACCGAAGCGCTCGACGAAATCGGCATGACCCTCGAAGAACTCCGCGAACAGGAAGTTGACGCGGGCTTGGGTAACGGTGGCCTCGGCCGCCTCGCCGCCTGCTTCCTCGACTCCATGGCAACGCTCGAACTCCCGGCCACCGGCATGGGCATCCGCTACGAATACGGCATGTTCAGCCAGAAGATTGTGAACGGCGAGCAGGAAGAACAGCCGGACAACTGGCTGCGCCTCCCGAACCCCTGGGAAATCGCCCGCCCGGCCAACGCCATCAAGGTCCCGTTCTACGGCTACGTGGTGAGCTGGATGGACGAGAAGGGCAAGCTCCGCAACCGCTGGGAAACGAAGGACTACGTGCTCGCCCTCCCGTACGACACCCCGATTCCGGGCTACAAGAACAACACCGTGAACAACCTGCGCCTCTGGAGCGCGAAGTCCACCGACGATTTCGGCCTCAGCTACTTCAACAACGGCGACTACATCGCCGCCGTGCAGGACATGGAACTCTCCGAAACGATTTCCAAGGTGCTGTACCCGAACGACTCCTCCATGAACGGTAAGGAACTGCGCCTCAAGCAGCAGTACTTCCTGTGCTCCGCCTCCCTGCAGGATATCATCAAGCGCTTCAAGAAGCTCCATGACGGCGATTGGAAGAAGTTCCCCGAGAAGGTCGCCATCCAGCTGAACGATACGCACCCGGCCATCTCCATCGCCGAAATGATGCGCATTCTCCTCGACATCGAGAACATGGAATGGGACGAAGCCTGGGACATCGTCACCAAGACGTTCGCCTACACGAACCACACCCTGATGCCGGAAGCCCTCGAGAAGTGGCCCGTCAGCCTCTTCGAGAAGCTCCTCCCGCGTCACCTCCAGATCATTTACGAAATCAACGCACGCTTCCTGCGCATGGTGAGCATGAAGTGGCCCGGCGACAATGCACGCCTCGCCCGCATGAGCCTCATCGAGGAAGGCGGCTGCAAGATGGTCCGCATGGCCTACCTCTCCATCGTGGGTTCGTTCGCCGTGAACGGCGTGGCCGCTCTCCACTCCGACCTTTTGAAGACTACGCTCTTCAAGGACTTCTACGAACTGTGGCCCGAAAAGTTCAACAACAAGACGAACGGCGTGACGCCGCGTCGCTGGGTCCGCAAGGCCAACCCCGCCATGTCGAGCCTCATCTCTTCCAAGATTGGTGACAGCTGGGTCAAGGACCTCGACGACCTGAAGAAGCTCGAGAAGTTCGCGAAGGACGCCGCATTCCAGAAGGAATTCATGGCAGTCAAGAAGCAGAACAAGGAACGCCTCGCCAAGTACCTCAAGGCAACGCAGGGCGTCGATGTCGATACCGACACATTCTTCGACGTGCAGGTGAAGCGCATCCACGAATACAAGCGCCAGCTGCTGAACATCCTCCACGCCATCCACCTGTACATCCAGGTGAAGGACGGCAAGGAAATCCTGCCGCGTACCATCATGATCGGTGGTAAGGCCGCTCCGGGTTACTGGATGGCCAAGCAGATTATCCGCCTCGCGAACGCCGTCGCCGCCATCATCGACGCCGACCCGGTCTGCAAGGGCAAGCTCAAGATGGTGTTCCTCGAGAACTACCGCGTCTCCTTCGCCGAGAAGATTATCCCGGCGGCTGACCTCTCCGAACAGATTTCTACCGCGGGCACCGAAGCCTCGGGTACCGGCAACATGAAGTTCGCCCTCAACGGCGCGCTCACCATCGGTACGCTCGACGGCGCCAACGTGGAAATGAAGGAAGAAGTCGGCGACGAGAACATCTTCATCTTCGGCCTCACCGTGGAAGAAGTCACCGACCTGCTCGCCAAGGGCTACCGTCCGCGCGACTTCTACGAGAAGGACGACGACCTGCGCCGCGTGATTGACCTCATCGGTTCCGGCTTCTTCAGCCCCGACCGTCCGGACCTGTTCAAGCACATTGCAGACAAACTCCTCACCCACGACCCGTACATGCTCTGCGCCGACTTCCGCAGCTACGTGGACATGCAGGCCAAGGTGGCGAAGGAATACCAGAACAAGAAGGCATGGGCCGAGAAGGCTATCCTCAACGTGGCCCGCATGGGCAAGTTCAGTTCCGACCGTACCATCAAGCAGTACGCCGAGGAAATCTGGCACGCCAAGCCCTGCAGCATCAAGCTGTAATCGGCCCGTTTGTCATCCCCGGCTTGACCGGGGATCTAAGATGTTCGCCTGCGCGAACATGACGACTGTAGAAAGTCCCGCGAGAAATCGCGGGACTTTTTTTTGCAAGCGTAAGATTCGTCCTTATTATAAAAACGAAGCTATGCGAAGCAAATGGAAAAATTACTTATTGCCGAGAGGCGATTTTCACGCAGTCCGCCGCAATCCGGGCAATGCGCTTGCCCCAGTCACCGCAGGCTCCGTCCAAAAGCTTGAGGAAGAACCTGTGTTCGTTCTCGAGCGAATCCGGGATGTGGGCGATTTCGCCGTTGTTGAGATATCGCGCTAGGCTCACGGTGTAATCGGAGCCGGGAGAGCCTCCCTGCCGGCCATAGCTCACGGAAATCGTGCGTACATCTACGTCGCTGTCGCGGTTCACGTAAAAATCTGCAGTCACGCCCTTGTAGGGCCCGCGCGCAACCTTCAAATACATCCTTGCCCTATCGCGGGATTCGGCAGATGTCTTGAACGAGATATCGACATCTTCGTACCGGAACAGGGTGAAGAACAGCCCGAGATCGTGAACCAGCAAATCGAGGGAAACGTCTACATCGCGGCAGCGTTCAGAATACTTGTGCTCGCGCCGGAATTCCAGGCGCACGTTGCCCGCGGGCAGTTTATCGCCAGCAATAAACATATTGCCGGCACCTAATTGTTTATCACCAACAATAAGCATATCGCCGGCACCTAATTGTTTATCGCCCGCACCAAGACGCGCGTTCAGTTCCGCAAGGAAATGCTTGCGAAAGTTCAGGAAAATCGGATTGAAGCATTCCGACTGCGCGACAAACAGGAGCGTATCGTTTTTCGCAGCCAGGTCTACAAGTTCCTGCGCCTCCTCGCCGGAGATGGCAAGCGGTTTTTCGACAAGCACGGGAATCTTACGTTCCAGAAAGAACTTCGCGTAGGCATAGTGCGTCGATGCCGGCGACGCGATTACCGCAAAGCCTGCGGGCAGCCCACCTGCAGTCTCGCATGTTAATTTATCAGTAATCTCGTTAAATTCTTCCTGATTATCCGCAACAGCGATAAACTTCACACCGCACGCCTCAAAACGTGCGCGGTGCCGCTTGCCCATGGTGCCGTTCCCGACAAGGATTGCATTATACGGTTTCATCGTGCAACCTCGTTGAACGGAGTATTTCCCGTAAGGTCAACTTCACGACAAACCACCCGATGTCCCTCGGGCATGCCCTTCAAGCAATACGCATGGCAGTAGCGGTCTCCATCCGTCAGCTGGCAGGCAGGCAATTCAAAGAACCTGTATTCCGGTCGCGGGCCTTCGTGATCGAGCATAATTCCATCGGGCGTCACAGAAAGCGTAAACTTGTCCGGCGAGAGCGCCATCCCGCGCCCGGTCACCTTCATGTAGCATTCCTTCAGCGTCCAGAGTCTGCAAAAAGCAATATCCTGCGCATCTCCTTCCGGGAAGGAACGTATCCACGCATTCTCGGATTCCTTGAAGAAGCGCTCCGCAAGGCGAGAACGCCCCGGACGCACGCGCTCCACGTCGCAACCCGCCTCGTAGGGCGAAATAACGCACATCACGCGCGTCTTGGAATGCGACAAATTAAAATGCACCTCCGGCGCATCGCGAAAGGCGGGTTTACCGTTCTCGCCGAGCACCACATGGGCGTCTGCGCCTTCAATCCCGAAATCGCGACAAGCGATACGCAACAGCAGGCCCACCCCGAGCGACTGCGCACGGCCACCCGGGAACTTGAAACGCATCGCCTTCTCGCGCCGGTACTCGGGCACCGCCCCGAGCAGCCGTTCAAAAACTGCGGGGTCATTCAGAGCCGAAATATCTGCCGTATAGACGAGCGTATCCATACCGCGCAATATAGCAATTTAGGCCTATTGCACGCCATACCGCAAAGATTTATATTTTGCAACGCAAGAAGATCCTCGCCTTGGTTCGGCTACGCTCACCACAGGTCGCGAGGATGACACCACTAAGACAACAGTAATCATGGATATCAAGAAGACAAACGCGGCACGCATTCTGGACCGTCAGAAAATCAGTTACGAACTCATCCCCTACAAGGTCGACGAGAACGACCTCGGCGCACAGCACGTGGCAGACAGCCTCGGCGAAGACATCAACCAGGTTTTCAAAACCATCCTCGTTCACGGCGACAAGATCGGCTACCTCGTGTGCGTGGTGCCGGGAAATCTCGAAGTGGACCTGAAGGGCGCCGCCAAGGTCAGCGGCAACAAGAAAATCGACACCGTCCCGCTCAAGGACCTCACTCCGCTCACCGGCTACATTCGCGGCGGCTGCAGCCCGCTCGGCCTCAAGAAGAACTTCCCCATCTTTATTCACGAGACAGCGATGCAGTTCCCGTTCATCTACGTGAGTGCGGGCGAACGCGGCCTGCAACTGAAAATCGCACCCGCCGACCTCGTAAAGGCGACGCGCGCGACCGTCGGCGTGATTGCGAGAGTCCCGCCCGAAGCCCCGCAGGACTAGTTTCTTTACTTCACCGAGATGCTGCGGACGTTCCCGCCCTGCTTCACCAGGAAGATGCCGGAATGGAACCTGGCCTTGATTGCAGTAGTCAAGTCCGCATCGTTTTCCGTCTCGAAGGAAGTGAGGAACTTGCCCTGAGCGTCAAACACGAGCGATGTATTGCTGCCAGTTGTCATAGGACGAATTCCCTGGATAGCCGTAGTCCCCGAACTGCTAGATTCGGGAGCAATCGAAGAACTGGACGGTGCAATAGAAGAACTCGACGGCATATCACTTTCGATATAGACCTTCGCATAGGGGAAATCATACTCGCCCCTGGCTTTTGCCCCTTCGGAGTTTCCCGCTTCGCCAAGAATCTTTGCCTCGTGCATCTTGCCCATCTTCATGCCGAGTTCTTCCCACT
>Ga0310691_10007127_pt1 | contig 11742 bp, 9 predicted proteins | sample 176DNAGHGlowgp2_FD_203887 | JGI IMG/M metagenome (GOLD analysis project Ga0310691, IMG submission 203887) | Sheep rumen microbial communities from Palmerston North, Manawatu-Wanganui, New Zealand - 1766 DNA GHGlow gp2 (v2) (version 2) | ecosystem: Host-associated > Mammals > Digestive system >... | reverse complement strand
ATATAATAAAGATACTAATAGCTTAATAGCTAAAAGAAAGTCTCGTGGAGATTCTCCTGTTAATAGTTATATGGTAACTAGATTAATAATAGAAAATCCATTAGATAAATATACATATGAAACAGAAAGAAGTAACTTTATTGGTAGAGGTAATACAGTAGGTACATCACAAGAATTAAATGATGAATTAAGTAATTATAGTGGAGAAAATCTGGATCCCGTATTATCATTAAGAAATAAAATAATGGTACCTGCAAATTCTTCTAAGTCAGTATATTTACTTGTAGGATTTGGTAGAAGTAAAGAACAAATCAATGAAATAATTAAATATTATGATAATGTATATAATCTAGAAAAAGCTTATGAAATATCTACATTAATGAATGTTTCTGATACAAAGAACATGAATATTACTGGGGAAAATATGAGAACTTATAATATTATGTTGAATTACTTGTATCAGACAACAAAACTTTCTGTAACAGAAGAAAGAATGGATTTCTTAAGAAAAAATGCATTATCTCAAACAGGATTATGGAAGTTTGGAGTTAGTGGAGATAGACCAATTATTACTGTAGAAATAAGTGATATTAGTGATATAAGTTTTGTTAAAGAAATATTAAAAACATTTGAATACTACAAGACAAAATCAATATTTGTAGATGTAGTTATCATTAATAATGAAAATGGTAATTATAAAGATTTAATAAAGAAACAAATAGATGATGAATTATATAGAATTTATACATTGAATAGTTTTTATCATACTCCAGGTGCTGTAACAGTGATAGATGGATCGACTCTAACAAGAGAAGATATAAGTTTATTAAATGTAGTTCCAAGACTTAGATTTGTAGTAGAAAACCATATTAGTTTAAAAGAAGCAGTAGAAGAATTACAAACTAAGAATAAAGTTAGTGATTATCCGACATATAAATTAGAAGAAAATGTCAAAACAAAAGATAAAGAAAAACTAACATGTGATAATGGTTATGGTGGATTTAAAAATAATGGTAGTGAATATGTTATTTATAATAAAAACACTCCAACACCATGGTCAAATGTCATATCTAATAAAACATTTGGTACTATTATCACTAATAATGGTTGTGGATATACATATGCTTATAATTCAGGTGAATTTAAAATATCTTCATGGAGTAATGAAATAGTTACTAATGATAAAAGTGAAGGATTTAAATTTAATAATGAAATATTTAATCCTGAAAAATGTACTCATGGATTTGGTTATAGTATATTAGAAAGTGAAACAAAAAAACTTTCTCATTCAGTAACTGAATTTGTAGCTAAAGAAGATAATGTAAAAATATATTTACTAAAGTTATCTAATAAAGAAAAGAAAGAATCTACTATAAATGTAGAATACTTCATAAAACCAACTTTTGGTAACTTTGAAGAAAAAACTACTAGACATATTTTATCTGAATTTATGGGTGATGATAATTACTTAAAACTACGTAATGTCTATAGTATCAATTACAGTGATGTTAACGTATTTATGACTTCATCTGAAAAGATAAAATATGCTGAATGTAATAAGATGTTAATAAAGAGCATAAACTTTGATGTTACTTTAAAACCTGATGAAGAAAAAGAAATAGTATTTGCCTTAGGATGTAGTTTAAGTGATGATGAAAATATTGAATTAATAAAGAAATATACTAATATTAGTAATTGTAAGAAAGAATTAAAGAATGTTAAAGAATCATGGAATAATACACTAAGTACTATTCAGGTAAAAACACCTGATCAAAGCTTTGATTATGTCATTAATGGTTGGTATTTGTATCAAACAATATCTTCAAGAATAGGGGCTAAAGCAGGATTCTATCAAGTAAGTGGAGCTTTTGGTTATCGAGATCAACTTCAAGATGCCATGAATATATGTTTAGTAAGACCTGAATATACAAGAAATCAAATATTAATTAATGCTTCTCATCAATTTAGTGAAGGAGATGTACTTCATTGGTGGCATGAGAAAAACCATTTCGGTCTTAGAAGTAGATATAAAGATGATTATTTATGGCTAGTATATGCTACACTTCATTATTTGGATAGAACAAAAGACTTTGACATTCTTTCCGAACAAGTACCATATATTCAAGGTGAAAAATTAAGTGATTATGAAAATGAAAAAGGCATTGTATTTAACTATTCAAACAAACATGAATCACTTTTAGAACACTGTATTAAATCTATTGAATTATCAATGAAATCATTAGGGCCTCATAAAATACCACTTATGGGTGGAGGAGATTGGAATGATGGAATGAATAGAGTTGGTATAAAAGGAAAAGGAGAAAGTGTTTGGTTAGGATTCTTCTTGTATGGAATTATTGATAAATTTACTAAGATGATGAAAGAATATGATAAGAATTTTGATTCGACAAAATATTCTGAGTTTAATGAAAAATTGAAAGATAATCTAAATAAGAAAACTTGGGATGGATCATATTATTTACGTGCATTCTTTGATAATGGAGATCCTTTAGGTTCACATGAAAATAGCGAATGTAAGATTGATTTATTATCACAGAGTTTCGCTATTCTAAGTGGAGTAGCTCCAAAAGATCGACAAGAAAAATTAATTAATTCTGTAGAGGATCAATTAGTAGATTCTAATAATAAGATTATTAAGTTATTAACTCCAGCATTCTCTAAGAGTCTAAATAATCCAGGATATATTATGAATTATCCAAAAGGTATAAGAGAAAATGGAGGACAATATACTCATTCAGTTTCATGGTATATAATGGCTTTAATAAAAGCTGGATATTTTGATAGAGCATATCGTTACTACCAAATGATCAATCCAATTAATAGAACTCAGAAAGAAGAAGCTGTTAATAAATATAAAGTAGAACCATATGTAATAGCTGCTGATATTTATTCTTCAGAACACTTCGCTGGTCGTGGTGGTTGGACTTGGTATACTGGTTCAGCTGGATGGTTTTATAGAGTAGGAGTAGAAGAAATATTAGGTATTAAAAAACATGGAAACAAGTTAATTGTAAAACCTAATATTCCAATTGCTTGGGATGGTTATAAAGCAGTTTATCATTATGAAGATACTACATATAACATAGAAGTAATTAAGAATAATAAAGAAGGATTACTATTAGATGACAAAGAAATAATATCTTCTGAAATCACTTTAAAAAATGATAAAAAGACACATAAAGTTATAGTAAATATACATAAATAGAGGTGTAATATGAACTTACATAAAGACAAATATATTATAGTAGAAATAATTCCTACTCATAGTGATTCTGATAAAGGATTTATTGCTCAAATAAGTGCATTAAAATTAGATGGAATAAAACTATTAGATAGATTTGATTATCGAGTAAAAGATGAACTTATCGAAAATGAAGATTTAAGAAACATAATATCTTATGATAAAGAAATGTTTACATATGTTGATAATATTTACTTTATAATAGAAAAATTTAAAAAATGGGTAGAAGATTTACCTATACTTATAATGGAAGAAGAGTATACTCCTAATTATTTAAAAGAATTAAATAATAAGAAAGAAATAATCTATCCATATATAGATGTAGAATATAGTAATGATGTATTTAATAAGATAATGGATAAATACAAGATAGAACCTTCAAACCATCTAGTAGATATTCTATATGAAGCAATAATATTTCATGGAGAGAAAAAAGAAGATTAATCTTCTTTTTTTGTGTTATAATAAATTTAAGGATGGTGATAATATGATTAAATTCGATTTTAAAACATATATAAAACCTTTTATAGACGAAAATAAGTTTAACGAATTATATAGTAAGAAAAATGAGTACATTGATAAATTAAAATCATTAGATATGATTGGTTGGACTAATGAAATAGATAAAAATGTAATAGATAATATTGAAAGAGTATCTAACTATATTAAAAATAATTTTGAGTGTTTAGTAGTTATAGGAATAGGTGGATCATTCTTAGGAAGCTATTCTTTTCACCAAGCCTTCACAAAATACTTTAACGATGATTCTTTTAAAGTAATATATGCAGGTACTACTTTATCTAGTAAATATTTAGATGAATTATATGAGTACTTAAAAGATAAAAACTTCTGTATCAATGTTATTAGTAAGAGTGGCACTACAATGGAAACTAATATCACATACAATCTATTAAAAGATTTATTAAAAAGAAAGTATAATAATGAAGAAGTAAAAAGAAGAATTATCATCACTACAGATAAAGAAAATGGTGCATTAAGAAAAGAAGTAAATGAAGTAGGATATATTTCATTTGAAATACCAAGTGATATTGGTGGTAGATATTCATTCATGACCCCAGCACATTTATTGCCATTAGCCTTAAATCATAATTTAAAAGATATAGTAGATGGATATTATGATGGAAAAAGATTTATAGATAAAGCATTTGAATATGCAGTAGTAAGAAAACTATTATTTGATAATAAAAAACAAGTAGAATGTTTCTCTGTATATGAAGAAAACCTATATTATTTTACAGAATGGTTAAAACAATTATTTGGGGAAACAGAAGGTAAAAATAATGTAGGAATTTATCCTACATCTATGGTGCATACAAGAGACTTACATTCTCTAGGACAATTTGTTCAAGAAGGAAATAAAATTATATTTGAAACATTTATTAAAATAGATAAAACAAATCATTATATTAAGTACGATAATAATGATTTACACACAATCAATAATATAGTAGAAGAATCTGTAGAAAGAGCACATTTTATAGGAAACACTCCATGTATAGAAATAGAATTGGATGAGTTAAATGAATCTAACTTATCTGAATTAATATATTTCTTCATGTTAAGTGCTGCATTTAGTGGATTATTATTTGGAGTTAATCCATTTAATCAACCAGGTGTAGAAGTATATAAAAAGGAAGTAAAAGAATCATTAAATAAGTAGGTGAAATAATGAAAAAAAGATATATTATCTCAGGTATCTTCTTCTTATTATTTATTCTAATAACTGCTTTAATGATTACTAATAATACAAAAGTATTTGACGATACTATCTATAAATATATATTTAGTTTAAGAAATGATTTATTGGATACCATATTTAAAACAATAACTAAGTTTGGCGATACTATTACTATAATTATTATGGTATTTGTATTACTAATATTCTTAGGAAAAGAGAATATTTATAAACTAATTCTAACAGTAGTAACGACAGTATTAACCAATCAAGGATTAAAACATATTATAAGAAGAATAAGACCGGAACATATAAGATTAATAAAAGAAAAAGGTTATTCATATCCATCAGGTCATTCGATGATTGCGATTGCCACATATGGATTATTAATATACTTAGTATATAAAAATGTAAAAAATAAGTTATTAAAAACAATACTAATATTATTATTACTAATATTAATATTGGGAATAGGAATAAGTAGAGTATATTTGGGAGTACATTATCCGACTGATGTACTTGCGGGATTTACTATATCTCTTCCAATAATCATACTAATAGTAGGAAAGATAGATGATCATTTTAGGGGGAATATAAATGATAAGGATAGTAGTATCTAGTTTTTATAATACTTTAATTAATTATGAAGAAGCTATTCCTACTTCTACGATGTTAGAAATAGATAGGATTAGAAATAAGAAAGTATTATTCACAGTCTCAACAAATGGACTTTATAATGAAATACTAGAGTATAATAAAGACTTTCCGTTTGTTGATTATATAATATCTTTAAATGGTAGTTATGTATATGATGTATTGAATAATAAATGCATTTATAAACAGAAAATTGCTAAAAACGATATAAAAAAGATTTATAATAGTTTTAAAAACTATACTATAAATTATTATACTGAGAATAGTATATTAAATAGTTATAATGAGACATTAAATAAAGATATTTATAAAATAGAAATAGAAGATTTTGTAAATATAAATATAGAGAATATAAATTGTAACCTATCAGTATTTGAAAAAGATAATAAAAAATATCTAGAAATAATATCTAATAAATGTAATTCGTATATAGCATTAAATGCAATTAATGAAATACATAATATAAAAGAAAATGAAATTTTAGTAATCACAGGTAATGATAGTGATATAGAATTATGTAAAAAAATAAAAAATAGTTACATAGTAGATAATTCGAGTGATAGGTTAAAAAAAGAAATTAACAAAAAAACAACCACAAATAATGAATATGGTGTTGAAAAAGTTATAAGAAATGTAATAAAATAATATTAAAGAATTGCCAACAAAAATGATGATCACATGTTATGTTGTATTTTCAGAAAATGCAGCAAATGGGAAAGTATATGATTTGGGATATAAAGATGACGAGTATAAAGGAATGGTTGAATTTCTACTTACAAAGCAAGATGAAATAAAAAAACACATAGATGAAAAATTGTCAAAGAAACAAGAAAATGAAGCTTAAGATGTAAAATATCTTAAGTTTTTTTGTCTAATGTATAAAAAATATTGTATAATTCTTGTTAGGGAGTTTTATTATGAAAATTATTGTAAATAAAGAAGATAAACTATTAAATTACTTATATGAAAATTTGGATATGCCAAAAAAACGTGTAAAGCAATATTTAACTCACGGTTCTATTTATGTAAACAATAGTAAAGTAACACAATTTGACTATAAACTATTACCAGGTATGAATATTGTAATAGATACTGATAATAAGAATAAAAAAGAATTACCATTTGATATAGTATTTGAAGATGATCACATTATTGTAGTAAATAAACCAAGTGGGTTACTAACTATTGCCACTGATAAAGAAAAAGAAAAAACACTTTTCCACATAGTTAGAGAATACCTAGTAAGTAAAGATAAATTTGCTAGAGTATTTATTGTTCATAGATTAGATAAAGATACTAGTGGAATAGTAGTATTGGCAAAAGATGAAAAAACAAAAAATCGTCTTCAAGAAAATTGGAATGAATTTGTAACACTACGTGAATATGTAGCGGTAGTTCATGGCAAATTAAAAAATAAAGAAGATAAAGTTATTCAAAGATTAAAAGAGAATAAAACTAATTTAGTATATGTTTCTAAAGATGATGACGCGAAAGTTGCAATTACTAACTATAAAGTAATTAAAGAAACTGATAATTATTCTATGGTAAGTATTAATATAGAAACAGGTAGAAAAAATCAAATAAGAGTAGCATTTGCTACATTAAGAAATCCTATAGTAGGAGATAAAAAATATGGAGAAAAGGATAATGAAAGTAGATTATATCTACATGCTAATAGATTAAAAATGTATTATCCAGAAATTAAAAAAGATATTTTATTTGAAATACCAACTCCTAATGAATTTAAAAAAATAATGAATAAATAGGTGATAATGTGAAAAAGAAAATCATATTAATGATTCTTCTATTATTAGTAGTAACGATAACTGGATGTACCACTAAAAAAGAAAAGAAAGAAGAAAAAAAATATATAGAAGATAACGAAATAAAAGAATCTATTTTTAAAGACTCATATAAAAAAGCATCCAAACTAGTTACAAAAATGACAATAGAAGAAAAAATAGGTCAACTATTTCTAGTATCATATGATAAATATTATACAAATAAATATACAGAAACACCTCCGGGAGGATACTTATTATTTGCAAAAGACTTTCAAGATCATACAAAAGAATCTATGAAAAGTGAATTAGATACTGCCAATCAAAAAAGTAAGTACCCATTAGTTTTTGCTACTGATGAAGAGGGTGGATATGTAACTAGAATTAGTAGATTTAAAGAATATAGAGATGAAAAATTTAATTCACCTAAGTACTATTATGAAACAGGGAAAGAAGAATTATTAAAAGAAACTGAAAAAGAAAAAGCAAATCTATTAAAGAGTATTGGAATTAATTTAAATTTAGCTCCAGTAGCTGACGTATCTACTAATGAAAACGATTTTATTTATAACCGTACATTTGGAAGAAATGCAACTGAAACAAGTGAATTAATAAAGAAAATGATAGAGTATGCTAATGAAAATGGAATTAATTCATGTCTTAAACATTTCCCAGGATACGGAAATAACGAAGATACACATACAGGAGTAGCTATTGATAATAGAGATTATAAAGAATTAACAGATAATGACTATTTACCATTTAAATCCGGTATAGAAGCTAAAGCTCCTTGTGTATTAGTATCACATAACATAATTAATTCAATTGATTCTGAATATCCAGCATCATTAAGTGGAAAAGTAATTTATGAATTAAGAAACAATCTAAATTTCTCAGGTATTATTATTACAGATGATTTATCAATGGATGCAGTTAAGAGTTATGTAGAAGATGGTAATGCTGCAACTCTTGCAATTCAATCTGGAAATGATATGATAATAACTAGCGAATTTGAGAAAATGTATAATGAAGTATTAAATTCCTATAAAGAAGGAATAATAAGTGAAGAAACAATAAATAAAGCTGTGCTTAGAATCATAGCTTGGAAATATGAAAGTAATTTATTCTAGAAAGAGGTGAGTTTTATATGGAAATACTTGATACTAAAACAGATATTGGGCTAATTAGAGAAAAAAATGAAGATGCTACTTTATCTATTACACATCCCAAAAATAAAAATATAAAACTCCTAATAGTAGCAGATGGAATGGGTGGAAAAGAAAAAGGAGAAATTGCAGCCAACTATGTTATTATGTATCTCCATAAATGGTTTATTAACAAAGATATCAAAGTATTAAATGATAATGATAAAGTAATAGAATTACTAACAAAATATATTAAAACTCTAAATAAAAATTTAATAAAAAAATATGGTACAGATACATTAGGTACTACACTTACACTAGCATTAATTAATAGAAATAATACAATAGTATTTAACGTAGGAGATTCTAGATGCTATATCTATAAAAATAGAAATTTAATTCAAGTAACAGAAGATGATTCAGATGTATGGATGTATCATAAATATGGTGGAGTAAAGAAAGATCACTTAAGATTCTTTTCTAATAATAACGTAATAACTGCTTGTATTGGTATTTGCAATGAATTATGTAAGGTATCTACTGTAATACTAGATAATGACTATGATATGATATTCTTACTAACAGATGGTGTTACAGATATGATTACTGATACTAAAATAAAAAGTCTAATAAAGAAAACAAAAAAAGAATACTTACTAAATGCTATCATAAATGAAGCAGTTCATGTAGATCAAAAATTAAAAGTACCACTAACATTAAGAAGAAAATATACTGCGAATTATGTTGTCCCTTTTAAAGGAAGAGATAATGCCAGTGGAGCTATTTATATAAAATAAAAAGAGAATAAAATCTCTTTTTTTTTTTTAAATTATTTGTTATACTATTATATAGTAGAATAAAGGGTGAAGATTATGCTAGGTAAGATACAAGGAATTGTTGATAACAATGTAATAATTAAATTAGATATAGATATTAATCAACAGCCTAATTTAATTGGGTTACATATAATTTTTGACGACGGCACAGATAGAAAAGTAGTTGCAGAAATAGTTAACACTGATCAAACTACTATGAATGCAACAATTATAGGTGAAATTAGAAATAATGAATTTACCCTAGGTAGTACATCAAAACCATCCTTTAAATCAAACATTAGAATTATTAGAATAGATGAATTAGAATTATTATATGGAAAACAACAATTAGCATTTGGATATACTAACTTTGGTGTAAGTAATGTATATCAAGGATATAAAATAAATGTAGACATAAATGAATTTTTTAATAGTCACTTTGCAATATTAGGGAATACAGGTAGTGGTAAGAGTAGTGGTATAGCTTCAATTTTACAAAAACTATATACTGGTACGGATAAACCTCCGCTAAATTCAAGTGTATTTTTCTTTGATGCTTATGGAGAATATCATCATGCATTCTCTAATTTGCACCAAATAAATCCAAGATTAAATTATAAATCATATACAACAAATATAATTGATCCTGATACAGAAGTTTTAAGAATTCCAGTATGGTTATTAGATGTAGATGATTTAGCCCTTTTATTAGATGCAAATAACCCATCTCAATTACCAATCATCGAAAAAGCCTTAAAACTAGTTCCGATACTAACTGGTACTAGTGAAAATGTTATAAAAAGAAAAAATGATATTATAGCTCGTGCTTTACAAGATATATTATTAAGTGGATCAGATTCTACTAAAATAAGAGATCAGGTAGTAGGTGTCCTAACTAAGTTTAATACACCAACATTAAATCTGGAAACTAGAATAGTTCAACCGGGTTATATAAGAACATTTAAACAATGTTTATATGTTGATCAAACAGGTAAGATGCAAGAAATGGAACTTGTTGTTGAATTCATAAGAACTTATATCCTAGAAGATAATCTAGAGGTGCCAGTAGAGGAATTAAATAAATTTTATTCATTGAATGATTTAGAATTAGCAATGGACTTTGCACTTATTAGTGAAGGTATATTAAAGAGTAATAAAGTATTTGATAATGCTAATATAATGAGCGTTAGACTTCATTCTTTAGCCACTGGAGATAATAAAGAATACTTTACATATAAAGAGTATGTAACTAGAGATGAATTCATTACTAGATTAATTACAACAAATGGTGTTCCAGCTCAGATGGTAAATTTTAATATAAATTATGTTGATGATAGAATAGCTAAAGTAATGACTAAAATACTTTCAAGAATGCTATTCCAAAAAGCTAGTGAGACTAAACCAAGAGGTAGTCATGCTTATCACATAATTATTGAAGAAGCACATAGATATGTTCAAAAAGATACAGATATTAATTTATTAGGATACAACATATTTGAACGTATATCTAAAGAAGGTAGAAAACATGGTATATTCCTAGCACTTATTACACAAAGACCTAGTGAATTATCAGATACATGTATTTCACAATGTGCAAACTTTATAATATTCAGAACAGTACACCCAGCAGATTTAAAATATATTAAAGAAATGATACCTAATATATCAGAAGAAATTGTAGCACAATTAAAAAGTTTAAAAGCAGGAAACTGTATAGCCTTTGGCCAAGCATTTAAAGTACCAACAGTTATGTATTTAGAATTACCTAATCCTGCACCAGAATCGAATAATGTAAATTTAAAAACAGTTTGGTATGAAGATCCTGTTAGAGCATACAACAGTCAATTACCTGTAACAAATGAAGTTGGTGCCCTTATGGAACAAACAGCTCAAGCAAAATTTATTCAACCACAACAGCCAACTCTACAGCCAACATTTGTAAACAATAATCAACCAAATGTAAATAATACGTAAATATATTGTTAATAAATAAAAATATATGATAAAATTATTAATATAGTATATTGATATAATATGGAGGAAAATATGAAAGATAAATTAAAAGGATTATTCGGTGGCGGAGACGATAATATCGAAGAAAAGAGTGAAGACGCATACTATAAAACTTCAAGAGAAGAATATAGTGAACAAAATGGCCTAGCAGGTTCTAAAATGATGTTATTAGAACCACGTGCATACTCAGAAAGTCAACAAATTGCAGATTATTTAAAGAATAGAAGTTCTGTAGTTGTTAACTTAAAAAGAGTAACACCAGACCAAGCTAAAAGAATAGTAGACTTCTTGTATGGAACTATCTATGCAATCGGTGGAGATCTACAAAAATTAGGTGGAGGAATTTTCTTATGTACACCTAATAATGTTAATGTAG
>Ga0310691_10007121_pt1 | contig 11745 bp, 8 predicted proteins | sample 176DNAGHGlowgp2_FD_203887 | JGI IMG/M metagenome (GOLD analysis project Ga0310691, IMG submission 203887) | Sheep rumen microbial communities from Palmerston North, Manawatu-Wanganui, New Zealand - 1766 DNA GHGlow gp2 (v2) (version 2) | ecosystem: Host-associated > Mammals > Digestive system >... | reverse complement strand
TTTATTTCTTCAAAAGTTCTATCTTTCATTAATTCTATTAAGGCATTATATAGAGCCATCTTAGTTTTTATTACACGTAGATCATCTTTTTTCATATAATCATCTCTTTTCGAGTTATTAATATATCATTTTTTCCAACAAAAGTAAAGATAATAGACAAAATGTTGGATAAATATTTATACATAATAATATATTAGTAGGGAAAACCAACACTTTGTATGATTTTGTTGATGATTTTTTTAAAAATTTCTAATAAAATACTAACAGAAGAGGAGATGAATATATGAAGACTATAGGAAAAAATATAGTTAAAGGTAAATGGCTAATTCTTATACTTACAGTATTATTAATAATACCTAGTGTACTTGGTTATGTATCTACTAAAATTAATTATGATATATTAGTTTATTTACCAGATGATATTGAAACAATAAAAGGAGAAAATATTCTAACAGATGAATTTCATTCTGGGGCTTTTTCAATAGTAGTAGTAGATAGAATGAGTCCTAAAAATATGTTAGCTTTAGAAGAAAAATTTAAGACAATAGATAGTGTAGAAAAAGTTATGAGTGTTAATGATTTAGCTACACTTGAAATACCTGAAGAAGTTAAACAAATGCTTGGAAAAGATGTTGATTTAGAATCTTTAATACCTAAAGAAGAAATGACTAAGATAGCATTAAAATATAATGGATTAATATTAGTTACATTTAGAAATTCAACTAGTGATGAAAAGACTTTAGCTGCTGTAGATGAAATAAGAGATATCGTTAAAGATAAAGCAGAAGTTGGTGGTATGAGTGCTATGGTACTTGATACTAAGGAATTATTTAATAGTGAGATGTTACTATATGTAGTAATAGCAGTTATTTTATGTATATTAATTCTTGAATTATCACTTGATTCTTATATAGTTCCATTTATACTTATGATTAATATAGGACTAGCAATACTATTTAATATGGGTTCTAATATATTACTTGGTGATATATCATATATTACTAAAGCAATAGCTGCTGTCTTACAACTTGGAGTAACAACAGATTTTTCAATATTCTTATATCATAAATATGAAAGTAGAAAAGAAAATAATAAAGATAAAACAATCGCTATGGAAGAAGCAATACATGATACATTTACATCAGTACTTGGATCTAGTTTAACTACTATAGCTGGATTCTTAGCACTATGTACTATGACATTAACACTTGGATTTGATATTGGTATAGTAATGGCTAAAGGTGTATTAATTGGAGTATTATGTGTTCTTACTGTATTCCCATCATTATTATTAGTATTTGATAAACTAGTAGAAAAAACTAAACATAAAAAGATATTACCTGAATTTAAATTAATAAAGAATTTTGTATTTAAACATTATTTAATAATATTTATTCTATTTATAGCATTATTAGTACCAGCATATATTTTTCAAACTAAAACAGAAGTATACTATAAATTAGATGAATCAATACCTGAGAGTTATGGTTATTCTAAAGCTACTAAGAAGTTACAGGAAAAATATGGATTAGTATCTCAAGAAATGATATTAATACCTAAAGATATGGATTCTTTAAAAGAATTAGAAATGGTAGAAAAAGTTAAAAATGTTAAAGGAATAGATTTTGTTTTATCATCATCTAGTTTAACTAAACTAGGAATACCTTCTGAATTAGTTCCACCTAACTTAAGAACTATTTATGAATCTAAAGATTATAAAATGATTATAGTAGGCTCTAAATATGATATAGCTACTAATGAATTAAATGATCAAATAACTACTATTAATAAAATAATTAAGAGTTATGATAAAGATATTATATTAGCAGGAGAAGGACCACTTACTAAAGATTTAGTTGATACAACAGAAACAGATTTAAGAAATGTAAATATCACTTCTATAGCAGTTATATTTATAATAATGCTATTAGTACTTAAATCTATAACACTACCAATATTATTAGTAACAGCTATAGAGTTTGCGATATTTATAAATATGGGTGTTCCATATTTTATGGGTACAAAACTTCCATTTGTTGCTAGTGTAGTAATAGGTACAATCCAACTTGGAGCTACTATTGATTATGCTATACTTATGACTACTAAGTACTTAGAAGAAAGAAAGAATAAAGATAAGAATGAAGCAGTAAAAAGTGCACTTGATAATTCAGTATCATCTATTATAGTTAGTGCTATGTGTTTCTTTGGAGCAACAGTTGGTGTAGGTATAGTATCTAAAGTAGATATGATAGGATCATTATGTATACTATTATGTAGAGGAGCATTAATAAGTATGTTAGTAGTAATATGCATAGTTCCATCACTATTATTAATATTTGATAAATTGATAGTCAAAACTACTTTTCTTAAAGAAAAGACTAAATAAAATTTTAGTCTTTTTTTATTTATCTTTTGTGTTATAATTATTGTAGAATAGTAGGTGATATATAGTGGAAAAGCAGAAAAAGAAAAAGAAAAGAGGGTTTTCATTAATAGAATTATTAGGGGTAGTAGTTATATTAGGGATATTATTAATGATAGCTATACCACAAGTATATAAGTTCATTAGAAGTGGTAAAGATAGTTATTATAAGAATATGGAACGTGAAGCTAGTGTAGCTGCATCAAATTATGTAGATGAGTATAAGGCATTACTTCCAAGACAAATTGGTCATGTTAGTGAAGTATATTTAGATGAACTTGTTGAATCTAAGTTTATAGATGAACTTAAAGATGAAAATGGGGATAAATGTACAGGTAAAGTTATAATAGAAAAAGTTAAAAAGAATGATTATGAATACTATGCTTGTATAGAATGTGGAACAAATGGAAAATATTATAAATCAAAGAATACTAATTGTTCTAAAACTATATTAGACAATAAATATCCAGATAGTGATTTATATTATTTGGTAGCAGAAACACAAAACTTTGATTTATCACAGATGGATATCTTTGATTCAAAAGATGCTCATGTAAAAGTATATAAGAAAATAAGTGAAACTGAATCAGAACCAGTATTACCTGAAGGCGAATATCTTGAAGGAACTCCTAAACAAATAAAAATGACAGATTTAGGTGAAAAAGAGGTAATATATTATTATCATGGTGCGACACTTGTTGTTAAAGTAACAGGTAAAGATGATATACCACCATCTAAACCTGAAGTAACAATTACTAAAGCAAATGATACAAAAATGTATAATGGTAAATGGTGCAATGATGATGTACTTGTAACATTTAAATCAACAGATTATGCTGCTAAAGGTATTAAAGGTAGTGGTGTAGATCATTATGAAGTGTCAGAAGATGGAATAAACTTTGTAAGAATAGATGGCAATAATGAAATATTAACAGAAGAAGGTATATACACTAAATATGTAAGAGCAGTAGATAGACAAGGAAATATAAGTGAAGTAAATACTTATACTGTTAAAATAGATAAAACTAAACCAACAGTTAGTAAATTTAGTGTTGCTTCAACTACAGCAAATTATAATTCTAGAGATGTTAATGTGATGATAAAAGTTGATGATACATATGGTGAAGTTGATAGTTATTGTTATTTGATAGATACTACGGATACAAGTAAATGTAGATGGCATAGTACAAATACAGGTGTAAATAATGTATTTGTTCATAATTTCCCAGAATCTGATTATAATACAGGAAAAGCTCATAATATATATGCATTTGGTAAAGACAAAGCTGGTAATATATCTACAGCTAGAAGTACTTACTATGCTGTATATAGATATTGTACTAGTACAGTGATAACTGGACGTAGTGGTTGGGGTAGTTGTTCTGCAGATTGTGATGGTGGAACACAATATAGAACTGTTTATTATAGAGATAATTACTTTGCATCACATACATGTCCAAGTGGAAGCGAATCTCAATCATGTAATACAGAATCATGTCCTCATGATGAGCCATGTTGTGATGATCCATATTGTCATGGAAACAGTTATACAGGTGGTATGGACTGTGGATGTAACTGCCCAAATGGTGACTGGAATGGATGGCCTAATGGTTGTAGTGGATGTTAGTGGAAATAGGTGATATGATGAAGAAAAAAATAGTTATTAGTATTATAGTTATATGTTTCATTCTTACATTAGCTGGTGTTATAGCACTTTGCTTTACAAAGAGTGGTAACAGATCCAATGAAAAAGAAGTATTAAAAGCTTATGTTAGAAATGATGATACTTTAGTAATAGTATCACCTGATAGAAAGGTTGATGCTAAAGAAGTATGGACTATATCTGATGTAGATCCAACAGAAACTAAAAAGTATATAGAAGAACATATTCCATGTCCACCATGGCATGATATAGTAAAAACAAAAACTATTACTAAAATAGTTATTGAAGATGAAATATACCCAGTTGATATGAGTTTTTGGTTTAATGGATTTAAAGATTTAGTTGAAATAGAAGGATTAGATAAAATAAAAACTACATATACTTTATCAACTGCAGGTATGTTTCTTGGATGTAGTAGTTTAACAGAGTTAGATTTATCAACATTTGACACTAGAGGTGTTGAAAGTATGGCTGGTATGTTTAATGGATGTACTAAGTTGAAAAAAATACTAGTCAATGAACAATTATGGAGTACAGATAATGTAACACATTCAGCTAATATGTTTAATAATACTATTAGTTTAGTTGGTGGAAATGGTACAGTATTTAATTCTAATATCATTGATAAAGAATATGCAAGAATTGATACTTTAGGGCAACCTGGATATTTAACTGGAATAGAATTGAATCATTAAAAAGTAAAGACTATTTTAGTCTTTATTTTTTTTATATCTATGCTATAATTGATATAGAATAGTTGGTGGATGATATGAGAAAAAACAAAAAAGGATTTTCATTAATAGAATTATTAGGCGTAGTAGTTATATTAGGTATTCTATTAATAATAGCTATACCTCAAGTATATAAATATATTAAAAAAGGCAAAGAGAATTATTATGTAAGTATGGAACGTGAAGCTAGTATAGCTGCAGCTAATTATGTAGAAGAATATAGAGCATTACTTCCAAGACAAATAGGCCATGTTAATGAAATAGGATTAAATGAATTAGTAGAATCTAGATTTATAGATGAACTCAAAGATGAAAATGGTGATAGTTGTACAGGTAAGGTAATTGTAGAAAAAACTAAAAAAGATAGTTATGAATATTATGCATGTTTAGAATGTGGAGAAAATGGTAGATATTATAAATCTGCTAATACAAATTGTGGTAAATCAATAGCAGATAATAAATATGCTGATAGTGAACAATATGATTTAGTGCCAGTACAATTAGATTATTCAGTAGCACAATTTGAAAATTTTACATCAGATATTCCACAAGTTAAAGTATATAAAAATAATAATGGCGTTAGAGAAGATGTATTAGGTGAAGGTAATTACCTAGAAGGTAACCCTAAACAGGTAGATACTACCACATTAGGGGTAAAACCAATTGTTTATTATTATCATGGAAGAACAATAACTGTTAATGTACATGTATATGACGATACTCCACCATCAGCACCTTCTGTTGCTATGGTTAAAGCTATAGATAATAAAATTTATGATGGTAGTTGGTATAGTGGTGACATAATTGCATCATTTAAATCAACAGATTATAGTGCTAAAGGTGTTAAAGGAACAGGAGTAGATTATTATGAGGTTTCTGCTACTGGTGAAGAAGGGACATACACAAGATTAGATAATAATACTGAAACGTTAACTGGTGAAGGTGAATATACAAGATATGTAAGAGCAGTAGATAAGGAAGGTCATGTAGGACCAACTACATCTTATGTATTAAGGATAGATAAAACACCACCTACATGTTCATGGACTGGAGAATCAACTGATTGGCAGCCTAATTTAAATTTACCTGAAGAACAACGAGTATATTCTAGAACAATAGTAGCAACATGTAGTGATGCAGTAAGTGATTGTATGACAATTTCTAAAATCCAACAAAAAACATATGAAGATAGTATAGAAACTGAACATTTGTCATATGCTATGTTTGACTTAGCGGGTAACTTTACTGATTGTAATAAGGATGTAGCAGTTTATATAGATAAAACACCACCTGTTATAACAGCAAAAGCAAATCCTTTATCAAGAAATAATACTAAAACATATCAATTTATTAATAATACAACTCCATCTGATGGACATAGTGGAATTGCGAACGAAACATTATCATGTAATCCAGCAGTAGAGTTAGGATCTGGTAAGTATAATGTTACATGTGAAGTATATGATAATGTAGGGTTGAAAAGCACTGTTACATTCCAAGCAAGACATAGTTATCCAGGAACGCCATATTCATGTCAATGTAATTGTCATAGTGTATGTGAATGGATATCACATTGTAATGATGATGAGTATTATGATTTCTATGATTGTTATTATGTTGATGGATTATTTGAACATTGCCATGATGAATGTTCAACTTGTACATGCTATAGATGTCCACAGGGAGGATCACCATCTGGTTCAACATGTTATTATTAGGAGTGAAATATGAAAGAGAAAAATAAAAATATTTTGATTATTTTCTTTGCCTTGAGTTTATTATTAATAGTGTTAGGTATTGTACTTACTATATTAAATAATAACACTAATAAAGAAAAAGTATTATACTATCATTGTGAAAGTGATCATATAAAGGAAAAGCAAACTGGTTCTTGTGATTATTCATTAAATTATGACTTTGTATATGAAGATAATAAAATTACAGATTATTCAAATTATTTTAAGTTGATTTTTAGTGATAAAGAAAAATATGATAATTTTGAAGGCATTACGCCTGATAATAAAGAAAGTATTATAGAAAAGAGTAAACAAGATGATAATACATTAACGAAATACTACTTTTATTCATATACAGAAAAAATTAACAATCCCAATATAGATGAATATATTAATGAAATAGAAAAAGAGCATAAACTTAAATGCACAAAAACTGAATATGATAAATTAGAAATATTTGATGCTAAGAAGAAAGATTAATTCTTTCTTTTCTTTTTATTTTATTATATAATTTAGATAAGGGTGATAATATGTATATTAATAATAAAATACTTATTGGTAAGAGCGACGAAAAGGAAGTATATTTACTTCCAAATATGGCTAATCGTCATGGTTTAATAACAGGAGCTTCAGGAACAGGAAAGACTGTAACTTTAAAAGTTATGGCAGAAAGTTTTAGTGATTGTGGTGTTCCTGTATTTATGGTAGATGTTAAAGGTGATTTAGCTGGTACTGCCTTTATTGGAGTAGAAAATGAAAATATATCTTCACGTGTGGAAAAACTTGGATTAGATGGTTTTAAGTATGATAGATATCCTTGTGTATTCTTAGATACTTATGGAAAAAATGGTCATCCAGTTAGAACTACTGTTCAAAATATGGGACATAGATTAATATCTAAAATGTTAAATTTATCTGATACTCAAGATTCAGTTTTAGCTATAGTATTTAAGATAGCTAAAGATGAAAATAAGCCATTAAATGATTTGAAAGACTTACAATCAATGCTAAATTATGTAGCACAGAATAAAAATAAATATACTAATGATTATGGTAGTATTGCTACTCAAAGTATAGGAACTATTCAAAGAAATGTAATAGAATTCATGGATAAAGTAGAGGATAATTTTTTTGGAACTCCATCGTTTGACTATAATCATTTAATAAATACATCTTTAGAAACAGGTAAGGGTAGAATAAGTATACTAGATGCTCAAGAATTATTTAATTATCCTGATTCATATGTATCAATGGTATTATGGGTATTAAATAGTTTATATGATAATTTACCTGAAGTAGGTGATTTAGCTAAACCAAAGATTGTATTCTTCTTTGATGAAGCACATTTACTATTCAATAATATGCCAAAAGCTGTGGTTGATCACGTTATTCAAGTAGTTAAATTAATTAGATCTAAAGGAGTAGGATTATACTTCATTTCTCAAAGCCCTTCTGATATACCTAATGAAGTATTAAGCCAATTAGGTAATAAAGTTCAACATGCTTTAAGAGCATATACTCCTAATGAACAAAAAGCTATTAAGGCTGCAGCAGATGGGTTTAGAGCTAATCCTGCATTTGATACAAAAGAAGCAATTCAAAACTTGGCAACAGGTGAAGCATTAGTTTCATTCTTAGGTGAAAAAGGTGAACCTAGTATTGTAGAAAAGGTAACAATATTACCACCACAATCAAGAATGGGTGCAATAACAGATGAAGAAAGAAAACTAGTGATTAGTAATAGCCCAATAGCTAATATATATGAAAATAGAACTAATGAAATATCAGCTCAAGAAATGAATGAAGAAGAGATGAATAAAATAAATGAAGAAAAGAAGGCAGAACTAGATAAAAAGGAACAAGAAAAACTTGATAAAGAGGCAGAAAAAGAAAGAATAAAACAAGAAAAAGAAGCAGCAAAGAAAGCTAAAAATGATCCTATGAAAAAACTAGAAAAGAAAATAGCTAATAAAACTGCAGATAGATTAATTAATAGATTACTAAATAGATTATTTAAAAATATTTTCAAATAAAAAAAGACGATTTATTCGTCTTTTTACTTTATTCTTTCAATCTTATAATCTTTACTTAATTGATCTATTATACCATCATCCATAACTACATGTGCAGATCCAACTGCTACTAAAACATTTTGATTATTAGCTAAGAATTCTTTAACTCTATTTGTCATCATGTCATTTCTATCATTATACATAGCTTTCATATAATTTTTATATTCTTCTGTATTATTATCATTTGCATTTAGATCGTTACTGAATGCCTGTTTTAAAGAATCTACATCTTCATTTACGTATGAAGAAAATAATGATTTTAAAATACTTTTTTCAGTATCATAATTATCTATACTAGTTTCTAATTGTTTAAGAGTAAAATCTAAAGAAAAATTCCATCCATATAATAATTTTTCTTGCTCTTCAATTGTTTCAAGTTCGATAATTGGTTTATTATCTTTATGTGCTTGTTTTAATAAGTATACATCAACACCTGGTTGTATATATCCACCTTCCATATATAAAACTGAAGTAATATAAGTTGAAATATATGCAGGACTAAAGTCTTTAATACTATCATAGGCAAAGAATGGATTCTTTTTTTCAAGCGATTTTACTTTTTCTATTAATTCAGCAGATGCTACTTCTTCTAATGTTTTACTATCAGTATTAGTATACTTGCTTGTATCAATTGATGCTTCTGTAGCATCAAGCTCAACTACTAATGCATCACTATTTTTATATACATCAAGTGCTTTCTTACTTAATTTAGTAATCTTACTATCACCTAAATGTATGGTTCCCATTACATGTAAACAGCTATCATTATCACATACTTTATATAATGGTGGGGTATAACTAAATTCTTCTTTGATATTAGTTTCATTTTTCTTTGGCTCTTCTTTTACTTTTTTATCTTTATTATTAAGTATAAAGAATAGTAATACTTCTGTTATAGCTACTATAGCTATTATCAGTATTATTGATATAATAGTCTTTCTATTAATTTTTTTAATTTCCATTTGATCATTCCTTTCTATTAAATAATATCATGTAATTGTCTAATAATGTTGATATTTTTATCTTATGTAAAACACTTTACATCATTTTACACTATTTTCTTGCGTATATAATCATCAAATGGTAAACTAAATATAGAATAGAGGGATTGTATGAAGAATATTAAATTAATATTAAATGTATTTATACTATTAATGATAGTATCTTTTACTGGTGTAAATGCTAAAGATGTTGTTATTAATATTGATGGCGATGGAAATGTAACTAATACAATATCTGGTGTTAATCCAAGTAATCCAGGTGATACAGCATATATGCAATCAAAATATACTTATGATGTTGATGAAGGATTACTTACATTAACAGGTAATGATAATTATTATATTAATTTTACTAGTGGTGGAGCAGTAACTCAATCTTCTACAGCATCACCAGTAATAAAAAAATTAACATCTGGTAGTGGATGTTACTTTATGATGGATACACTTGATAATGCAAATATAGATGTTCCATATGCAACATTTAATTCAACAACAGTTAAAAACACAACTATTAATGGAAATTCTATAACATTTAATAATACTTCATTACTTGATAATGTTAATATTACTGCTATTAATCAAGTAATGACTAATAGACCAGTAAAATATAATAAAGCTACAATAAATAGTGAAAGACTTAATTCAACATATTTAGATATAGTAGATTCAGAAATGAATGTAACATATTTTAGTATTAATAGTACTATATCTGGAACAAGTACTGGTTCAATAATTAATTCAAAACTTACAAGTACTGGTACTGGTTCAACAAATATTACAACAGTTAATGTAATTAATTCAACAATCACAGGTAGTGGTTTACGATTAGCACCTAATGGATCAATTGATAATTCTAATATTGATATATGGTATATGTATGGACCATATGAAAATAGTACAACAGGAAGAACTATAAAAGATTCAACTGTTAAAACATCAACTAATATGTTTGGTACATATGATATGATTGAAAATTCAACACTTGATTATAATTGCGATGGATTAGGCTCAGTAAAAGTTAGAAATATTAAGAATTCAGAAGTTAAAGGTGCAGCATTAACACTTATTGGTGGCAATATAACTGATTCAACTGTAACAATGGTTACAGGAAGAAGTTTTGAACCAAGAGTTGATGTAACTGGCGCTTTAACATTTAATAATTCAACTTTTAAACCAGAAAGAGTTGATTCTAGTTATGATATGACATTTAATGATAGTTTAGTAGATGCTGAACGTTATAGTAATAGTGCTAAAACAACATTAAATAATACTAAGATGTTAATAGGTGGTAGAACTAATAATTACTATAGACCATTCTATTCATCTAGTGTTGAATTTAATGATAGTTATGTTTTAATAAATAATACAAATCCAACAGGTGATTTCACAATTCAAACAGGAACAAATTTAACTAATATCGCAGCATATGATCAAAATGGTAATAGATTATATCCAAGAGATATTAGCAGTCCATATTCTACAGCTTATACATATGTTGATGTTGATGGAACTAATCAATATTCTAAATATGTATTAATAGGTAAACCAGTTAAAGTTACATTTAAAATTAAAAATGGTACTTGGTCAGATGGTACTAAAGATAATAAGATTCTAAACACATATTATCTTGCTACAATCAAAGATAGCGATATACCAACAGGTATGATAGCTAATACTGGTTATTCAAATGGTAGTTGGAATAATAATATATCTTTAGATATTTTAGATGATAACTATGAATATACATATAGTTTCAACAATACTCCAGTAGATAATAATACAGATTCTAATACTACAAATGAAACAAATCCAAAAACAGGTGAAAGTACACTTATGTATGCTATTGTATTATTAGGTAGTACTTGTGGAATAATAGGGGTAAGAGAATATAAAAAAAGACTAGGGTAATCTAGTCTTTATGAAATTGGAACGAGGCGATAAATATGAAATATGTACTCGATATAAATATGGTTAGACCAGGCATGAAACTTTTAGAGACTGTTGTTGCACCTAATGGTATAGCTTTAATTAAAGGTGGGACTATATTAACTGAAAGCCATATAGAATTATTAAAAAGACGTGGTACTTCTGAATTATCTATTGATTTAAATCCAGATGAA
>Ga0310691_10007119_pt1 | contig 11746 bp, 11 predicted proteins | sample 176DNAGHGlowgp2_FD_203887 | JGI IMG/M metagenome (GOLD analysis project Ga0310691, IMG submission 203887) | Sheep rumen microbial communities from Palmerston North, Manawatu-Wanganui, New Zealand - 1766 DNA GHGlow gp2 (v2) (version 2) | ecosystem: Host-associated > Mammals > Digestive system >... | reverse complement strand
TATTGAGACAATCCAGAACATCTTCAAGATCGAGGAGTTGAAAAAGAGAATCGTTTACACGGTTCTCTTGATCCTCGTTTATCGACTGGGCTGTTTCATCGTGCTTCCTGGCATTGATGCAACGCTTCTCGCAAGCCTGCAGAGCAGCACTCAGGAGGGTCTCGTCGGCCTTCTCAACATGTTCTCGGGCGGCGCTTTCGGTAACGCTTCGATCTTTGCCCTCGGTGTGATGCCTTACATCTCGGCATCCATCGTCGTCCAGCTTCTCGGTATGTTCGTTCCCTACTTCAGGAAACTCCAGATGGAGGGACAGAGCGGCCGTAAGAAGATCAACCAGCTCACCAGGTATCTGACCATCGCTATCCTTGCGATCCAGTGCCCCGCCTACATGGCTCAGGTTCACAATCAGGTTCCCGGACAGGCTTTCGTAGCCGTAAATGAACTCGGTTGGAGCAACTTTACATACAATATCGTATGTACTCTCATCCTCATGGCAGGATCAATGTTCGTGATGTGGCTCGGTGAAAGGATTACTGATCGTGGTATCGGTAACGGTATTTCCCTCATCATCATGATCGGTATCGTAGCACGTCTCCCTTACGCTCTCGCAGCTGAATTCGGTGAGAAGTTCACCACTACAAACGGTGGTCTCCTCATCCTCGTAGTTGAGCTCGTGGCTCTCTTCCTGGTATTCGTTGCAGCTATCGCTCTCGTCCAGGCAGTAAGGCGTGTTCCTGTACAGTATGCCAAGAGAATTGTCGGAAACCGTCAGTATGGTGGTGTCCGCCAGTACATCCCTCTGAAGATCAATGCAGCCGGCGTTATGCCTATCATCTTCGCCCAGGCTCTTATGCTCTTCCCTCTCATTTTCTCAAGGTGGGATGCTACCCGTGGTCTTGCCGCAACACTCGGCAACTATACCGGCTTCTGGTACAATCTTATATTCGGACTCCTCGTTGTCGCCTTCACATACTTCTATACAGCTGTTACTGTCAACCCGACAATGATGGCAGAGGATATGAAGAAGAACGGCGGCTTCATCCCTGGAGTAAAGCCCGGTAAGAAGACCGTTGAGTATCTTGACAGCATCATGTCAAAGGTTACTCTCCCCGGATCTATCTTCCTCGCTCTTATCGCGATCCTTCCCGCTTTCGCAAGGATCCTCGGTGTCACCGACGCATTCGCAAGCTTCTACGGAGGTACTTCCCTCCTTATCCTTGTAGGTGTTGTCCTCGACACACTCCAGCAGATTGAGAGCTACCTTCTCATGCGTCACTATGACGGTCTGATGAAGACCGGACGTCTGAGCGGTCGCTCCGGAATGTAATTTTTGGATAATAAAAAGCGTTTGATGGTAAAACCGAAAACACAGGAAGAGATAGAGCTTCTCAAGATTAATGGCGATCTGGTGTCAAGGACACTGGCGGAAGTCGGTAAGATGGTTGCCCCTGGTGTGACAACTAAAGAGTTGGATAGGGTAGCTGAGACTTTTATCCGTGATCATGGTGCAGTTCCCAACTTCCTCGGTTACGATGGTTTCCCCGCATCCATCTGCGCCTCTGTGAACGATGTAGTAGTCCATGGTTTTCCTTCGGATTACGTTCTCAAAGAAGGAGACATCGTCTCCATCGACCTGGGAACATTGTTCAAAGGTTATAACGGTGATTCAGCGTACACTTTCCCCGTTGGGGAAGTGGACGCCGAAACCCGGAAACTTCTTCAGGTAACTAAGGAGAGCCTTTACAGAGGTATAAGTCAGGCTGTGGCGGGCAACAGGACCGGTGATATCGGACACGCGGTGCAATCCTATGTCGAGTCATTCGGATACGGTGTCGTTCGTGAACTCGAAGGACACGGAATCGGGAGGGACATGCACGAGAACCCCGGAGTTCCCAATTACGGACGCCCGGGACACGGAGTGAAACTCCTCGACGGAATGACAATATGTATCGAGCCTATGATCAACGCGGGAACCCGCGGGGTGTACTTAGCTAGAAACGGTTGGGCAGTACATACCTCGGATCATAAGAAATCGGCACATTTCGAACTTACGGTTGTTGTCCGTAACGGTAAGGCTGAGCAGCTGTCGACCTTTGATTATATCGAGAAGGACTCAAGTATTAATTTTGTTTAAATTTTAAGTGGTATTTTAATGTCGAAACAACAGGCAATAGAGCAGGACGGGGTCATTATTGAGACACTCCCCAATGCAATGTTCAAGGTGGAGTTGGAGAACGGCCACGTTATTCTAGCCCATATCTCCGGGAAGATGCGGCAAAACTTCATCCACATTCTCCTCGGTGACAGAGTTAAAGTTGAAATGTCACCTTATGATTTAACCAAGGGAAGAATATCCTTCAGATACAAATAAAATTTTCGCATTATGAAAGTAAAGACATCCATCAAGAAGCGCAGCGAGGATTGCAAGATTGTCCGCCGCAAGGGCAAACTTTATGTAATCTGCAAGAAGAACCCCAAGTTCAAAATGCGCCAGGGATAATACGATTATTCCAGATTTTCTGGATGATTAACACGTTAACAAAAAAGCAGATATAAATTATGGCAAGAATAGCCGGTGTTGATTTACCGAACAACAAGAGGGGTGAGATCGGACTTACCTATATCTACGGAATCGGCCGCTCCTCAGCAAGGAAGATACTCGACAAGTGCGGTATCGACTATGACACCAAGGTCAATGAGTGGGATGATGACCAGATCGCCAAGATCCGTACTGAGATCGCTAGCGAGTACAAGATCGAAGGTGAACTCCGTTCAACTGTCCAGATGAACATCAAGCGACTGATGGATATCGGTTGCTACCGTGGTATCCGTCACCGTATCGGTCTTCCCGTCCGCGGACAGAGCACCAAGAACAATGCCCGCACCCGTAAGGGTAAGAAGAAGACTGTTGCTAACAAGAAGAAGGCAACCAAATAATTGATGAATTATGGCAAAGAAGACAACAACAGCAAAGAAGAGAGTCGTTAAGGTCGAAGCCGTTGGTGAGGCTCATATTTCATCAACCTTCAACAACGTCATCGTCGCTCTCACAAACAACCTTGGCCAGGTTATCAGCTGGTCATCAGCAGGAAAGTGCGGTTTCCGCGGTTCCAAGAAGAATACTCCTTACGCTGCCCAGATGGCTGCTGAGGATGCCTCCAAGGCCGCTTTCGACGCAGGTCTCCGCAAGGTCAAGTGCTATGTAAAGGGTCCCGGCGCAGGACGTGAGTCCGCTATCAGGACTATCAACAATGCAGGTATCGAGGTTACCGAGATTATCGACGTCACCCCTATGCCCCACAACGGATGCCGTCCTAAAGGCCGTCGTAAAGTTTAATTAATTAAAGAAGATTTGCTATGGCAAGATATACTGGACCCAGCACCAAGATCGCACGTAAATTCGGTGAGCCTGTTTATGGCCCCGACAAATACTTCGAGAAGAGAAATTATGCTCCCGGTCAGCATGGCGCAGCCCGCAAGCGCGGCAAGAAGTCCACTGATTACGGTGCACAGCTCAAAGAGAAGCAGAAAGTCAAATACATGTACGGAGTTCTCGAGCGTCAGTTCCGCGGAACTTACGAGAAGGCTTCCCGCATGGCAGGACAGAAGGGTGAAAACCTCCTCTTCCTCCTTGAGTCACGTCTCGACAATATCGTTTACCGCCTCGGAATAGCTCCCACCAGGGCAGCTGCCCGTCAGCTCGTTCTCCACAAGCACATCACCCTCAACGGAGAGGTTTGCAACATTCCTTCCGCACAGGTTAAGGCTGGAGACGTTGTCGCTGTAAGGGAAAGGTCTAAGAGCCTCGAGGTTATCACCAACAGCGTTGCTAACGCAACCCGTTACTCATGGCTTGAGTTCGATGCAAAGTCTCTCTGCGGAAAATATCTCAACGTCCCCGCACGTGAGGAGATCCCTGAGAACATCAACGAGCAGCTTATCGTCGACCTCTACTCCAAGTAATTTTTAACACCTTAATAAGAAATATTATGGCAATCTTAGCATTTCAGAAACCGGACAAGGTAATCATGCTCGAAGGCACTGATACCGTCGGCCGTTTCGAGTTCAGGCCCCTTGAGCCTGGATACGGACAGACCATCGGCAACGCTCTCCGTCGCATCCTCTTATCTTCTCTGGAAGGTTTTGCTATCAGCTCGATAAAGATCACCGGTGTGAACCAGGAGTTCGCAACTATTCCCGGTGTCATCGAGGGAATGCAGGAGATCATCCTGAACCTCAAGCAGGTTCGTTTCAAGAAGATGGTCGACTCTGTTGATTCCGAGGTAGCAAACATCACTATTAGCGGTAAGCAGGAGTTTACCGCAGAGGATATTTCCAAGGGATTGTCTTCTTTCAAGGTGTTGAATCCTGAGCTGCATATTTGCACACTGGAGCCCGCCATCAAACTCGAAATGTCCATCACCATCACCAAGGGCCGTGGATTCGTTCCCGCCGAGGAGGAAAGGGATGAGAACACTCCTATCGGGACAATTCCCGTGGATGCCATCTACACCCCTATCCGCAAGGTCAACTGGACAGTTGAGGACTGGCGTGTCGAGCAGAAGACGGACTACGAGAAACTGAACCTCGAGATCGTAACCGACGGTTCAATCTCTCCGAACGCTGCCCTCCAGGATGCAGCCAACATCCTTATCTATCATTTCAAGCTTTTCACGGACGACAAGAAGATCTCTATCGAGAATGCAGTTGAGACCGACTCCAAGGAACTTGACGAGGAATCACTCCGCATGAGGCATCTCCTCCTTACCAAGCTCTCAGACATGGGTCTCTCAGTCAGGGCATACAACTGCCTCAAGGCTGCTGACATCGACACCTTCGCTGACCTCGTATCCTACTCAAGGGCCGAGCTCATGAAGTTCCGCAACTTCGGAAGGAAGTCCCTCAATGAGATTGACATTATCGTCGAGAAGATGAAATTGTCGTTCGGCATGGATGTAAGAAAATATAATATCGAACCAAAGAAAAAGGCTAACGTATAATCATGAGACATAATAAAGCATTCAATCACCTTGGACGCAAGAGCGGTCACCGCAAGGCAATGCTCGCAAACATGGCTTCTTCTCTTATCGAGCATAAGAGGATCAACACCACTGTAGCGAAGGCCAAGGCCCTTAAGAGCTATGTCGAGCCCCTTATCACCAAGTCCAAAGAGGACACAACACACTCCCGTAGGATCGTGTTCAGCTACCTCAAGGACAAGAATGCAGTGAAAGAGCTCTTCAGCACCATCGCACCCAAGGTTGCTGACCGTCCCGGTGGATACCTCCGTGTTCTCCACACTGGTTTCCGTCAGGGTGACGCCGCTGACATGGCACTCGTAGAGTTCGTTGACTTCAACGAGGCAGCTCTCGGAGCAGCAAAAGAGGCTAAGAAGAGCACTCGCCGCAGCCGCGCAAAGAAGGCCGCTGAGGCTCCCGCAGCAGAAGCACCTGCAGAGGAAGCTCCCAAAGCTGAATAATACTCCTTACCGGACTTGAGGTCCGGCACATGATCCCCGGGGCAGAAAACTGCTTCGGGGATTATTTTTCCCCATCATTTTGTGGGCTTTGGGGAACCTGCAACGTGGAAGCTTTGATTTTTTTGGACACTTGGCGCCCTTTATGTGCCACGAAATCAGGCGTTACGTTGACAACTGACCTAAAAACTTACAATTTTGACACTTTCTCCCTTAAAGTGTTTTTCTATTGGGACAAATGACTATATTTGTCAATAATTAATCAATCACATAATTCAAAACTAAAGTAACCATGGACTTGTTATTCTATCTGGTGCCTATAGCGTCCCTGATAGCGCTATTCTTCGCATGGCTCTTCTTCCGTCAGATGATGAAGGAAAGCGAAGGCACGCCTACCATGAAAGAAATTGCCCAGTATGTGCGTGAGGGGGCAATGGCTTATCTGAAACAGCAGTACAAGGTTGTCGTAATCGTCTTTATCGTACTTGCCGTTTTCTTTGCCATCCTCGCTTACGGTTTCGGAATCCAGAACCCTTGGGTACCGTTCGCCTTCCTGACCGGAGGTTTCTTCTCGGGACTTGCCGGATTCATCGGAATGAAGACCGCCACATACGCATCGGCCAGAACAGCAAATGCCGTCAGCAGATCCCTCAACGCAGGACTCAAGCTTGCCTTCCGTTCAGGAGCTGTCATGGGACTTACTGTCGTAGGCCTCGGCCTTCTCGATATATCAATCTGGTATTGGATTCTCCAGAGCGTTTATGAACCCACCGTTTCCCAGAACCTTGTCGTCATCACCACAACGATGCTTACCTTCGGAATGGGTGCTTCCACACAGGCTCTCTTCGCAAGGGTCGGCGGAGGTATATATACCAAGGCAGCTGACGTAGGTGCCGATATAGTCGGAAAGGTTGAGCAGGACATCCCTGAGGATGATCCCCGTAACCCCGCTACAATCGCGGACAACGTAGGTGACAACGTGGGTGATGTTGCCGGTATGGGCGCTGACCTCTATGAGTCTTACTGCGGATCCATTCTCGCAACCATGGCTCTTGGCGCTTCCGCATTCTTCGGTGACACCGTGATGCAGACAAAGGCCATTTATGCCCCTATGATGATTGCCGCCATAGGAGTAGTTCTCTCCATCATCGGTATCTATGCCGTCAGGACCAAGGACGGAGCAGGACTTCAGCAGCTTCTCAAATCCCTCAGTATCGGAACCAACCTCAGCGCATGCCTTATCGCTGTCGTTACTTTCGCGATATTCTATATGCTGGGATTCAGCAACTGGTGGCAGCTTTCACTTTCCGTACTCAGCGGTCTTCTTGCAGGAGTCATCATCGGAAAGGTTACAGAGTACTATACATCACATTCATATAAGCCTACACAGAAGTTGGCCGAGAGTTCCCAGACCGGTTCAGCTACCGTCATCATCGGCGGCGTAGGTCTCGGTATGATCTCAACCGCTATCCCCGTTGTGACGATAGCATGCGCCATCCTCCTTTCTTACTCATTCGCTACCGGATTCTCATTTGATCCCGCTCTCATCACAAAGGGACTTTACGGAATCAGCATCGCTGCTGTCGGTATGCTCTCAACCCTCGGAATCACCCTCGCAACCGATGCATACGGCCCCATCGCCGACAACGCCGGCGGAAACGCCCAGATGAGTGAGCTCGATCCCATCGTGCGTGAAAGGACTGACGTGCTCGATGCTCTCGGCAACACTACTGCCGCTACCGGTAAGGGCTTTGCGATCGGTTCCGCTGCCCTCACCGCTCTCGCTCTCCTCGCATCATATATAGAGGAAATAAAGATCGGATTCGGTCATATTGCGGAGAAGGGTGGAGCCATGGCTGCACAGTACGCCGAATTGGCTAAAGCCAACATCCCCGAGATTGTGGAGCACTTCAACATCACCCTGATGAACCCCGTCGTCCTTACGGGAGTTTTCATCGGATCGATGATGGCATTCCTCTTCTGCGGACTCACGATGAACGCCGTAGGTAGGGCAGCCCAGAAGATGGTCGTTGAAGTAAGGCGCCAGTTCCGTGAAATCGCCGGTATCCTCGAAGGAAAGAAGAGACCCGACTATACAAGCTGCGTCAGGATTTCCACGAAGGCCGCACAGCATGAGATGGTATTCCCTTCAATCCTTGCGATCGTGGTTCCTGTCCTGGTCGGTGTCATTCTCGGCCCTGCCGGAGTAATCGGTCTTCTTGCCGGAGGCCTCGGAGCCGGATTCGTGCTGGCTATATTCCTGGCCAATTCAGGAGGAGCATGGGACAATGCCAAGAAGTATGTTGAGGAAGGACATTTCGGAGGCAAGAATTCCGAGTGCCACAAGGCAACAATCGTCGGAGATACCGTCGGAGATCCCTTCAAGGACACCTCAGGTCCATCACTCAACATCCTCATAAAGCTTATGAGCATGGTTTCAATCGTGATGGCCGGTCTTACGGTGCTCATCCACGGATAACCGCATCTGAGTGACAAAAAATGTCCCTTCGGGGACATTTTTTTGATAAAGACCGAAACTTTTTTTAAATTGCGCCCTTACAATCCTTCAGAGGGCGTTTTTTTAATATTTCAGTGTTATGAAAAGGATCACAATCAGGGACGTGGCCAAGGAAGCAGGAGTATCAGTAACTCTTGTCTCATTCGTTATGAATGCAAAAAGAGACAAAGATGGTAATCTTGACTGCCCGGTCAATCCGGAAACCGCAAAAAGGGTACTGCAGGTCGCCCAGAGACTGGGATACCGCAGAAACTATGCGGCGGCTTCTCTTCGCAGCGGTAAATCCAATGCGATTGCTGTGATTCCGAATGATATCTCCAACAAGTTTTTCGCCGGTATTTCGCGATGCATCGAGGACAAGGCCCGCGCCATGGGTTACACCGTATTCTACGCAAGTTCCGACGAGAGTTCCGAAAGACTGGAAAGCGTCATCGATGCTGTTCTTGCCCACAATATCGATGGAATGATTGTAGCTCCCTGTACAGGTGGAGAGGCTGCAATCAACAAAGCTATTGACGCCAAAGTTCCCGTTGTCCTTCTCGACCGTGATGTCGAGAACATGCCGGGAGTGGGAAGAGTTCTGCTCGATGATGTTGAAGCCGGCCGAATGGGTACCGAGCTCCTTCTCAGCAAGGGCTTCGAGAACATTGAGATGATATCCTATACGCTGGGCATTTCGAGTCTCTCAGAAAGGGAGATGGGTTACAGGAAGGCTATGATGGACCATGACAAGTATGACAATGCCAGGGTTCATTACACCACCTACGGAGATGCAGCATCAGATGTCGAGAAGTTCATAAAGAACGGTATCGACCGCGGTGTTGACGCATTCTTCCTCCCCACTTATTCCCTTTCGGCTCTGGTTCTTTCAGCGATGAAGAAACTCGGGCTCAAGACTCCTGATGACCTTGCTATCGTCGGATTCGATGAGAGTGATATCTACAGTCTCTACTCAACGACAGTAACCCACATTGTCCAGCCGCTCAAGTCTCTTGGTGAAAAGTCGGTCGAGGTTCTCGTCAACATGATTGACGGCAAACCCGCAGAGAGCATTATCCTCAAACCCGACCTCATTCCCGGAGGCTCTACAGAGAAGGTTTCAAAGAACAAGTAGGGGATTCTTCTGGAAATCCTGTAACTATTAAAGCGATAGGGCGATCCTCAGTAATGGGGACCGCCTTTTTGCATCCTGACCGGGGACCGGATTTTGTCCCCAATCTTACGTATTTATTCTTCTGTTTTTTCAAGAATATTTATAATTTTGTGTCTCGTATACAATGAAGTATACGATTAAACATTTTTGAACTATGCAATTGGACGGAAGACGCGAGAGCACGAACGTTGACGATCGCCGCACCAGCGGAGGCGCCGTAGCAGGTGGCCTCGGAATAGCAGGTGTAGTTATAGCTGGACTCATTTATCTGCTGACCGGTCAGCAAGTGGATCCCTCACAGTTTGATATGGGTCAGACAACAACCCAGACAAATGTCGAATTCACCCAGGAGGAGCAGGAACTTGCAAGCTTTGCCAAGAAGATTCTTGCGGGAACTGAAGATATCTGGACCGCTTATTTTTCACAGGCCGGTCTCGGAAACTATGTTTCCCCGACTATGGTTCTCTATACCGGAACAACCCGTTCGGGTTGCGGAACCGGCAGCGCATCCATGGGCCCCTTCTACTGCTCAGCGGACCAGTGCCTGTATATAGACCTTTCATTCTTCTCATCAATGAAACGGCAGCTCGGTGCCGACGGTGACTTCGCATATGCTTACGTCATCGCCCATGAGGTCGGTCACCATGTCGAGAACCAGCTCGGTGTGCTCGGACAGGCACATCAGCAGATGGCAAGGATGAGGGAAGCCGCAGCAAACCAGATGAGCGTAAGGATTGAACTTCTGGCAGACTTCCTTGCAGGTGTTTGGGCACATTACGACAATGAGGTTTACGGATCTCTTGAGGCAGGTGATCTCGAGGAGGCCATCAGGTGTGCATCCGTAATCGGAGACGACTACCTGCAGAAGAAAGCCCAGGGCTTCGCCGTAGAGGAATCATTCACTCACGGAACAGCCGAGCAGAGAGTCAAGTGGCTTGCAGCCGGACTCCAGTCCGGAGATGTCAACCAGGGACTCAAGATATTCAACATGAACTACAACGATCTTTAGTACAGTTATGGCCACCCGCAAGGTGGCCATTTGCGAAAACATCATATCTGAAAGATTCACGAATTTCTAAAGCATCATGAAACATTTCACATTACCGAAAGATGGAGGTCTTATCGAGGACAATCTTCCCCGCAATATCCTCCATGCTTACGAAAAAATCACAGCGGAGGTTTACCCCGATTCTACAGAAGCGTCTGACAAGATTGCCGACATCATCATCAAATCCATAAAGGATTTCGAGGCGGCGAACATGGGACGCAATTTCAAGCTCGGTCTGACGACCGGTGCCTCTCCCGTTTCCCTGTACAAATGGCTTACCCGCCGTTACCAGGAAGGTAAGATTTCCTTCAAGAACGTCGAGATCTTTTCCATTGACGAGTATTACCCCATGATCGACAGGGCCCAGGGCAGAAACCGCCGTCTGTTCAATGAACTTCTGGATGTTGTGGATATCCCCAAGGAGAATATCCATATCCCCGATCTTCTCGAACACCAGGAGGATGTCACGGATTTCTGCGCCAAATTCGAGAAGGCAAGCCGTGGACTCGATCTTCTCGTGATCGGTGTCGGAGAAACAGGTCAGGTCGGATTCAACGAGGCAGGAACTTCAGACAAGAGCCGTACCCGTTCCGTAAGGTTCTCCTACCGTTCACGTAAACGTCAGGCAAGCAACTTCAACGGCAATATCGCCCATACCCCCGAAGGAGGAATCACCATGGGTATCGACACCATGATGAGCGCAAAACGCATCATCCTTATGGCATGGGGCGAGGAAAAGGCCAATGCAGTATATAAAGTGGTCGAAGGCGATATCGATCCCGCTTATGCGGCATCCTTCCTGCAGCGCCACGACAATATAACCCTCTTCGCTGACGAGACTTCAGCCGCCCTCCTGACCAGAGTTGTTTCTCCATGGATGGTGGGTCCCTGCAACTGGACACCGAAGTTCATCAGAAAAGCCGTCGTATGGCTTTGCGGAGTGGTCGACAAACCCATTCTGAAACTTACCCAGAAAGATTACCTTGACAACTCCCTCGGAGAACTCCTCGAGCTTTACGGACCTTACGACAAGATCAATATCGATGTCTTCAATGACCTTCAGCATACGATAACCGGATGGCCCGGCGGAAAGCCCAATGCCGATGATTCCACGAGGCCCGTCAAATCCCTTCCCTTCCCCAAGAAGGTTCTCATTTTCTCCCCTCACCCGGATGACGATGTGATTTCAATGGGAGGAACATTCATCCGCCTTGTTGAACAGGGACACGATGTGCACGTTGCCTATGAGACCTCCGGCGACCTTGCCGTCCACGACGATGTCGTCCTTCAGCATATGGATGCAGCAAAGCAGCTCGGCTTCGGCGACAGGTTTGATGAGGTCAAGAAGATCATAGACTCCAAACGCCCCGGTCAGCCCGAACCCAAGGAACTTCTCCGCATCAAGGGAGCCATCAGGCGTAGCGAGGCCCGCTCCGCAGACAGGTCCTTCGGTCTTAATGACAACACGAATGTCCATTTCCTGGACCTTCCGTTCTATGAGTCCGGCGGAGTGCTCAAACTTCCCAGAACTCAGGTTGATCTTGATATAAT
>Ga0310691_10007116_pt1 | contig 11750 bp, 9 predicted proteins | sample 176DNAGHGlowgp2_FD_203887 | JGI IMG/M metagenome (GOLD analysis project Ga0310691, IMG submission 203887) | Sheep rumen microbial communities from Palmerston North, Manawatu-Wanganui, New Zealand - 1766 DNA GHGlow gp2 (v2) (version 2) | ecosystem: Host-associated > Mammals > Digestive system >... | reverse complement strand
ATGCACAACCGATTTGATGCCTTTTTTGCAAGCATGTTTTACTATGGCCAAGTCTTTCAACAAGCCGAAAGAAGCACTTGTGCACACATGAACAACATCAAATTGTTTTTGTTTGGTAACCTTTTTAAAGCTTTTGTATAGTGGATAATAGTTTTGGATGCCGTTCCTAATCCTACGAAATGTGGAATCCGTTCCAAATCCCGCTCTTGAATTGGCGTTGTACAGTAACTCCAAATACAAATCATCCTCATGACTTTTATAATAGGTGATGATATAATCCGTCCATTTTGCTATACCACCATCAAGATGGTCACCGTATGGAGAAACTAATAATACTTTCATTTTCCCATCTTTTATTTGTTCATTAACTTTTCCAAATTATCACTGCTATAATTTTCATCTTGATTCGATTAGTTTTTTATATCCATTAATAAAAGATTCTTGCGACAGTTTCTGCTCTGCTAAAGTGCGACTACGACTACAAAAATATTTGTATTCTTCGTCATCCAATGAAAACAATTTCTCAAAAGCCACAACTATACTATCAATATCTTTGGGATTGAATAAAAAACCATTCTCACCTTGAAGTACATACTTCGAATTATCACACACATCACTGCAAACAATTGGCAAGCCACAAGCCATAGCCTCGCAAATCACATTGGGTGTTCCTTCATAAAATGAAGGTAAGCAGAAACAATCAGCTTCTTGATAACGTTCACGAATATTGATCGTTTTCTCTTTTAGTTCAATAAAATCGGACACGCCGAGTTTTTCCATCTTCGACTTACACTGATTATAATAATCAACATATTTTATGTTTAAGCCATACCAACTGATGTGGAAACGATACCCTTTGGCCTTCAATGCTGCTACCGCATCAATAAAGCCCAATGTGTTTTTTGATGCCCAAATAGTAGCAGCAACCATTACCTTTGGTATTTCTCTGCGATGCCGCTCTTGAGGTGGAATAAAATGCTCGAGATCCACAAAATTTGGAATAGTAACTATCTTATTTGCCAACTTTGGGAAATGTGTCCGCATGTATGTCTCTTGCGAATAAGCATTAGGCACCACATAATCGGCAAGTCTGAACAGATTAAACCTAATTTTTTCATTTCTGCCCGTATGTTGGGTGGTATTACGTTCGGACACAATTAGTTTAAACTTGTGGTTGAACATCTTAGCCACACATGCACAAATCGATGGCATTTCAAGGTACGAGATTACCACATCGGGTTTTAACTTTCGGATATAACGAGCCACATGCCATATCCTAAAAGTAGTTTCTTCCGCTTTCTTCAAATAAACATACGGTATACCATGAGATTGTAATAAATCGATATAGAAAGGAATGTCATGATAACATGTCACGGTTACATCATACCCTGTCTTTTTCAAAAAACAAGCAAGTCCAACGAGCTGCCGTTGCGCTCCACCAGAGCCAAGACTATCAATAAAACAGAGGACATTTTTCATGCTCAATTCAGGATTAATTCATTGTAGTACCACCAATAATGTTAAACACTTTGTTCAGAGATAGAAATAGTTTTAATATTTTTTGATCCTAAAGATTCAAAACCTGTTGCCAAATAGTATCCTAACACCATGGCTGAGCTACGAGGGACCCCGTTAAAAGACATTGAAAAGAATGAAATAAGAAAATAAATAATCAAGAACATACCTATTGACATAAAGGCTTGAGGATGGTGTTGAGTCCTTCTCCAGACTTTATAAAGGGCAATCCAATAGATTATATATATCAGTATTCCGACTAACCCTTGTTCAATCGCAAGTGACAGCCAATCGTTGTGAGCATATTGTCCTAGAAGTAAAAGAATTGAGTTGGCTCCATTACCGAACAGCAAATGAAACGGGCTATCTTGATTAATAAAAGATTGAAAAATTTCGGAATACAATACGTCTCTGCCACTGGAATCACCCGACTCGGTTTGGACTACACGTAATTGGAAATAGGCACTTGTCTCCATCATATACCTAACAAAGTAATAGACCATAACTGCCACAGACATACTAGCAAGAACAACAAACCATCTTCTCTTATTAGAAGCCCCTTTCATATTATTGGCCAAAAACCATATTATGCACAAGCCACCCGAGAGCATAGCACCACGCTTCATACTTAAAACAATATAATAAGCACATATTGCTAAAAAAAGATACTGAAGCATTGGCTTTTTATAAAACAGCACAATGACGGGCAGCAAACCAACAAAGGCATATCCCGAATTATTAGTGAATTCCTCAGCGAAGGTCTTGTTTTCTATAGCTAATTGTACCAACCTGGCTTGATTGCTCATAAAATTAGAAATAGCCAATGCTAAAAAAACAAAAGCCATATATTTCATTGTTTTTTCTGTCAACAGCCCCCTTTTAGCGAACACATAAAAAGCATAAATAGGCAAAAGTGACATATAAATAACAACCAAATAGTTTGTTTTTGATAATAAGCCATACCCGACATAATACTGTTTACTATTCACCATCATAGCAACCCCGTATATAGTAAACATAAGTATTAAAACATTCAACACTTTAAAATATGAGGGAAGCCTGTATCTCAAATTAGCTATTACTGCATAATAACCAGACATTAAGACAAAGACAAATTGGATAATTCGCATGATAGAACTACCCGAAGTAATTAACACACCATTCAACAAGCTAAGAACGATGATGAGTAAATAGAGATGACATATATTGAAACGATGTTTCACGACAAATTCAATAAATGCTATTTATTTAATAATAATCTCACAAAATCCTCCACCTTCAGCTTCGTCGAACCCAACACGTTGAAGTCACCTTCCTCGAAAACGAAGTCACCGTCTTTATATACATAGCGACCGTGATGGCCGTCGATGCTCATCTGATAGTCAAGATATGAACCGAAGAATGCCTGAAGCTCGTTGATGGAATACTTACCGTCTTTGGTTTCAAAAATGTCGACATCCATACAACGAAACCCGCCTTTTTCGCAAATTTCATGCACCATATTTAACAACTCGCGTGGCGGTGCCACCCAACCCACCATACCAGAACCACTGGCAAACTCACCTTTCAACAGTTTCTGGTGACCGAAATATGAATCACCGACTTTGAGGATACGCCATTCGTGCAGAACATTTTTCACAAAGTCTTGCACGATGAAATAGTCTTTCTGACGATTTCTAATGTCCCACATCGGTGGCACATACCAATGATGGAAACGCATCTTATAGGCCCAGCCGGGACGAAGGAAACGAACCGAATCAGTCAAGCATTTCTTTGCCATTCGTTTTGCCTTCGCCTTGCTCTTCACAATAACCACTTTAGATGCTCCTGCACCCACATTGGCTTTGGTCACAATGGGATATTGGCAAGTCTCTAAATAATCCAAAGCTTCTTTTCTGCTTGTAAACGTCCTAGTTTTGGCATGCGGATAACCGTTGATTTCGAGCCAAGCAGCCATATTGCGCTTGCTTTCGTGGATGTAAAGCCCGGTGAAGTCGGGATAAATGGGACGCTTCATCACTTGCGAGACAAAGAAATAGCGCTCGTCCTGAATGGTCTTCAGTTCTTGCGAGATGCAGTTCGACGGGCAGAAAAAGCCGTCACAATCACCAGCGGCCTTTACGTTTTCAATCCAGTTCGCCGAAAAGATATCCACCACCTGATAGTCAACACCAAGTTCTTGGCAAGACTTCACCGCTTGCTCCACCACCGTTGGCCCCATGGGGGTCGTAAAAATGCCTATTTTCATAATTATTTAAATAATTCCCAAAAACGTCTCACATCTTGTTTGTAGACCCATTCGGAAAACGATTTACTAATCTCAAAACTAGTCTTGCGGTAGAGCAGTGATGGCGCATTATTAACTTCATAGAAAAAAAGGCCATTCTCTTCATACATTGGTTCCGCTATAGACATATAGCGAGTACCCTCAATCGCATTACCGGCATCGGCGGCAGAATCGATAATCAGACAACCTTTCTTTACCTGTTTGAGTTGTTCTTTGGTTATAATGTGGGCCACGCTCGAATCCACCTCTATGCCATTGATGATAATATCATAGTCACCAATAGTCTCATAGAATTCGTTCATTGTCTTGCGATAGAACATACGCACATCAGCATTATACTTCGAGACATAATTATATGCGCCTTGCGAGCAACTACCACTAGCCAAAACGGCTATCTTATGATTTGAATCGGGATAAAAGCCGAAATAGAGCAATGCATGCTGTACACTAGCTACTCCTGCATAAAAACTGTTTTTCCAAACAAAGTTCTTCTTGATGAACGGCACCGGAATGTGCTTGTCACCAATATGCGCTGTCGGATAAATATTGTCAAGGTCGATGATATGCAGACCCTTCTTGCAGGCTATTTTTTGGTAGAACTCCGTACCAGAACCCGTAGGATGAGTCCAACCTATAATCATTTGGCCATCGCGAAGTTTGTCATAGTCTTCTGGCTGAATCAACTTCAAGCAGAAAATTGTGTCACAATTCTTGAAAATGTTTTCCCTTGTATCTATCTTACACCCTTTGGCCACATATTCGGCATCAACTATGCCTAAATTAGAACCGTAACCCGTTTCAATGATAAGTTCATTTTCAAATTCAGGTGTAATGTGTTCGGGCAACAGTGCCACTCTTTTTTCGCCCTGATAGGTGGGCTTGATGAATCCTAGTTGCATAATTATCTGTTTTTACATATATTGTTCAAATTCTTTTTTCATACCATGATTGGTGACTTGCAATGCACTGATTTCCCAGTTATCATTTCCTTCGATAATGCAAGGACCATCTGGAGTAATTGTAATATCCCAACCAATAGAGTGTACCTCTTTCAATTGCATGTGGAATTTTCTTATCATCTCTTTTGTTTCTTCAAAGTACGGCACTTCAAAATCCTTAAAAACAACATGCGTGTCGGGGTGTTCTTTGGTTTTCTTTCCATAACCAGGTTTGTAATAAGCCCATTCTCTTAGTTTTCCTGTTTCGACATCCAAACCCACTATCAAACCTCCAATAGCCCAATTATCAACAGTCATATCACCCAAACCCATTTTAAGAAAACTTGGCAGAATTATAACATTATTTGTTTTTTTATCGTACAAACTTGTTAATCTCACGCTATTTGTTGCTTTAGGAAATATTCTGCTCATTTTTTCGTGTTGATAAATGCGCTCTTGAACGAGATATTTCCCCGCACTTATTTTTTGTTGGAATTCTTCTATTGAATGCTCTTTTCCGTCTACGATAATGTGCTTGTCATTAATTTGAACTTGAAACACTCCATTTGCGCATTCCCCATCAATTAACTTAACATAAGAATCAACATTATATGTATTTATAAAATCAGCAAACGGTATGGTTTGTCTTGTTTCAAACACATAAACCTCATTTTTATTAATGATGGCAATGGTTTTGGGAGATCTAAAACCTAATGCATTAGAAACAATGCTGAAAAAAAACTTATCCCTCAAAATGGCTACTTGTGGATTTGTGTTCTTATGCATCAATTCCTCCCTTCTCGCTCTAAAAGTGGCATAATCTACATATTCTTTTTCATCACGCAGCCCTTTGATGTCAAAGCCATAAAGATAATAGAAATCATTTACATCGCCATATTTCAATACGTTTTTCAATTGTTCAAACCAAATTTTGGAGGGCGATTTCCGTCTATTGGCATATTCTGGGAAGTATGATGCGCCTTTAGCAATGTTTTTATCAGTAAAAAGGCGTTTTAATTCTCTTGCCCTATATATGGTTCCTAGATAGAGATTCTTTAATTGCTTTATCATACTTTTTTGTTATCGAATGTTCTTGTTTATATTATTTTTCTCGTATTGAATTAATTTGAAAACACTTTATATAAGTGTTATTTCGATTATCTATCTAATTCTGTTATTTCCCTTGAGACAAGGGATTTGATTATGGGCGCAAATGTCATATCTATCATCGTTTAATTACAAATGGTTTCTATAATAGCTGAACTCTTTATCTAATTCCGCTTCGCGTTTCTCATCGAAAACTCGTCTAACATCCTTCCTCTTAACCGTAGCAGGAACTCCTGTGTACATACAAAAAGAACCATTTTCGGTATAATCTTTATTGGCAAGAGAACCACTACCCAAAATGGAATACTCGGGCAAAACGCATCCTTTGCTTATTGTACATCGGTTTCCAATCCAACAGTTATCATGAATAACTATTGGTGAAGTTAAATTTGAGATAATTCCGTTATTGTCTTCCACATAATGGAAACTTGTGTCATAAAACTGACAATCCCATGTTACTTCAACCCTGTCACCAATTGTGATATGATCGAAGCACATGATTTTAGTGTTAGCTCCCAAAAAAGTCCCTTTGCTACCGATTTCCAACGTCGCTCCTTCGGAAACAAGAATGTATGTTCCTTGAATGAAGCTGATTGGGCCGTTGAGTATCATTGAGCCTCGATTATCCCAAATGGTCAGTGGTCTGCTGGTGGTAGGATAACAAGTGTCATTACCAATTCTAATAACAAAAGGTCTCGCCTCGCCTCTATAAATAATTGACCCTGAGAGATTTCGAAAAATCGTATCAGAATACAATAAGATAGGAAGTCGGATAGCCTGACGAAAAGGTAACACTTTGAAATTAATCCAGATGGATTTCAAAGGATTATGTTTCAGTAAAAAAAGATATAACCCAAAAGCTTGTTTGATTCGTTTCATGGTATAACAATTTCTTATTCAACAAAGCAGCTAAAATTCTATATCACAACATACCTTGTTGAGTCCACCATAATACCTTGTCGCGGTGTGATTCGCAGTTGATATAATCATTTATAAACAGCTTTTGTTTATTTTGAAGCAACGAAGGGAAAAAACCTTTTAATTGTAGTTTTCTAGCAAAAACGTTAATAGGTTCAAAAAATGATCCAATTAGTTTGTTACTGCGAGAATAATATTTATCCGTCTCCTCTTTTAAACGAGTATCGTCTTTTATAATTTCATTTAATTCCTCCAGTTTTGTATCAAATTGATGATTTGGCAACAGACAAACGCAACAATTCTCCGCATTCTGTTTATAGGGTATAATCTCAAAAGATATTTCAGCATCAATACTTATCATCACCATGAATCCTTCTTCCCACAACTGGTTTGATGTGGATGAATAATAGAAAAAATTACCCAACCCATAGAAAATAGGCTTTCCATTATAGACTTCATAACCACTATAACAATGCTGGTGATGATTCACAACAACATCTGCACCAGCATCAACAAAAAAACGATAGGTTTCCTTCATCCTTGGCGAAGGCAATTGCCAATGCTCGTGACCACCATGTACAATAACAATAACGTAATCAGCTTTAGTTTTGGCTTCGCGAATAGCGTAATATTGCTGAATTGGGTTCAATGGATTGGAACCCGCACATTTATCTGATGCTATGGAAAATTCATGTTCACAACAATTGATGATAGCAAGAATTTGCCCGTCAATGGTTTTATAAAATGTTTTTGAGGCCTCTTCTAAATTAATTCCTCCCCCAAAATACTCAATTCCATACTTATTTAATATGTTTATTGTGTTTTCAACTCCTTCATCACCATAATCACGGAAATGATTGTTAGCCAATGTGGCGCAGTCGAATCCTGCCCATTTTATAGCCTCAATACCGTTTTCATCACATCTCAAATTCGGGCCACATTTTGCAATAGGCTTAGCTTCACCTACAACAACTGGTGACTCCAAATTAAAAATAGAATAATCTGCTAAATCCGTCTTTTGTTTGACTTCTCCAAATATTGTTTCGAAGTCTTTATTGTTGAACAAATCGGTGACACGGTTGTCGGGACGATAGTCACCAGCTATAAGGATTTTCATTTATTCTTGATTAATTTTGGCATATTCAAAAGTGTCTTGCGCTCCTCATGGAACAACATAATGACAACAACATAAATGATGGCGGCAGTGATCGCATAGACGATATTCAACCATATACTATCGGTAGATGGCAAAAGCAACACCAATAGCATACAAGCTGCAGCGACGCACGATGGCAGGATGTTCGTAAACATTTTTCCTACAGGCATCTTGACGACCATACCCATAATACATAAGTTGACAGCTATTAGTTCTAAACGAACCAACGCACGAGCCACATATAGTGTTTCAAAACCATATCTAACCGCTATCAAAACCGTTGGCCATAGTGCTGCAATATGTAACAATTGAGCTAGCACGGACAACCTTGGTTTGCCTTTGGCGCGATATACTTCACTACTATAATGGCTTAGAACTATTGTAATAGAACTGGTCAAGCCCCACAATCCTACAAACCCAGCTGCTTCGGTCCATTGACTGCCAAGAATAAGTTCTGTAGCCAAATCACTGAAAATGAAGATCCCTACTCCAAGCGGAATTACCAATAAACCGACCAACTTTTGGAATCGGAAAAAAAGTGTTTGGAATTCGCCTTCGTCATTTTGCAACCGCGACAATGCAGAGAAAAGAATGGGAGTAGTAATGGCAGTAATCAAACCCATGATTTGTCCAACTAAGGCAGATGAGGTTTTATATAATCCCAAATAATACTGACTCAACATTGTTCCAACAATAAATACATCAACATAACTTGTCAGCCAGATGCTAATGGCTTCAATCATGCTCCACACCGTAAACGAAAACATTTCCTTGAATTTAGCGAAACTATAGAACCCTCTCGGCTTCCATCTCGAATAAACCGTCAGCAACACGGCATTAACAAGATTTACAGTGATGGTTCCTATAATCAAAGCCCAATAACTACGCAGCAAAAAGGCAAGAGGAACAGTCACAAGCAACGGAATTAGAGTGGAAATAATACGAACCCTTGCTAATGTTTTGAAGTCAAGGTCTCGCTTGAAAAGTGCCATCTGTATACTACTGAATGCTGCCAATGGAATAGACACACAAGCGATGATAAGCACATGCCCCAAGCCTGGGTTGCCAACGAGAGCTGCCAAAGGATTGGCGAAAATGGCAATGATTCCCCAAATGAAAAGTGACATCACCAGGTTGCTCCAAAAAGCGACATTAGTACTTTCATCTCGGTCCTGGTCATCTGTAAACTCGTGCTGTATGAGATATTTCTGGAAACCGGCATCGGTGAAAATTTCCGCAAACGTGATAATCATCGTCAGTGTTGTCACTACACCGAATGCTTCTGGCGTAAGTAGTCGCGCCAACACCATACTCGAAATTGGCGTGACGAGCTTCGCAGCCACTTCACCTATTGTTGACCACTTAGTTGCAGTCTTAACTTTTGTATTTAATTCTTGTGACATCTCAAATTAAACGATTAAAAACTTCCCTCCATTGTCGTCCGTATAAACTACGAAATCAAAACAGATCCGATGAGTGCCACAAAAAAGCCTACCCAAGGCAGACTGCAGAACCCAAAACAGAAAGAAGGCTCGTGTAATCATATAATCTTTCAATATGAACTACTTCATCAGCTACACGCTGAAGTAAAGGTAGCAGAATCTATCAATCCATTGCGGCAAAGGCTTCGTACGTCGTTTCTTACCATAGCCTATCCACACCAGCAGCACCCACATGCCAGCCGAGGCATAGACGGCTCGCATCAGCCTAGTCAAAGTAAACCTTATTATATTTATAACTAATTGGTTATACCTTATCCTATTGCACTGCCGAGTTTTCCTTTTAGCAGCGTAAGCGTTGGGAACAAGACCATAAAAGCCAAGGTGGCCACTAAGCAGCGCTTCAGTTAGTTGTTGTTTCAAAAGGAACGGTTTGGGCTGTGTGAAAGACTCTGCGACCACCTGCTGCGCGAAAGACCGGAAGGACCACTGTTATTATAGTTGTTATAATCTCTATGGATTGTTACTTGTAATAACTGGCTTACATCTAGCAAAATTCCAGTTGTGCCATAGCAAACTATAGGGGCACAGGGGGGGGAGTTTCACCAAGTGTGTCCAAGGCTCGGTGTCGCATTTGTCATCGACAGGTCCTCCCATGGTAGTGCAAATGGGCTTCAACTCGCAGCAGCAATCGCCACTCTCGAAAAGCTTAAGAATCTGTCCAACAGCTGGGAACAGAAAGAAATCGCTATCAAAATGTACATTGGGCGATTTGATGGTGGCCTCTGCCCTTGGATTGGTCATGATAGGTGTGCCGACAAATTTCTCTAACAAGAATTTAATGAATGGGTTATGCCTGAAATTACCGCCACGGGCTATATCCAGCATGAAGTAGGGTTTTTCGATGCGCAAGGCAAAGCCACGATTGAATGTCTCCTCTATCCATTTGCGGTATTTCACCATAGAACTGTTGAAGTAGGTCTCAATAGAATTGATGGCCAGTTGACGCATTTCCTCCATCTCCTCTTCGTAGGTTCGCATACAGGGGCTGCTACCTCTCACATTATAGCCTGCGTCAAGTACTCTGCGATACACGTCTTCAGGCGTGACTGGCAGCCAGCCGTCCTCCTTGAACTCCACCACATGGCAAACGAAGGTATGACCTGGCGCACTGGTAAGCAACGAAGCATCACAAAGGGCAATGACGTTCAAAGGGTCGCTTCCAAACTCAGGATAGTGCGCTTGTACCACCTTCTCGGCAATAGAGTACGGGAAATCGGGTGCTAGTGTTTGAATGGGTGCGATATAACGCTCCATCATGTAAGCCATGCTTTCCATTACAGCACATGCACCGAAGGTAATGGTTTGCTCGGTTCCCGTTCCATCAACAACATCAATCTGTATTTCAGGTATAGAATTCAAATCGCTCGATTCAAGTTCTTCTTTCAGGTTGCGGAGCTCCAGTATTTCAACTATTTCATCAATTTCTTCATAACTGCCATAAGTGAACGAGCGAACATAAAAGTTGGCAAACACATTGTCGGCAGCGGGTTCAGGGGCGTAGGGCACCTTGATGCTTCCGTCAGGCGATTGGCGTATAGCCTCGGCAGCCGACTTGATGAACTCAGACAAAGCATAAGCATTGGAGGCACCGTAAGTTGTGCTGATGTCCTGCAAAAAGTGAATGTATTCGTGGGCCAGAACAGAATAGTCCTCATCCGACATATAACCAAACGAGACATTAGTGTTGATTTCTATCCTAAAGCACGAATTTGAATAGAATCCAAGAATGTTTCTATACTGTTTTCGAGGTATTGGTGTGACGTTTGGCATGTTGTTATTTAGATATGACTCGAACGATACATGAAAGCAATATAAATGGTAATGAGACTATCTATAATACTCTTTATACCATTCTGCGAATTTGCGAAGACCTTCACGAAGCGTTATCTTCGGCACAAAACAAAAATCCCGTTCCAACGCCGAAGCATCAGCATAGGTAGTCGGCACATCGCCGGCTTGCATAGGCACGAGCTCCTTGTAGGCATCGAAATCATAATCCTCAGGCAACACACCCGCACGGACAAGCTCTTCTTGCAACGTCTGAACAAAATCCAAGAGGTTCTCGGGCTGTCCACCTCCAATATTATAGATTGCATACGGCGGTAACGGCAGGCCGTCTGAACCTTTCTTATGCTCTGGGGATTTCTTCATCACACGAACGATACCTTCAACAATGTCATCTACATAAGTGAAATCGCGGCGGCAATTACCATAGTTATAAATCTGGATAGTTTCGCCCTTCAAGAGTTTGTTGGTAAAACCGAAGTATGCCATGTCAGGCCGACCAGCGGGACCGTAGACTGTGAAAAAGCGCAGACCTGTAGTAG
>Ga0310691_10007115_pt1 | contig 11750 bp, 8 predicted proteins | sample 176DNAGHGlowgp2_FD_203887 | JGI IMG/M metagenome (GOLD analysis project Ga0310691, IMG submission 203887) | Sheep rumen microbial communities from Palmerston North, Manawatu-Wanganui, New Zealand - 1766 DNA GHGlow gp2 (v2) (version 2) | ecosystem: Host-associated > Mammals > Digestive system >... | reverse complement strand
TTCTAAGCGGTCCTTGGCCTGAAACCATTACTCTCCATGCTGTCAAGGGCAAAAGTACTATCGTCATCACCGTTATGTAGTATCCCTAAAAAACGAAGGCGTGGGAAGACACTAGAATTAAAAAGCCGCACGAATCTCATGAGTCACCCATGTCACCATGCATAATTTCCTGTTTATAGGGGTTTCAAGAGAGTCTACCACTCTGAAATGTTAAAACCACCGAAGTCAAGAGGCAATATACCGTTTGAACTGCCTGCCATCGAGGGGTGTACGCTTGCCGTCCATCCCGCTCGGCTTTGCCGCTTATATGAGCGTAGCGAGTCTTAAGAACTGAGTTACTGAAATTCCAAGCAGAATGTGTCGTAGTCAATCCTGCCATGTTGATACCTTTGAGCACCCCCATTAATCGGGGGTACGGCATAAGCCAAGGGGCAAACATAATCCTAATGAGCATAGACCCTCTTGCAGAACTCATCAACCACGCTTGGCACAAAGTGCTCATCGGCATATTCCTATACAAGCCGCTTGAACTCCCTGTATGTGGCGATAGATTCGTCTGTGCTCTCCTCCTGCGTGTGCATGAAATCCGCTGGCGACGAATGGAAGATGGTCATCTGATTCATCATTGCCGCCGACCGCTCTGCCTGTTGATAGGTTGTCCGTTCCTCGCTCATGGCCAACTCCCTGTGAAGCATCGCCAGATGATATTTCCCATAGACATGCGTCAACTTACATGCCAGCGTCACATCCAGCGCACGCCACTGGTAATGCTCTGACAATCCTTGTTGCGGCCTCAGATGATTGAGCGTTTCTTCTGAGAAATAGTTGTCCATACTACTTGATGTGGTCACTCTATCACAATTTGATAATATCATCCAATTGTTTACTTATTTCTTTGAAATCTCTATTAAGGTCTAGAGTTTTAAAGTAAATTATGTTGCCATCGTTTAGTGGTTCCATTGTATCAAGATTTGGTTCGTCATGTGTTTTTGCATACAATAGCATACCATCAACTTTGCCTGTATGCCCTACATCATAATTTGTGATGTATGCGAGAATTTGATACAAGTGTTTTGTCTGCAATTCTTCCTTGTCATAGTAATTTTTCATTATTTGATTGTAATATTTAGTATCAATAATGAGTGTCCTGTCTCCAATAGATAGCATAACATCTGTCTGCATGATTGGTAGAATACTATTTGCAGGTTCCTCTTTTTTAACATTCCATTTTATCTGAGCAGCACGCGGCATGGTATCTGGGTGATGCCTTTTGTAATACTCCAATACAAATTTTTCAAAGAGCCTTGCCATTTGGTCATCAGAAAGAGCCCTTAACTTATAAGGACCTTCATCCGTTGTCATGAGCAGCTCCTCAAAAATGAAAAGGCAAATATATACAAGAAACTGATAGTTCTGATTGTTTCGGTCAAAGCGGAACTGCTCAATGCGGACAGAGGCCATGTCTATTGGGTCTATCAAAGTGAAGAAGCGTATCAACTGCCTTATTGCCTGTTTACGATTCTCGTCAACGTCTGAACATTTTGACAAGTATTGAAGAGTAGTTTTGACAACCTGATTGTACGGGTTATTTACGGACAATTCGTCGTAGTTGCAGAAAGCACGATAAGGATTAGATTGTTGTATGGCACGTGTCTTTAACATGTCGATTCTTCCTCGTATCGCTGGTAACGCTCCTTCTTGACTGACATAAGTTTTGTACAGCCCCTGCTTCAATTGACTGGACACACATCTAATGAGAATTTCAGCGAACAGATTATGGGTGTCCTCGAAATTCTCTCCACATATATCTTCAAACATGTTGAACCTGAAATCGCGAAAAGCGTAGGCCAACATATAGTAGATATTGCGTATAGGAATGTTTTTATTGGTCGTCATGCGGATGTTTTACAAGTGCTTTACGCAGTTCTTTTGATTGTATATTAAACTTTGTCTCGTTGTCAAACCAATACTCCTGCAACATAGGAATTATCTCACATTCTACGACGTTCATTAGCCATGCCTCGTTAATCTCCTTTTGGTTGCAGAAATAGCTATGCCCTATACAGTATCCTTTACCAAGTGTTGGGTCTTTTGCTATTACTTCTGAGTTTAACTTCATTACAGCATCAATAACATTATTGAAAGCCTCACTCTTAAGTTTCTCTTTATATGCCTTAAATTGCTGGGTTGCAAATGCTGGTTCAAGAGTGAAAAATTGAAAGCGGCGACGCAATGCAAAATCAAGCATAGCCAAACTCCGATCTGCCGTATTCATTAAACCAATGATATACACATTCTGGGGGATTATTATAGGCCTATTATAGTTTGCCAGTCTCATCGGAACTCCTCTGTAGTCTTTGTCAATTAGGGTAAAAGCCTCACCAAATATTTTGCCTAAGTTTCCTCTGTTAATCTCATCAATGATGAAATAGTAATCATTCTTACCATCCCTTGAGGCCATATTACAGAATTCCATAAAGATGCCTTTCTGCAGTTTAAACACCCCATCTTCATTAGGCTTGTAGCCGATAATGAAATCTTCATAAGTATAGTTAGGATGAAACTGAATAGAGCAGATTCTGTGATTCCACTTTTTCCCCATCCGTGCATAAGCCAATCTCTTGGCTAAATATGTTTTACCAACACCTGGAGGCCCTTGCAAGATGATATTTTTCTTGAAATCTAATCCTTCACATATGGATTGAACGATTTCCTCGTCAATATACACATCTTTTAGTAATTTCTCTTTAGAATATGATTGTATAGTTTTTATCGTAACAGGAGTTTCCGCTGAATTTTCTATGTTGTCTATAATATCTTTACCGACTTTACTCGTAATACGAAAGAAACCGTTAATATTATCTTTACAGAAATTGCAATAAGGATCTTCCAAGGAAGAAATAGGAAATGGAGTGTCGAAGTAATCAACAATTTTGAAATCAATTTTATCTATTCGAACAGAAATGATTTCAAGTAATGCGACGATATTTTTACTTTGAGTGCTACATGCGAAAACAACATCTCCTGCATTTACAAGTGAAAAAGGACTAATGTCACAAATTTTGGGGAAGTCCTTTTCCAGATCTGTCTCATAAGCAGCCTGTACATAATTTTTATTGCCATTATAAGAAGGGTCGTATTTATGACTGGGAATATCTGCAATTCGATAAAAATAGTAAACATGAGGTGGCTTTTTCTTATTCAATTCTCGTTGCAAGCGGTTTCCGTCTGCATCAGTAGGTATAGAACCGTCAACGGCTTTAGGATACTGCCATGCAGGGCATGTTCGATGCCCGCGTTCTTGGTCTGATCGCCTGAGAAGTACAACGGGTGGGTTCACCACATAAACGGGAGGGAGATAGTTTTCAAGATTTATTCGAATGCGATTGTAGGCTGATTTGACAGAGCTCTCATCTACTGGAATTTTACAATAATCTAGCAGAGATATTGCAAGTTCGCGTTGTGCTATTGGTTGACCAAAATGTGGGTTGTCTTTCCTGTCAATTAAAAAACAATAAAGCCATTTGAGAAATTGACCATCAAATTCCTCTTCTGTTTGCTTTTTTTTTGATTTTCTTTGTTTACGTTTTCTTTCTTCAAAGAATGTAATAGACTTTTCGGCTCCAAGAAATGAGTCGTCAATATTCCATGTTTCTGGATTTAAATTGAGCCACCAATATTGTGGAGATCCTGAAGTGGTCTCTTGGGAATCCATCTCTACGGGAATGCCAGAACCGTCAAGAGGTTCTTCATCATCAACCTCTTGCGAATCGTCATTAAATAAAGATTGCCCCATCAGTTGTTTGAGAGCATATTTTCTGTTCTCATCAAAAGTCTCACCAAAACCGTGAGCGGACATCCAATCTTTAAATCCTTGTTTGTTAACAGAAACAGATTCATAAAATTGAGAAGACTTCAGTTGACTGTCCTTCTTCACCATTGAAATGAATTTCCTCCAAATTTCTTGGTATTTACTGTCTGCTATAGACGAATTCAAGTCTGCCATATTGCCGAGAATTTACATAATTATTCTATATAATATCCATATTGGGAAATCTATTGTTTGAGATACTCTCTACAATCGGTTTGTATTTTTTGCAAAGTTATAAAAATCCTGTGAAGGTGGAATACAAAATCCGATAATTTAAGTATCTTTAGCAGTTTTGGGGCTGAATGCGCCATTTGAGTCTCTTTCTTTCTCAATTTGTAGCGCTAGCCTCTTGATCCTTTCCATGTGCGCATCGTATTTGCACATAGGGCAGCCACTACCTAAAAGGTGGGACTGCGCACGCTGATAGAACTCGCCGTGTTGAGGACATATAATAAGGATCTTCGTGTGCATGTCCTGATAGACCGTCTTTGAGTAGTCGTATTTGTAACCATGCACTTCCCTCGCCCTTGCGATAAACATATCTTGATTAACCCGCTTGTGTGTCTGCCTTTTACTGCATTTAGGACACCCCCTGCCCGCCAAATGGCTTGATGGCTCCTGTTGAAACACAAGCCCACATTGGTTGCACCTTATTATTACAGGCGTATGCGTATTGACATATTCCACCTCAGAATAATCAAACTTGTCACCATGCACCTGCTGGGCCTGCTCTACGAACTCTTGTATAGTCTTTCTTGCCATAACTATCTTGTTTCAGCAACATTTCCTACTTCTCCTTTAATTAGGGCCGAGATAGGCCGGTTTTCGCATGTTATTGTTAGGTTGTTGCGATAATCATTCCATCGTCGTAATGTTATTGCCATATTGTTTTTGGTGAAAACGTAGGTTTGGTCTTTTGACCAGAAGTTGAGGTCTGGCAGTTCTTCGAACGTATAATCCTTTCTAAGGAATGACTTGTATATGTCACAAATATACTTCACATCACTATCTGTCAAAGTAGTATAGTTGCCGTTGATAATTCGCCCGTAAATAGTTATATCATAACAGCACAGTTTCCCCTCGTAAAATTTTGCTCCATATATCAGGTCGCCTATATAGGGTACGTTACCAAATTGCCATTCATATTTCGTACCATATAGTTCGTCTACGACATGAGACTTTCTTTTTTCGTTCACTGACTTAAATTCTTCTTCTTCCATGTCAAACCGAAACCCCTCATGCGTCATCACCTCCTTTATGGGAGAATTCACAGCATCCTTCATCATTGTGTAATATCGTCGAATGTCTCTCTCGTGGCGTTTGTCATCAAAAGCAGATGACCTATAGAACCAATAGCCAACCAGCGCCAAGACAGAAACGAATACGCAAATAGCAATAGGTGTCAGGATATTGTTCTTGTCCTGAAACTTTTTCTTCAACCTCTGTATGGCATTTGGTTTATTTTGTACATCTCTGCTGTTAAGTGTAAAGCTATTTCCAAATCGTTCACGCCCACGAGCTTCCTCTATGAGTTGAAGTTCTAGTTTTCTTTGCTTTTCCACCTCTTTCTGTCGTTGCTTTTTCTTTTCATCAGCCATCCATTCAAGAAGTTCTTGCTCGTCGTACTTTTGCATCCATTCCAAAGTAAGGGCAGGGAATTCCTTTGTGTTCAGGTCGATGACTATCTGCTCATGAGACTTTGGGTTCTCAATGATGATTTGGTTGCCCGTAGCCTGTACATACGGTATAAGCCAACGCATCTGTTCATCCCATTTGGCGAGGTCAGCAGTAGATACTTTCTTCTGGACTTTGGATGGGTCTATAGGAGCAGGTCTATATGAGGATAGCCGACGTTCTCTGCGCTCCATAGCAGAAGCAGCAAAGAAACGGGCGAGTCCATGAATGAGAAAATAATGCATAGGGTACGGACAGTTCAATATATACGAGTATCAGACGATTCTATTAATAGTACGGCCAGACGAATCTTTAATCTCCAAGTGACAGCCAGTAAGCCGGAAGGCACGGTGGAAGCCATTGAAAGTATCATCTTTTGCCATTTTCTCTACGATTTGAAAGCAATGCTTCAGGTCATCATGCTTGCCCGAATCTGTAGTGGTGACGATACCATCATTGATAACTTTCTTGAAGCCTCGATGCCACAGAGTAGAGTCTACTTTTTTGCTGAGACTGAGTGGGTAGTTGTACCAGCGACTAAGTGCGGCCAATCGGTTCCGCTCAGGCTTGGTGACATATTGTCGATAAAGCAGAAATCCTATAAGGCATAAAAGGGGGAGCAGGAATAACTGCCCCTTTAAATATTCACCCAAAAAGAAATAGGCAAAACCTGCAACGGGCATACATAGGAAAAGCAATGCCATCAAAGCTATGATTAAAGCTATAATGAATTCTATCATACGAATTTAGTTTTTATCTTAAATTGTCAATGCTCCAACAGGTATTCCAGCTTTGTTCCTTGTATGATAAGTCAACATTCCCCTGTCATGTAAATTTAGGAAATCTTCAATAACACCGAATTTTGACTCTTCATAATGGGTCTTTGCTTTTGTTGCGATACACCTTGATGGATGTTTATAGGTAATTTCTGCCCATGATGTACTATTATGCAGGTAAAACAATTCTTCTATTTTAGGACAGATACCTTTCTCCATTGAAGTGAAAGGTGGAACCGCATAATTTACAAATATATCATCTTTATCTACTCCAGTAAACAATAAGCCTCCATCGTTCCTATGGATGGATTCATACCTAACTCCGATGATAGTATTGTCCATTGAATCTCGTTTGTCCCTGCTTTCAATTAGACATTCCATCATTAGCTGTGGTATAGAGTATTCTTGAATATAGTTACCCTCTGGGTGCTTAACTTCTAATCTTGAAGCCAGAACTAAAGGCAAAGACAAAATAGATGTCTTGCTGATTACTTTATTGTCAGGTGGAGGAACCATATCTATAAACAGCATTTCTTTAGTTGACTTAAATAAAGCGACATTAGTAAATTCAAGGTTGGGCCGTTTGAGTTCTTCCCAACATCCGTAAGCAGAAGCGGATAGATAAAAAACAGGAAAGCCTGAGATACCATATCTATCATTTCCTATCTTGTGGCGAAGTTCAAAGGGGATGTGATACATGCCTGACACACCTTCATCTACAAGGTATTGGGTAAACTTCTCTGCTGCTCTCATCTTATAGAAGCATGCATCGGAGTTTACAGTGCATAGCTGAAGCCTGTCACGATGTTCGTCCTTAAAGTATAGCTCAAAGAGTTTGTTGTGGGCCTCTTGGCGACGATTAGTGTTCAATAGATCTACTATGTCAATTAGACTTGTGCATAACTTTTCTACTAATGCACTTTTATCCATCAGAGAAGAGTTTCCAGACTTTTTAATGCTTTTTAGAAGCCCGTCGAAAGCCGCAATTAAGCGCGGTTTAATGTCATCGTTCCCAGCAGCGGCCCTTAACGAGTCCTTTATGTACCTATCTATATCCCTATAATTCATGTTCAAATTATCATGTAATGGTCCAAATTATTTCTCAAGAGTTAGGATTTTCTTTTGTTCCTTTTTCTTTTCTATATAAGCAGTATTGCAGAAAGAGGTGTAAAAAACCATAGAGCATGGATCTCCCATAAACGGGAACCTAATATCAAGAGAAGGAGTAATCCCTTCTGTATAGATTGAAAACTGTTCACTGGCATACTCTCTCTTACATTTAGCAAAAGTGTAATCAGGAAAGAATAGCTTTTTGTATCTATAAACAAAATCGTATATTTCCCGCTTGTTCATCTTAAAGTCCAAACAAAAATGCACGCTTTTCCCTTTAACTACGTTAGCCTGAATCTCACTGCATTTGAGATTTTTTGCAACACGCTTCTTGAAGATATATGTTTCATACATTTCTCTTCCGTTGCCAAGAAAATCTGTAGTTTCATAACTCCATGAAGAGTTGGGAGCGTCAAGTATGTCACAACCTATATTTTCGCTTATGAATTTTGCAAATTGTTCTTCTGAAATGGAGAGAGGACGAGAGCCTTTCACTTCTGTTGCAGGAGAATCTGGCTCCGCTTCTGTACTATCTGTCTTGTCTGTTTCATGCTCCAAAGTAAGCCTAGGTATACTACGAGACACCCTGATGGTAAACCATGCGTCCCCATCATCATCGTATTCGTAATTAGTAATATAACCAAACACTCCCTTATTCTTCTTGGCCAAATCTATGATTTCTCCGTCAACAATCATTGCGACATCTTCTCCATCAAGGGTTGTACATGTGCCTACGCCATATTCGGGAACAATAATGACTTTATAAGGCGTTGCAGAGTCTCCTGTTATGTAATTCTTGACTGCTTCAATAATTCTTTTTTCAACACTATGGTCTGCCTGAGAACTGGTATATTCTTCAATGTAGTCCATTGCCTCTTCTGAAGCTTGTTTGAAAAGAGCCTCGCCATCCTTTCGTTTTGAAACAGACAGTGTAAGGTTCAATGAGCTTGTGAGGTTAAAATAGTGATATTCTTTCACTTTGCCAAGTACAAATCCGGCCTCTCTTATCCAGCTTTTTATTTTCTCGTCAAATATGAAGTTAAAGATAATCTCACCATCCATTGAGTAGAAAATGTCGATATTGTCCAATCCGAAGCAAGGCCTTCCAATCATAAGGAATGGCTTAGTTTCCTTGCCATCCTCATAACGTTTCATGTAGTTTGTAATAATATCAATCTGCTTTTTGTCACTGATACTACATTCGTATGAACAGAAATCAAAATCCTCATCACCTTCCTCGGGTATTATGACATCCATAGAAACCAGCCTTCCACCTTCCGGTGAGTCCGTTACAGAGCAGTATTCTTCATTATAATCTGCTTGGATGGAATTATTCCTTTTAACTTCAAGATTCTTCAGATTCGCCAGATCAACGGTAGGTCCATTGTAAGTTACGGAAATAAAATATATTGTTTTAGGAGACGTTGTGTAACAACCGTTCTCTCCATAATCAAAATTCATCCCAAATAGCAACAATTTATCAGGTGAAAGGGCTTCAAACCTGGCATGGAGAGAATCATGCCCCATAAACTCACTTCGACTTGGCTCCTCCATTATAGTGACATTATAGCCCAAATTATCGAATAGGGCTAACCATCCTTCATACGACAGTTCCCATGAAAAACCCATCGATTTCCATGAAAGAGGAAAATCCTGGTCTCCCAGAGTCAAAATAAACGAAGTAAACACCCCCGATCCATCGTTGTCGGAGAATATTATTCCTTCAACATTTATATATCTGCGTGGACCGTCTTTCCAAACTTTAACCCTATGCCCCATTTCTTCAGCCTGTTTCCAAGTGGTTTTGCCCAAGGTAATTCCCTCAATAGGGAAAAATTCACCGGCGGTAGGTAAAGAGTTTTTTACGGGATGTGTTGAATAATCTACCAGATGCTTGTCGTTACCAGCAACAAAAGATGCAAATTGACGCATCAGTTCCATATAACGTTTTGCCAAATCGTTATCAACATCTTTTAGTAGACTATGAATCATGAAATCCGTATCTGTCCAAAGTTCAATGTCATACTCATAATAAGATTTCATTAGTTTTTCCATAACCTTACGCGCCTTTGTGGCTGATTCAAGAAGATAATATGGATTACAAATTTCAATGAAAGCTCCATATGAGATTTCAGGATCCTGGCCAGCATCCTTTTCCATGTAAAGGAATAAGATTTTGCCCTCTGCTGTGTCAAAATTAAAGCTGTGATTTAGCCCTTTATATATACGACCTAAATCTTTTATGGTAAAAATTTTAATGAGAGTTTCATATTGACCAAAATCATAGAATTGGTTGTAATATGGAGTGTGTTTCTTCAGATAAGAGAATAACTTCATAGAGGGGAAGAGTGTTTTTCTAACAAAGGTATAGAGTTCTGTAGTTATCCTGTCTATTTTTTTGAATGTACCTTTATCTATCGAGGAATCTGCTACTTCTCCCTTTTTAAGGATATAATCTTGTCTGGAATAACTTGGTGTCGATAGTGGATTCTGCATAAATACTTCACCCTCATCCGTGGATATAGGCTGGTTACTATCATAATTCCCATCAGCAACATTCTGAACATCAGTTGCTATTTTGGAATTCGCATCATAACCATTTGTAAGACTAAACACCAGTTCAGATTGATGTGCTGCGTTGAAGTCCTTGAAGTTGGTGCTTTTCAAGAAAGTGACGTGCATATCCATAGAGATACTGCCATGAGTATTAATCACAGGGACATCAGGCAACGCAATTACAAATCCATACCTATCAATGATTCCTTTTATAATGTCATCCTCAACATCTGCAATAGGGTTGTTGGCATAAGGAAGATAATAATTGTATTCGCCTTTGCTATTCTTTCTTCCGGCGATATTAATCATTCGTGTAGCCAATTTCCTGCGGAAATCAGGAATAACTCTTTCTAAGTCGGCTATGTAAATTCTGTCATCAAACCATTCATAGCGTTTGTCCTTAGGGTTGAATAAGAAAGGAATGTCAAATGCAGGTAACGGCTGCTCTGTAACACCATATTTATCTTTGTAGATTTCCTTGAAGGACATATCCTCAAAAAGTGGTCTTGGGTTTTCAAACGCAATCTTGAAACTTGCTTCAAACCGTTCGATGAATTGGCATGGCATCTTCTCGTCTGTCATGTAAAGCCAGATTTTTCCATTGTCAGAAGCAGCCACATAGCCAATGCGCCTATCATCGAGATAGGCTGCTATAGCCAGCTTATCTTTGGGATTGTCTGGTTCCTTGAGAAGGTAGAGGTTGCTGTCTTCGTCTAAGGAATCTAATATGTCTTCCCAATCATCAGGGCACTGAAAGGTAATACCACGCACAAGTGTGCGGACATCACCGTAAGCATCAACGGCATATTCATAGACTTTACTGACGTACATATCGTTATAGTTTTAGTTTGTTTTGACATTTTGATAAAAGAAAGCGTGAACAGTTTACTTCGTCTACGCTTCCGAGGTATTGGGGATAACCTTCTATCTTAAACGAGTAAATGCCCACGCCGAACGGCGTGAACTATCTACTTCAGTTCTTGATAGAATCTTCTAATTCCCCAATTATCGGATAGCAAGAATCAAAAGTGGACGTCCAGTCTTATGTCCTTATATCTTTTATCTCTTCATACGCATACTCCTTTAGTGATTACACATTATTTCTTGGAAGCCGCCGTTTGGACGGAATCCGATGCAAAATTACAAATTTTCGTTGACTTTGGCGCAGAATTTGGCAGAAATATGTTACAAGAAGTTGCAAATTGGCAATTTTTCTGCCGGAGATGTCAGAAAGTGGTGGAAATTTAGTAATAAGATGCTGTGCTGTGTCTGATAAAGAAGGTCGAGGCTTCAAAGGCTACTTTTACTTCTGTCGATTACCATGAAGGCATGCGGCAACTAAAACGCCCCAACTTACTGAGAAGTGGGGCGTAATTGAAGTTAGTCCATTGATTCACGGATAATGCGGTGGGTATCGCGTTTATACGCTAAACGATCGTACTCATTGCCGCGACACATCCAACAACTACATGACGTTCCTGTTGAACGATAGACCTGTGTCCAGTGTTCCTTTGCCAGTTCAAACCAGTGTTGGGGAACATGTTGGCTGCCATCAGCACACCAAAAGTTACTAATACGGAATTTGTGTGCAAAGTCTTTAGACTAGCTGCCCTGTTTGAGCAAGATAGTTCATCGTATTAGTTGCACTGCTTTCACAAATCTGTCTGTAGAACGATTTACATGATTCTTTGTCAAAGTCACTCATGTTGCACGACTCTATATACGCATTTCCCAGAGAATGAACACTTTCATATGCCTGCGAT
>Ga0310691_10007114_pt1 | contig 11751 bp, 5 predicted proteins | sample 176DNAGHGlowgp2_FD_203887 | JGI IMG/M metagenome (GOLD analysis project Ga0310691, IMG submission 203887) | Sheep rumen microbial communities from Palmerston North, Manawatu-Wanganui, New Zealand - 1766 DNA GHGlow gp2 (v2) (version 2) | ecosystem: Host-associated > Mammals > Digestive system >... | reverse complement strand
TGTATTTTTAAGATCATCCAAATTTTTCCTTTGACATCCTGCTACTTCAGAAGGGAGTTTGAAATCTCCAAAAGCTTCATCATATGTTAATACGTGACGATATTTATTTGCGTCAAAATGTTCTAATCTGACTTCTCCGTTTTTGGTTTTAATAATTGTTGTTGCATCAATAATTCTTCCGGATTCATCTCTTCTGATATCTGTTACAGTATATTTTTTTGCTAAAATGGCATTTGAATATTTATTTATATTATTGATTCTTTCAGCACTAAAATCTGTGTCTGTAATACCTTGTACCACTTTTAGCGCTCTTGCCATTACTTTTTCGTCTTGACATACGTATAGTTTTGCCATGTCTGTAGGCAGATATTTATCACCTTTAACCATTTGAATTGATACGGTTTTAGGAGTTACTTTATATTTAGGTTTTTCCGGAGGTGTTTCAACTGTTGCTGTTTCTTGAGGTTTTGTTTTTTCTTCCGGTTTTTCTGTTTTTTCTTTAGTTGAGAGTGAAGGTTCATGTTCTTTTTGGTATTTTAAGATACCTATTTCAAGTTCACGTGAATTTAATTTACTTCTATTTCCTGCAAGCTCATTTAAGAAGCTTTGATAACCGGCTTTGTCCCAGCTGCCGTCAGGGTTTTTAAATAATTTTGCTATATTTAATAATGCATCTTTTAACCCCGGAACTTTAGATATTCTTTCTTTGGAAATTCTTGCTTCATAATGTGCAAGGTCGTTTTCTTCTATTAAAGTTTGCGTTAAATCAATATCAGTATTTTTCAAACCTTTTAAACATTCTTTAAGTACGTTTAATCCAAAACCTATTGCAGTACCCCACAAGAAAGCTTGTAATTTATTAGTTGTTTTAGCTTCTCCTTTTTCGTCAACAACGGCTTCTGCTTCTTTGTCGGTTACAACTTGTCCTTTTTCATCTATTACGGCTTTAGCTTCAAATGGTACACCGGTATCGGTTTTTAGGTCAAAATTTTCACTTAATACTTCATACATGCTTCTGATATCTTCATAAGGGGTATCTGATGGTATATTCAACCATAAATGCCAAAAACCGTCACTGCCTTTTTCAATACCATAGGCATCATCCGGCAAATTAAATTCGGCTAATTGTTGATCAAGTTGTCGATAAATATCATAATCATTAATTTGTGAATCTACATCAATAGTTTCACCGTTTACTTTAACGTTTACTCTCCAATTGAGCATTAAATTAACACCGTTATTAGGGTTAATTGTACCGAGACTCTTTGACATACCGAGTAGTGCTTTTGTGATTTCATCAATATTAGTAACTGCGTGTGCTTTAGGATCTGTAACGTGTGTAATTGCTTGTTCTACATGTACTAAAGGATCGCCTTGTGCAGCACCTACGATTAATGCGGTAGCTGCAGTAGCTGCTATATCACTTACCGTATCAATTGCTGCTTTTTCAAGGGTGCGCAGAGCATATCCTACTGTCCATTTATCTCTTTCAAATCCGCACATATCAATTAAATGACAAGCATCTTCGTAGGAGATTGTTATACCTTCTTGTATTATTTTTGTATTGTCATCAGGGTCATATACAGTTGTTGCAGTATAAATATCTCTTATAACATTTTTTATTTCTGCAAATGAACTTTCTTTATCAGCTTCATAATTTGCTTTCATATCAGCAGGACTGATTGCGTGTTTAATAATGTCAGAAATCTTTGATAAATTATAAAGCGGATTACCGTTTTTATCTGTCATAGGTTTGCCGTTAGCATCAACTGCTTGAGTTATCAAAGGATTGTATTTTATAGGATTATCGTTTTTGTCCGTCAATGGTTTTCCGTCGGAACCAACGACATCTCCGCTTTTTGAGAGCTGATTAAACTTCATATCGCCGGATTTACCTTTGAAAGCTCCTTTATAGAAATCGTCTCTTGAGTATGCTTTGACTTTGTTATTTTCTACTCTGTTATAAGCCGCAACGGCTTTTCTTACGTCTTTGTATCTTGAATTTTCACCTTCTATTCTTTGTTTAAAGGACATCTCTCCGCGTAAGTTTTTATGCATAATTTTATCTGTGTATTTGTCCTGATGTATTAATTTTTCAGCTTCATTTTCTATTTGTTTGCTCGTTGTGAGATGAGATTTACCTCTTTGCGCCCAAACAGCATCATAAACTTCTTTTCTTGCATCTTCAAGAATAACAGAATTTTCCATACCTTTAATTAAACCGTTATAGCCGACTTTTTTTGAATTACCTCCAAATTGGTCTGCATATTCAAGATGTTGGTATGAAGTATAATAAGAACCTTTAAATCTATTATCATTTTTAATTGCTTCGTATGCTTCTTCTCTGGATTTACCTTTTTGTCTTAAACTACGAAATGCCCAATTAATTTTTTGTTGTTCTTTTGATTTTTGATGACTTTCTGCAAGAATTGCGAAACTTCTCAAAACTCTTTCACGAAAATCAGAGAATTCATCTTTAGGAAGTTTTGAGAGTTTTGATTCAACATTCTTGTATATTGCCTCAACATCCGAACGGTTATTGTATTTTATATCTCCCATTAAATTTGCTACATTTTGAACTTCTTTCGCAAGTTTTTGGTAATACATTTTATTTTCAGAATTTGTATCTTTATCGGAATAGAATTTGATAAAAGCATTTGCAATTCCATTCCAATCGGCAGTATCTTTTAAAGTTCCGTTTGAATTGGTATAGAATCCGGAACCGTTTTGTAGTATGTCACTTATTATTTCTGTCTGAGCGGCATTATTAGCTCTTTCGATTGATTTTTTAGAAACAGTTGATTGCTGAGCTTTTGTATTTGACAGTTCCAATTGGAAAATAGCATTTATATCATCCATATCAGCACCGTTATCCTTAAAGAAATCTTTTATCTCTTGGTCGGTTTTATGGTCTGCTCTGGCAAGCTTTATAAATGTCTGCTTTTCAAAAACAGAACCTAAAATGCCATTACCTTTTTCTTTTTCAGTATCGCTTTCGCGTTCTGCATTATCAGCATCTTGGGCATACTTTTTCCATTTATCATCCATAGAATTTATATCTAAACCGCTCATTTATTGCTCCTTGTATTATTTATGGTTAAAAGGTATCAGGTGCGTCATTTTGACGCACCTTTCTGTTATTTTGTTGTTATTTAATCGCAACTTTTTTACCGTCTATAATATATATGCCGGGTTTGGTCGGACGACCGTCAGGACCTACCGGAACAGGACGACCGCTTAAATCGTAGACTCCTGAAGATTTTTTATTACTGTTACCGGTAACAGAATCAATGCCGGTCGAATCTAAACCAAGTGATTCTTCTAAACCTCTTGTAAATGCTCTTGCACCAAGTTGATTACTAATATCTTGACCATTGTTAACTCCTTCATGAACTTTTTGAACAAATTCGCATAAGATTTCACGTAATTTATTTTCATCAATACATTCACATTCGCAGTTATGAAGCTTTTTAACGATGTCTTCAATTCGTTTTACTGTATCATCAATATCGTCAACTTTGCCGCTTAGTTTTTTAAGTCCGTCAACGATTCCTTCAAGGACTAATGCTATTGTTTCTTGATTTTTTAGTACACCATCAAGCTTATTGCCGTTTGCTTGAGCAAGTCCTTTAATTTCATTCAACAATTTCAGAACGGCGCTTAAATCAACCGGTTCACCTGTTTTAATGTTTGCGATTGCTTGGAATACATTTGAGAAGTTTTGAGCATTGTTGTTATCCATATCATTAAGTTTTTTCATAATTTCATTTAATAATGATATAATTCCGCTGTTATCAGGACTGCTCGGGCTTACAGAAATATTAGCAATAGCTGTTTTAATGTTTGCTTCTATATCTTTCATTGCGTTTATAATATTTGTTTCAGAAGCATTAATTTTACATTCGATGGCACTTCTCATGTTTTCAATCAATTGATTAAATTGTTTTAATTGATTATCAAATTGAGTTTTCATATCATCTTTTGTTGCAAGTTTAGACATATTTGCAAGGATTTCGGCAAGCATTGCTTTTACTTCGGTATCATCATAATCACTTCCGCTTGGAGCTACACCTACATTAATGTTGTGTATTGCATCTAAGATTTCTTTTTTATCTTGCTCTAATGCGATTTCAATTGCATTTTGCATGTTTTTAAGTAATGTATTGAATTTATTCAATTGTTCATCCAAATCACCTTTTGTAACCATATTAGAAAGAATTTGAGTTAACATATTTTTAACTTCGGTATCATCATAGTCACTTCCGCTTGGAGCTACGATGTTAATATTGTGAATTGCTTCAAAAATCTCTCTTTTACCTTTTTCTAACGCAATATCAATTGCATTTTGTAAGTTTTTAATTAATTCATTGAATTTATTAAGTTGTGCATCCAAATCTCCCTGAGTTACCATATTAGTAAGAATTTGATTTAACATATTTTTAATTTCGGTATCGTCATAATCATTACTTTCCGGAACCACAATATTAATATTATGAATTGCTTCTAAAATCTCTTTTTTGCCTTCTTTTACAAGATTAATAAGAGTTTCACTATTTGTTTTTGTTGCAGATGTATCTGCTTGAATAGAAAGCAATAAAGTATGCATACATTCAAGTTTTTTCATTAAACCTTCTGTATCGCCATTGTCTACTTTGATATTAGCAATTGCATTCATTACTTGATTAAATCTGTCTTGTTCGACTTTTGTAAAGTCTTGGAACATATTAGTCAAATCCATAATTGCACTATATACGTTTCCTATTTTTGCGAGCATTTCTTTATCATTTGCATTACATTGATTAAGCATGTCCTTAATTTCGGTTATATCAATGTTATACTTTTTAGCATATCTTTCTAATGTTTTAAATAGAGCTTCAAATTGATCTTTCATCAAATTACCTAAGTCATTAACTGAATTTTGTAAATCATCAATTTTTTGTCCTTGTTCATTTAATTTTTCCATGATTTCATTTAATAAGCCTTCTAAATTGCTGAAATCAACTTTAGAAGTATCACTAAATGCATTTATTAAACCAACAATAAAGTTTTGAACACTACCGCCTTCACGTGTCATTTCTGCAATAAGCATATCGACTAATTGTTGTAAAGCAGCCTCCTTGTCTTCACAACATCCGCCGCAAGCTTTCACTACAATATCAATATCTATATTTATGGTAATGTTAATATTAATTCCGCCGTTAGCACTTCCGGAGGGAGCATTTCTTCTTGCGGCAGCTGCCGTATTTGACAGTTCTAAGCCAAAAGCATCATTAAGCATATTATTGAAATCTTCGGATTTAAGTCCTTCTTCTCGGACTTGTCTACCCATCTCTGCCATAAATAAACTGTATTCGGCTGCATTATTTTGTTGAATTTTGCCATCCTGATTGCTTTTTGTGCCCAGTTTGTCTTCTACAAATTTAACAATTTTACTAACATCTACCATAGTTACATTCTCCTTTCTAATATTTATAACTATAACTGTATTAAGCTTATTAAAAAATATTTTATAACTTTAATTTTAGGATATATATTTTCAAACAAAGATTAAACCATATAACTTCCAAAATCAGATGCAAAATATATGTTATACTATATTGCTTATTATATGATTTTTTCTTGATTTTTTCCAGATTTAAATTTTTATATTAAAAAAAATAATTGCCTCCAAAAACATACTTTCAAGATTACACACCTTTACCTGTTGATTTTTAGATAATTTCAGATAATGTTGAGTGCGTAATATTACATGATATATAACGGCATATTTTCAAAAAACTTTAATATTTTTGTATAAATTGTTACAAAAATTTACATTATAGCCCTAAAATTAATACGAAAACTATGCTTCGCTTTCAGCAGGGAGTTGATTTTTGGGGATATATTCTTCTCTTTCTTCTTGTGGCGGATTAATCGGCAAACGGAAACCGAAGGTTGAACCTTCACCTTCTTTAGAGTTTACAAATACTTGACCCTGATGGTGTTTTTCTATTGTAATTTTTACAAGATGTAAGCCAAGTCCTGTACCTTTTACGGAATGTGTTGCATTTTCTACACGATAAAAACGGTCAAATACACGTTTTTGGTCTTTTTCTGAAATTCCGGGACCTTGATCTTCAACACTAACTTCAACATATTCGCCGTCACGGGAACGTTCTGCTCTGATTTTTATACGTTTTCCGTCAGGAGAATATTTTATAGCATTTGATAAAATATTCATAAATGCACGTGAAATACTATCAACATTTATAGGAATTTCCGGTAAATCCGGTTCTTTCATTATTGAAATAGTTAAATCGTGCTCTTTAGCAAGAACTTGAACCTGATTAACAGCATCCTCAATAATTTCAACAATATCCTGTTTGGTTTTTTCTAAATGCAGATTTTGAGCTTCGTAACGAGAAAAGTCAAGAATATCATTAACCATTCTGTTTAGACGTACTATTTCCTGATTCATTACTCCTATAAATTCTCTTTGTGTATTAAAATCAAAATCGTTTCCGAAGTTATAAAGTGTATCAATATAGCTTCTCAAAACTGTAACGGGGGTTCTTAATTCGTGAGAAACATTTGATATAAAGTTTGTACGTAATTGATCCATTTCATGCTCTTTGGTGATATCAATAATGATTATTATGTAACCTACATACGCATTTGAACGGGTAAACATAGGAGATATAAGGCATTTAAGAATCCTCTGGTCAATTTCTATTGTAAAGTTAATCGGACTTCCGTCATCATCAAGCGGAGTATCTTTGAATTTAGCAATTTTGTCTGCAAAACAAAATTCGCCTGTTGAATCACAGAAATCTTGGATTTGTGTATTTAGAATATCATTTTCTTCAACTTCTAAAAGCCTTTTGGCATAATTGTTAACCATTATGACTTTGTCGTGGTTATCACAAACAACAACACCGTTAACAATACTCATCAGAACTGATTCAAGCTTGTTTCGTTCAAAAGTCAGACTTTCTATTGTTTGTTCGTTATATCTGCTCAATCTCTCAGACATATCATTGAAAGCTGAATAAAGCTCTTTAACTTCATTGTCAACATCTTTATCGTCAAGCATGTATCCGAATTCACCCGAAGATATCTTTTTAACCCCTTGATGAAGCTTGCGAAGCTCACGAGTAATAATAGATGAATTCATATAAATAATTCCGACAATAACAAGCCAAGCAAGAATGAATACAATAGCAAGCGAACTGCGTGAAGTTCGGGTAACTTTATCCATAATATTACCTGAAAGCCCGACAGTAACCGAACCTGCATTTACTGATACAGTCCCGTTTTTCACAACCATAGGAGAGCTGACTGTAATTTTTGCTCTTTCGGCTTGTTCTGAGTAATCGTCTTTGCTTGAATATATAACTTTTGATTTAGGGTCTTTAAATATAATAAAAGCTATATCATCATTGCTTTTTAGTACGGAAATGGAGTTGGTTCTAAGTGCATCATATTTGGCAAGTTCAGGAAGTTCTTTTGTAACTTCAACTCCTTCAATGGCAAGAGTTTTAGATAAAACTTGAGCAAAGTTTTTATATGCTTTGTTCATATTTTGACCGATGCTATAGGTTGCAAAACAAGCGGCAAGGAAAATAAATACAGTACTCACAAACAAACCTGCAATAATAAGCCTTGTTTGTGCAGCCATTCCCTTTTTTTTCGGTTTTGCCTTGAACTCTTCTCCTGCCATAGCATGATTATATCACGTTGATAAATAAATGGAAATAGGAAATAACTACAAAAAGAGAGAACTCCTTTTGTTTGGAGTTCTCTATATATCCTTTTTAGGATTTTTGAAAATTGAAGAATAAATGTAATTATGGGATTTGGAGGAGTTTTATTAGCCTGAGAATGCTTTACCAAGTCTTTCAGCATCGCTCTTAGCCAAGCTCTTAGCTGCTTCTAAGAAACCTTCAACTGTTTTCTTTTGTGAATCCAAGTATGTAAGTCTTGCTTCCATATCGGCATCTTCTTGAGCCAAATCATTTAATTCTTTATTTATATTGTTTTGTTCGATTTCAGATGCTTTCAAGTTAGAATTATATTCTTTTGTTGCTTTATCATAGCCTTCTTCATCAAAAACTTTTTGTGTTTCCAATTGAATATTTCTGTTTGTACCGTTTTCAGTATCACCAACTTGGAATCCTACTAGATTGCCGCTTGCATCAAATTGTAGGTGGTGAGCCGGAATATTTCCTGTCGGTTCATCATATTGTCCTGTCGGGTCAATCTTGTATATTGAAGCCATATTACTTGTTCCAATATTTTTAGAAACAATACCCCATTCATTGTCACCGGTTTTGACTATGTCATAATTTTGACGGATGTAATCAGCGCTACAGCATAGGGTTTCTCCGTCAGCTTCATAGCCCATTGATGCTGAGAAAGCATGCATTGCTGCTTCAATTAAATCTTTTGCAACTTTTTCAGGTACTTGCCCGTTGCTTACAGCATCTTCAAAACTCATAGGTGACTGTCCATTGATTGTTAGAGGAGCACTTTTGTTATCAGCATCTACATATACACCGCTTAGGTTTGTAGAAGTTGATACATCTCCGGTTTTTACAATGAACTTTTTGCCGTTAGGGTTTTTAAAATCATCTTCTGTTGCTTTGTGACAAACATTACTGTTTGGGTCGCATACGTATAGATTTTCATTTTGATATGCATCATTAAAATTTTCACTACCGGATTCTACCATGTTATATTCTTTTGCATTATCAATTTTTATATCTGAATCCTTTGAAATGTATACTTGTCTGCCATTGCCGGCAGTTAATTTTTCGCCTGCGTGGTATCCTTTTTCTGAAGTTCCAGATACAGCAAAAGCTTTTCCTTCTAATTCTGATAAAGTATATGTATTGCCCTCAAATGTAATCGGATTACCGTCTTCATCACATAAATCTTCTAATTTTGCATCAGCAGGTGCTTGTTTAGTTGCTGTAGTACCATTATCGTCAGTCTCAGATGTTTTTACATAATATTGTGTAGGGTCAATAATATCTACAGTTCCAATATATCCTGTAAAATCATCTTTAGTGCCTTTTGAATAGCTTCTATCATTAATGTTTACGACAGTACCTGTGAATTCGCCACCTTTTAGAACTGCAGTAGGTGTGTCTGCTTTTAAAGTAGAACCTGTTACTTTTTTTGTTGCTCTAAGTTGTACTCCGGCTGTTGTATTTGTTGAAACTGCCGAGTAATCTTGATAACGAGAATCAATTGAGTACGTAATACCTGTAGAAGTGTCAGTACCCGTTGATACTGTGTAGTAATAATCTGATTTTGCAGGTGCCATTGCTGTCATATTCGATTTAGAATCCAGCAATGCGTTACTTAATTGTGTTTTTTGTCCTCTTAAATCTGACAACACACCCATAATACTCAATGCTTCTGCTTCAATTGAGTTTAATTGGTGTACTAAGGTCACTACCGCCAAGTTGTCCAGTGATAAACCCATAATTTTTCTCCTTTTCTTTTTTGAGTTGTACTTTTATTCTTCATTTTTTTTGTAACAAAGGCTATAATGTTACGTGTTTTACATGTATTACGGCATTTTTTTTAAAAACTTTAATATTTTGAACAAAATTGTTACAAAACTTTACATAATATCCTCCAAAAGTAGTAATATTATGATTTTTAAAAAGAAAAACTTCCGGCTTAAACCGTAGATACTAAAGGTTTATACTTTTAAAACAGGTGCAGAATTGAGCAAAGTTTTAGTATATTCTTCTTTTGGGAAATTGAAAATTGTAAGAGTGTCATTTTCTTCAATTAATTTCCCGAAGTACATTATACCGACTCTGTCAGCAAGGTATCTGATTACATTAAGGTCGTGTGATATAAATAAAATAGTCAAATTACGTTGTTTTCTAAGCTCTTTAAACAGATTTATAATTTGTGCTTGAATACTAGCATCTAAAGCACTTACAGGTTCATCTGCAATAAGAAATGGTGGATTTAGAACTAAAGCTCGAGCAATTGCTATTCTTTGTCTTTGACCTCCTGAAAATTCGTGGGGGTATAAATCTAATACGGATTCTTGCAATCCTACATCATTAAGTATTTCTTTAATGACGGCTTTTTTTCTTGATTTAGAATAATTTGTATTAATATCAAGGGGTTCTTGCAGAATATCACCTATTTTCATTTTTGGATTAAGGCTTGAATAAGGGTTTTGAAAGACCATTTGAACTTGTTTTGGGTATTCTTTTTTCTCTTGTTTTGTGTGATTTAATATACTTTTGCCGTTGTAAAAAATCTCGCCGGATTTAATCGGCACAAGCTTTGTTATAGCTTTAGCAATAGTGGATTTGCCGCAGCCGGATTCACCTGCAAGAGCATATATTTCACCCTCTTTTATGGAAAGTGTAACATCGTTAACTGCAATTACAGACGTTTTATGTTCATCTAAAGCTTTATATTCAACTGTTAAATTTTTTAGCTCTAACAAATTGCCCATGCTCTAATTCTAGCATTGTTTTTATTTAATGTGAATAAGCGGGTTGAGTAATAAGGAAAACGATTAATTTTATGGTAGAATTACAAGCAGAGGAGTAGAATTATTATGATTAAATTTTTTACTAAATATGTAGGGATAAAAAATTTTATATTTTTTGTGCTTGCAATTTTATTTATAATTTTTATGGCAAGAATAAAAGATATTGCAATATTGTTTTTTGCGGCATTTGTAATTTCATGTTCATTAAATCCAATAGTTGATAAATTGTGTTCATCATGTAAAAAAATAAGCCGTTCGGTAGCTTCAGCAATAGTTTTATTGGGAACATTGTTTATAGGATTTCTGTTTTTAGTACCGATAATTGTAACAGGAGGACAGCAGGTAGGTGCTTTTATAGATGCTTTGCCGGGTTATTTTGAAAACGCAAAAGGTTTTTTGATGAATATACCGTATATGCATCTTACAAATTTACATAATGTAAATATGGGAGAGCTTGTTTCATCTGCCGGAGGTATTACAACAGATTTGGTAAGTCGCTCTATAACGTTTAGTAAAGGAATTGCTTCATTTTTGATATACTTTTTGGCAGCTTGTATTATTATCTATTACTTTATGGCAGATAAAGAAACCGTTAAAAAGGGTTATTTGAGCTTATTTCCAAAGCAAATGAAAGAAAATGCAGATGGGATTATCGAAGCAATCTCTCAAAAAGTAGGCGGATATGTTCTGGCTCAGGTTGTAACAATTGCAAGTGTCGGACTTATAGTATTAATAGGTCTTGCGATTTTGGGTGTTGATTATGCTTTAATATTAGGACTTATTACAGCAGTTTTTGATTTAGTTCCTGTTGTAGGGCCTGCAGTTGCATTTGTAGTAATACTTATTGCGGTTTGTAAAATGAGTGCATTGAAAATAGGTTTAGTAGCATTAATTTTTATATTTGCACAGTGGGCTGAAAATAACCTGATAAGACCGTATGTATTTGGAAAGCTTTTAAACTTGCATCCGCTTATTATATATTTCTTTTTACTTGTAATGGCACAGTATTTAGGATTAATAGGGGTTATATTTGCACCTGCAATTGCTGCTACATTCTGTGTATTGTTGGAAGAATTATATATAAAAAATGTTGAGTAAAAAAATGTTTCATAAAGAGCTTGCGGAAAAATTAAAATTTTTCTCGCAATCTCCATAGAACGGTTTCAATGCGGGTTGTGTGCTATCCCGCACACGACCCGCATTTCACACTCTTAAAGTCGTGTTTGAAAAAGTTCGAAAAA
>Ga0310691_10007113_pt1 | contig 11752 bp, 11 predicted proteins | sample 176DNAGHGlowgp2_FD_203887 | JGI IMG/M metagenome (GOLD analysis project Ga0310691, IMG submission 203887) | Sheep rumen microbial communities from Palmerston North, Manawatu-Wanganui, New Zealand - 1766 DNA GHGlow gp2 (v2) (version 2) | ecosystem: Host-associated > Mammals > Digestive system >... | reverse complement strand
ATTCTCATGAGTTGTTAGCCAAGACACAATAGCATCCGAAAGAGATTCCACAGAACCTGACTTGAAAAATGCCCCTGTCAACCCTTCATGTATAGTTTCAAATTCGGGACCTTGATGGGGAAAATTATCGTGTGTCAACACAGGAACACCAAACATCATCACGTGTATAGCAGTCAATCCAACGTCACCAGGCGTAACACAGAGATCTGCATTATAAATTAACTCTGCATTCTTCTTTTCATCATAGCAAGCCCCATAAAACCATATCTGATTATCTACGCCGCATTGCTTTGCCTGCAATTGTAGTTTTTCTTTCTCGTTTCCGTCTCCTACAATTACTACATTATATAACAGGCCTTTGGCTTTCAGAGAAGAAAGGGCTTCAATAAGCATATCTATACGTTTTCGAGGATTCAAGCGACAAATCAGAATAAGTGTCTGATTCTTATTCCCAAAATGATCTTGATAGACAGATTTTGGCGACAGCTCTTTCCGTAAAGCTAATTGTTTAGTGTAATTCAACGAGTTGTGAAGAACATAGAGTTTTGACGATGAAACCCCTTCTTTTATCATTAATTCCTTTGCATAATTCCCGTACAGAAGAATACCTTTCGGAAGACGATAAAACAACTTCTTTACATAAACCTCGGCTCCAGATTCCTTTCCATACCAGCCATGAGTCCACACATAAACTGGCTTTCGTAGCATTTTGGCTTTAATCAAGAATAACCACGTACTAATACTACGCACATCACCAAGTGCTATGAAACTGTCATATTTCTTCTTCAGTAATCTGAGGGCTCCATGCTGATAAGAAAAGTTATGCCAGTGCCATGTCTTCAATTCTTTGACAGGTCCTTTCAAGATGTTATAATCAATCAATTTCATCTGCTCAAAGGGCTCACTGAAGAAAAAAGACGTTTCATAACTATCATCTATCAACTTGAAGATTGATGCTCTATAATGTGATGCTGTATTTGAGATAAAACAGAGTTTCATCATTAATAAAGATTATTTGAAAGAATCTTTCCAAAAATTAGATGTGTTCCTCAAATCCACGGAAATGGACATTCAGCTCGTGGAGGTGCTCCAGGAGTGTTCCAAGAGGTGTACCTGCAGTCATCTTAGCAAAAGCATTGACATCCTTGGGAAAGCACTTGCCGCCATAGCCAAATTTACCATCGGGACCAGGAACATAAGTATGGGTATCGTTGATATAACCAGAGAGGAGCATACCTGTATGCACCTTGCGCCAGTCACCCCCCATTTGCTCACAATATTCTCGGCAAGCGTTGAAGTAGGTTACCTTGTAAGCTCCAAAGACATTATGCATGTACTTGGTGAGTTCAGCCTCCAGAGGGGTCATAACAGTGAATTTCTTACCAACAAAAATCTTAGTCAGCAGTTCGTGTGCACCAGTGAACACCATTGTCTGCTTCTTGAAATCCTCGATATGGGTGCGTTCTGTTAAGAACTCTGGCATATAATGTACCTTATGTCCTGTTTCCTTTGAAAGCCTATCACTTGTACCAGGGAGAATGGTAGTACGAACGAATACAGGTACATCAGGAAGTTTCGTGATAAGCTCTTTCATCAGCGTCAAATCCTGAGTTCCGTCATCTTCTGTAGGAACATGAATCTGAAGAAATGCAATATCAATATTGCTCAGATCATCGTTGTAGCCCTTATAAGGGTCGCTGATGAAAAGTTTGCACTCTGGGTTGTTGTGTTCCAACCAATCTTTTAAGGCTCCGCCAACGAAGCCACATCCGATAATTCCAACGTTAATCATTTTTCTTCTTATTTAATTCAATTTTTCAATGTTGTTGATTTGGAATCTAATAAGATTCCCAAAATTTGGATAAATAAAATGCAGAATTTGTCAACTATTTATTCTTCCTAAACAGACCTGTAGCAATCTCTCTCATTCTTTCTAACACCACATAGATAGGCGATTTTAACACATAACTATCAATTAGTGTCCCACCGAACGAGAGCTTAAACTGGCCAATTGAGTATTTAGGATTTTCAGGGTCAGTGCAGATACCACTCCAGTCGTATGTTTCTATCCCAATTGATTTAAAATATTCAAAATCTTTATAATGAAGGAAGCGATTGCCCCATCCAATCATTTTCTTATCAACATCTGCATCAAGTCTCGGAGAACACGAGAATAGCAAGAATGCCAGTTTCTGTTCCATATTGACTACTGTTGCATGCATCGCAAGAGTAATACCGTTATGAGTCGCTTTTGTGATGATAGTTTTGTCGTATTTCGTTAGCCGCTGAAGATTAACTCTATCTTCCAAGCCCTTGCTCTCAGCGAAGGCATTATAATAGGGTACAAATTCATCAAAGGATATGTTTGCCTCAAACTCAATCCCCTCTCTTTCTGCTCTCCTTATTTCATTTCGCGTATTGCTCTTCATAGATCCCAAGATCTCTTCTAAGCTAATACTCAAATCAGAGACTGCAGAATGACCATGGGTTACACTGTAATAAAAAGGAATATGCTTAATATCTCCTCTATAGCCAGCATAAAACACTGCATGCCATAAATCTGACAATGGCAATTTGTCTGCAAATAGACGTTGAATATGGGTTTTGTTCTTGATTTCTATCATATTGTATTATAATTTATTAGTTTTGAATCAAATAATTTTTCCACATCTGTATTCAACAGCAGTGACTCCTCTCTCTCATTACGACCTCCAGGGTGACACATCAACTCAACGACATCCCCGCTTTTATAAAATGTCTTATTATCTTCGCCATAACGACAGAAGTCTTCAAAACTGGTAAACCAGTCTGTAAAGACAGCCTTTCCATCCTGTAGGCGAATAATATCCTTCCACCTGTCACGCAACACACGATTTATTGTCAATGGCATGTAATTTCTATATGTTCGGATTTTGTGCACGCCTATCGTTTTGCACAACTTAGGCAAAATCGGGAACATGAAGACACTTTGATGGATAAAGTGGTGGCCATCGATATGTGATATCTTAACGCCTGAATCACGCAGTCGTGTGGCCTGTGCCATAACCTCTTTGTAAATCTCTTCACGTACGCTCTTTGCAAGATATTTCCTGCGGAATGGCTGAGCATTAAAGATAACATTCCCTTCTTTTTCCTGATAAAAGCCTGTATCTATGAGTAGTTGGCTTTTTCGCAATGGTGAACCTTCTGTCAAGTTAATATGAAAACCGAATGAAACAGAACCAGCATATTGATTATATAGTCGTAGCGCACCTTCATAGTCATTCATATTGGCCATGATTGTAGTGCTGGAAATACGCCCTTTGACGATGGCATGTTCAATATGTTGATTCACGTGTTGTGAATAACCACAATCGTCTGCATTGATAATTATCTTTGCCATGCATTTATAATCTTATCCACATTAACATAATAAAGTTGTCTTGTCCCTTCATGAATAGAATCAAAAAAGGCCTTGTCGCCTTTCGAGTTCCAGCGTGGGTGTAAATCGCAATGGAGTCCACTTCTTGTGAAACTTAGTTCCTCAGGACTTACCATCTCTATCACGTTTTTATCCATACCCTCAAAGTACTTCTCAAGTTGGCTCATATCTGGTTTATCATCTATTTTCCTAAATCTGCCAAGATTAACGCGAATGTCTTTGGGGAAGTTATACAGCATCAAATCACGGTAACCATTTTCATCGGGGTATGTATCATTAATACACCAATCATTGTTGGCAGGGTTAGTCATCGGGTGTCCGTCTAAAGGAATGATATCTTGTGCGAATGGTGCTATGGTCGGTTTAATCTCATCACTAATCATAAGGAAAGACTTTCCGAAGTTATTTCCGCGATTAGCACCGAGGACTATTTTAACCATTTTACGAGCCAATTTCAATGGCGTTGCCATCAAAGGGCTTGACATGATTGGGTTAGATAAAAGGCGACTATTTTGAATACCCTCTATCATGCTCCCGGCTCTTCCATAAATGTAAATGTGGTTATCATCCTTCCAGTCATAATGGCTCAGATAACCTTGGGCCAAACACCTAAGATTATCACCATTTGCATCCACTGTCATCAATCTATCCATCATACCACCGCCAGGGAAATTATAACGATGCAAGAATGCCAGTCGAGTAGAAGAAGGATTAACACACAAATGAGTTAAATAATGATGAGTACTTGTTATAACATTCTTTGCATCACATTCTGCTGCCTGTCTTACGGAAACAAGCAGCTTTACTTCCTTGGTCTGCAAATCCATGACGGTAATACCGGAATCAGTAGGCGCATAGTCATTTTTGCCCTTATCGTCTATCCCATTATAACCATAAACACCCAAGCGATACAGGCGGGCATAATCTAAGCCGTATGCATACCTGCCATCTTTTGAAAGCATATGTGTTGTTGCAGGGAAACAGTCAAACAATTTATTCGTGTCTGCATCATACAGATTGGTACCCCACACATCTCCCACACGATTGTTGACTGTAAACAAATTGGTATCACCAACCCACTGCTGACGAGCACCTTGTGGATAGTTCAATGCGGTGGTTTCACCGACCTTCACAAACTGTCCATTCTCAACATACCCCACACCAAACTCCTCGCCTGGTAATGGTGGTCTATTGATAGTATCCACTTCGAGACACAAATACTTGGTGTCTGCCTTATTCGAAATAAGCAAATCATGAAAGCCAAACAAATGATGCTTTGGCCCATGTGTAAGTCTTTCCACTTTACAATCTATTGTTCTATTTTCGCCCATACTACTTCTTTATTGAATTCAAAAAAACGTCAAGTTTCTTACCTGTACCTTCAATAGTGTATTCATTCAGCACTATCTTTTGGAGTTCTAACGCAAGTTGTACCCGCTCATCATAATGAGCAATCACATCCTCTACGGCAGCGGCAATAGCTTCTGGCTGCTCACTATCATAATAGGTAATGTGACGGTTGTACTCTTCATCCAACTTACCGATTTCACTGCTTACAATGGGTCTGCCCGTAGAAGCATACTCCATCATCTTGAACGGGAATCCAGCTGCTTGCGCTCCCACGCCCATACTGCGAGTGGTATTGATAAGGATATCCGCTTCCCTATCTAATGTCTTGATAAGTTCTGCGTGCTCCATATAGCCATTGAAATGGAACTCATGTTTTGCAGGCACCTCCGCTATCAACTTTTTTAGATTCTCATCCAAATTGCAGTTTCCGTAAACCGACACTATGCAAGGAGTCTTAATATAGGTCATTGCCTTCACAAGCAAGTCCCCGCCTTTACTGTAATGAATACCACCCGTGAGGATGATATGCACTTTCTTTCCTTCCTCCAGCCTGTTCACCCGTGAAGACACAGTGTTGATGACATCCTCATTCACGATACCGGGTGTAAGCACGCTATACTTCAATGTGTCTTTCAACTGTAAGCCTAAACATACAGCCATTACACCATCAGTTCGCTTCATCAGGTAATTGTACAATCTAGTCTTATAACCTTCCATACTGTTCTTTTCTCCGACAAGAGCCTTGTTGAAGATATTGTCCTCATATTCTATCACCCTCTTTGCATGTTTAAATGCTCCTATGGAAAGGGCTGCTCCAAGTGTGATGTTGTAGTAAAGGAACACATCATAGTTCTTCGCTTCTTTTCTCAAAGCCCTCGATGTCAACCATTCGTTAATGGGTGAACAACGACGGTAGGAGACACACCTGCCATACTTAATGGTCAGTCGTCCTTCAGGATAGTCTTCATACTCTGTGAAAGGAGCAATCACTTGATTCGCCACAGTAAGACCTGGACTAAATATTGTTACTTCATGACCAGCCGACATCAAAGCGCGAGCAAGTCCAAGTGTTTTGAATGGACCAGATAGTGCAAATTGTTTTCCTTTGCAATACTTTTCAGTAAATTCTTTGCCTATGTAAGCAGATAGATATAATATTTTCATAGCATCATTTTTTTGATTTCACTAAAAATTATTACTTTTCATTATAACAGGAAATCTTATAAATGGAACAGCGAGGAATAATGGATACATAAGAAAGCATTCACCTTGAAGTAATAGCACAATGACTACAATGAAGGTCAATATCCATTTTTTGCCAATGCTTTTTACACCATTTACAAAAACCATTAAATAGTAATATATTGTACCTATGATACCGACGGAAGCCAAATACCACATAAAGCCATTCCCTCCTGTATTCAATTCTGATGTGTACGATATACCTATTAATATATTATCTAATAATAAATCGGCATACCGCAAATACGAATTCAGGCGTCCTTCTTCCGAAAGACCTTTATCCGCTTCCCAATTCAATTTCTCTTGTAAAAAATCCAACTGATAATAGTAATAAGATGCAATAATCAAAAAAAAGAACAACAAGGGGATTCTAAGTCCTTTATACTTATCGATGCCATTAATAAAAAATATAACTAGAAAGAAAAAAACTATATAGGCTGTTGTACTATATGTTGTCAATAAAGCAATAATTATTATTACGGTTTTAATTTTTTCAGTCCAAAATTGTTTTGAGAGAATCATAAAAAATATAGCCAAGTTAAGATATCCCCCAAAAGCTCCAGGTTCCCAAAACATACCGGAATTACGATGAATAAATTCACCAGACCAATCATTAAACAATTGTGTATATACTACTATGGAATTTGCGATTTGAGCCAATGGGATTCCCGGAATTAAGCCAACGAATGTATTATACAAATAGCCCAATAAGCTTATCGCAGCAATGATTGACATTAAATTTACATAATAATATATAAATTTCCTGTCCAGGATCATAAAAAAAAGAAATCCTACCCACATTTTCAAAACAACAAACACCGTTGAACTCATTTCAAAGTCGGGCACCGTTGTTGCTTGTAAAACATAAATGATTATATAGAGTAAAATATAATTTAAAAATAAGGTTATATTGTGAGAAATTCTTTTAAAATACAATAATGGAAATAATAGAGAAATAATGATTATTAATGATTTATTTACCGAATCTTGAGCAACAAAAAAGGGGTTCCCGCTCAAGCTTAACAATAAAAATGTCAGCAAATATCCTTTATAAGATAATTTTTCTTTGCTTGCCGTTAATAAAGAAAGGATTTTTATCATGGTGATGTAAAATCAAAAGATGCAAAAAAACATTTTATAATAACTCTGTTACTTCTTTTGGTAAAGGAATATTGTTTTTATGATTGTCGATACATGCCTTATATACAGCGACATACCATTTTGCTATTTCTTTATTTGATTGAACCTCCAACCTTGTTTGAATCGCATTCTCCCGTAGAGTTTCCGCCAACTGATCATCATTTAAAAGTTTTTGAATGTTGTCAGCAAGTGCTTGGTGGTCTCCAATTGGTGATATCAAGGCATTAAGGCGACTAACATTCAACTTTTGTGTCCCCATCTCACCCGTATCTGTTGTGATTACAGGCAAACCATTTGACATAGCCTCACGAATAGTACCGCTTGTTAAGTCAATTCTCAACGGTAATAATGCAAACCGTGATTTTCTAATCTGTGCAATAACATCATCATGAGTAGGCAAAATACCCTCAAACGTAACGGCATCTTTAATGCCATATTTCATTATTATACCATCTAGTACCTGCTTATATTCAGTATCACATCCTCCAATGATATCTAACGTAATAATTGGGTGTTGCTGATACGCAAGTCCAAACGCCTCAAGTGCAAGATCTGCAGCTTTTCTTATGTTTACAGCAAAATAAACAAAATCATACTTTTTCTCTGTTCTTTCTACATATACATCCTCTTGTAATGCTAAAGTTGTGTTTAATAAAACTGCTTTGGGATTTAGCTCATCGCGAATTATCTTCCTAAATTTCTGGGCACATGTTCCAATATAATCAGCACTCTGAATAATTTCATATTCTACATTAGCCCTATATTTATAAATCTCAGGACCTGCATCATAATTCGCTGCAAAATCAGGATCATTCACCAAAGTTTGCAGTTGTGCAATTGTAACCGTTTCTTTAGGGACATCCAATATACCCAAAGAATAATATGGATTCTCCGCACCAAACATATGAACGACCTCTGGTTGAATTCTTTTAATTATCTTTGATATAATTCTACGATTCCTACTAAATGAATATGAACTAAGATGAAATATGTTTTTATAAATAAAATTAAACAACATGTATTCTTCACTTAAGAAGAAGTGGTAATGTATATTATTATATGTAAACTCTTGTATAGAACTTTTCAAATTTGGGTATGGACTTACTATATGCAATTCAACCTCTTCGATTTTCTCAAACTCCTTGATTCCATTCGTAATCCAATTCGCAAATTCCGGAACTTCCAAACTCAAAGAGCGACGAAACAGTTTCCTTATTACCCAGATTAAGGGATTTATACGAAGGTGCAACCTTTCATGAACAAAAGAGTTTGAGAAATGGCAAAGCCATACCACCTTTATCTTTTTTTTCTCTGCCATAATTTTACAACACATTAATCATTTTTAAATACTCTGGCCACTCACCCATATCTTTCCATGAATGTTCGCTAACAGGAAAACACCCCACGCGTCCCCCACGCTTCTGCACCTTCTCCATCAGATGGGTGATATGGAAGAATTTACCTTCGGGAATCTCGCCAATCAACTCTGGGTTCAATATATAAACACCAGTATTTACCTGATAAGTCTGTTCTGGTTTCTCTTTCAGGGCAGTCATCAAGCCATCTTCTCCAGTTTCGATTACACCATAAGGAATCTTAAAGCTCTTTACCATTGTCACAATGGTCATATCATTATGATTGCTTACATGGTAGTCGTACACATCGCGATAGTCCTGTTCATTGATACTATCACAGTTCGAGACAAAGAATGGAGTCGTTATCTTGCCCTTCAACAGACTAACGCTACCAATAGTACCCAACGGCTTATCCTCCATGAAGAACTCTATGTCATACTTGTGGTCAAGCTGACTGAGATAGTACTTCATCATGTCAGCCTTATAATTGACGGACATATAGAACTTATGGCAGCCTATACTTTCAAACTGATCCAAAATAACTTCAAGGATGGTCTTATCTCCTACTGGAACAAGTGGTTTGGGGATTACATTTGTGATGGGTTTCAAACGGGTTCCTTTGCCACCGGCCATAATTACAACAGGGAGGTCTATCTTCTCTCGTTGGGAAAGTTCTGTCTTTTTGAAAAGATCATTCCAAAACCATACGTCAACAAGTTCGCCTTTCTCATCAAGGATGGGCATCACCTCTGCACGCATTTTGCGCATCTTCTCCTTGATGCTTTCATCACCCTCTGAGACATAACCATACACTTTATTTCTGTTAAGAATACGGCTTACAGGTTCTGCAAGGGAAATATTATTAATAATAGCTCTCTGTATATCACCTAGAGTGATTATGCCCTCGAAATGCTCTTTATTAATTACAAAGAGTGTTTTCACCATAATCTCGTCCATCACCTTCATCACATTAAGTAACGAGACTGTTGGTAAAATGATACGCTCTTTTATCTTTCCTATCAACATAAAAATATGGTTACTATGTTTTTGTATATTTATTGTGCTTTTCTTAATAATTTGGAAGGATTGCCCACCCAAATCTCATTATCGCCAACATCTTTAGTCTGGACTGCACCCATACCTATTGCTGAGTTGTTGCCAATTTTAACATTTTCTCTAATACAACAATTCAGACCAATATGAACTCCACGTCCTGTAGTAATATATGCACCAACAACTGCTTGTGAAGCAATGTGGCCATTTTTGCCAATGGTAGTATTATGCCCAACAGTTGCACCTGTCATAACTATTGTTCCCATACATAAATGGGCTGCTGCTGAGATCATTGCGTAAGGCATTATAACTACTCCTGGTTCAATTATAACATCTGGTGCTACGTATGCCAAAGGATGTACAAATGTAGCTAGATTATTTTCGTTTAGACCTAAGTCGTCAAATAATCGAAGACGCTCTTCTTGTCCATCAATCCTATATACAGTATAGATAAACTTATAGCCCTCTGATGACAACTTCTGAATAGTTTCAGGGCTTGTTTTCGCAACAACAGGATAGCCCTCGATATCAGTGCCAATTTCAAGGCGATCACTAAGATAACCAGCTACTTCTAAATCACAAGTACCTCTACGGTTTGCGTCTAAAATAGCTTGTGTGATTACAGTACCGTTACCTACTCCTCCTAATATTACTACTTTTTGTTTCATTGCTTTTTTTGTATTTTTTCTGCTTTATCTAAAATTTTCTCTGCCATCTTCAACATCGGAGGACCAATAAACTTACCTTCCTTAACAGCTACGCCTTTACCTTCAGCTTTAGCTTCTGCTGTGAGTTGTACCATCTCTTCTGCCCATGCAACTTCTTCATCGGAAGGTGAGAAGTATTGGTTTACCAATGGGAGTTCCTTTGGGTTCAGTACCAACATTCCCTCAAAACCAAGATTCTTTGCGAGAACAAGATTCTTCTCCAAATCCTCCAAATCGTGAACCTTAATATGCACTGTATCTATTGGAAGAACCCCCGTTGCACGTGCAGCATTCACGATGGCATTGCGCGCATAGAAAATACTTTGGCCGTCCGGATCATGCTTTCCACCAAGATCTGTTACATAATCTTCACAACCAAATGCGACAGCAACGACACGGGTACATGCTGTGCAAATCTCTTTGATATTCACAATAGCTCCCGCTGTCTCAATAAGAGGAATAAGCTTGAACGTACCCACTGGTATCTGCTTTTCATACTCTATGGTCTCCAGAAGCTTGCCTACAAAATAGACATCCTCCTCTTTGGTTGATTTAGGGTACATGAAACCCGTGACTCCCGGGATTGTAAGTTGATAGAGATCCTTCAGTAGTTCTCCACTCTCACGATCATTAACACGGGGGAAGATTAACTTACCCTGTGCCTCTGGCTGCGTAACAAACTCTTTTACATTATCACGCGCATGTTGTTTGTCAACAACGGGAACAGAGTCCTCAATATCCAACAACAGAACATCCGCATCTCTGCGAAGGCTGCTGTCCAAAAGCTTTTGGTTATGCGCAGGAACAAACATCAAACTGCGCATCAAATATGTATCGTTCATATCTATAACTTTAAATGTCTCTTTTCTTCACCAAAACGTGACGTCTAAATGACAGCACATCTACACCATCTTGATTATATGCAATAGACTCCACATAAATGATTCCACGATCATTCTTGCTTTTCGACTCACGTTTATCCAACACCTTGGTTCTTACATAAATTGTATCACCTATGAATACTGGATTAAGATGTTTGATACCCTCGTAGTCCAAATTGGCAATGGCTTTTCCGCTGACGTCCGGCACCGTGATACCAACAGCCAAGGAGAATACCAACGTTCCAACCACAAGAATCTTTCCGTGTTGGTTATGACTGGCATAGTCTGCGTTGGTATGTACCGGATGATGATTCATTGTCATCAAACTAAAGAAGTTGTTATCACTTTCAAAGATTGTCTTAGATAGAGAGTGTTTTATCTCCGAGCCGACCTCGAACTCCTCATAATATAATCCTAAAACTGACTGATTCATATTTAATGTATAATTGCGTTAAAATAATACATTCTCCATAATTGCCTTCTCATACTTACCAAAAGTTTCCTCAATAGCATCACTGTTTCCTGCCGTTAATGTCAGATGACCATAACGGTTTAAACTAGAAGTGATGCGATTTACCTTTTCACCCTCTTTGAGATTAAAAG
>Ga0310691_10007112_pt1 | contig 11757 bp, 23 predicted proteins | sample 176DNAGHGlowgp2_FD_203887 | JGI IMG/M metagenome (GOLD analysis project Ga0310691, IMG submission 203887) | Sheep rumen microbial communities from Palmerston North, Manawatu-Wanganui, New Zealand - 1766 DNA GHGlow gp2 (v2) (version 2) | ecosystem: Host-associated > Mammals > Digestive system >... | reverse complement strand
ACTTTTTAATTTTTGTCTTTTTGACAAATTATTTTAGTTCCTATAATATTAATTTATGGAAGTAGAAACAGGAAAGCCACCCCAACCCCTTTTGGAATAGAAAAAATAGTGCCTAGTTACCCCTAAAAAGATATCCAACAAAAATTTTATCCAGTATAGACATACTATAAATATATATTTATATGCAAAAAAATATCCAACAAAAAATATTGAGATATAGTTGACAAAACAATATAAATAATATATACTAGCGATAGTAATCTTATTGGTTGCTGGCTAATCTGATAATACAATAAGAGAAAGTCTAGGATAAAAACTAGGCTTTTTCTATTGACATTAAAGGATAATATTATTATAATAAAAGAAGATAAGAGCCGAAGCCCTTATTCATGATAAGTTGTTTTATATAAGCGTTATTAATTTTTGGAGTTATCTATGTCATTTTAGATAACTTCAATTTTTTATATTATTATAGTATTGACATTAAAGAAAGAATATGTTAAAATACGTATCAATAAAATAGAAATTATTACCCATGTGCTAAACTATAAGGTCATATAGCATGGATTTCTTTAAAAGAGTAGTCAGATAGACTGATAGGTTTATAAGGTTGCTTTTTAGGTGTAGTAATACATTTAGAGAAGGTGTAAAAGCCAACAAAGAGGGAAAGTGCGAGTATTATTGGATAATAAAGCTCTAGTAGGTGTCGTAGTCGAAATATAGGTTGTTTTAACGAACAGACTAACCCTATAACTCACTCTTTGGCAAGAGTGAAGCAATGTAGGGAAAGCTAAATAAGGCTATTTCTCGTGAAGTATCTGAAAAAACGGTACTATAAGACGCAACTAGGATAAAGTAGCTCAATGCGAGATAAAGAACAGAACAAAAATTTTGTTAGGTATAGTTGGTTACTATAAAACAAATCTCTGAATGATGAGTGAAATTTAGTGGTAGACAATCCATTGTAGGTGTAAAACGGGGTAAAATGTTATAAAGTAGCTCTTTATAGCACAGATTTATCTTCCTAGTGGCTGAAGAATTGTCAAAATAACTACTTGTAAGGCGAAGGTCTAATAATTTTATTTTATTATACTATTTAGTAGTAGTAGTAATAAATGACTAGAAGGTGTATGTATGAAAGTACATACTCTTTTTTTGTGTCATAATATGAAAAAAATATAAAATATTATGATAAATATATTGACATTATGATATATGCTATGTTATAATTAAATCATAACGAAAAGAAAGGAGAAATGATATATGTTATGCTTACATTGTGGGAAGGTATATAGTTTTAAAAGACAGGGATACTGTGAAGATTGTTACCAAAAGCTAGTTAGCGAGAACTTAAAGCTACAAATAAGGGTAAAAGAGCTTGAAAGAGCATTAAATTTTGAATATCAACCAAAACACATGAAAGGAGAAAACGAAAGTGAAAAGATATAACGTAGATTATAAAGCAGGTAAAAAAATTATAGTATTAAAAAATATAGACGAAAAACAATTAAATGAATTTCTAAATACATTAGAAAAGGAAGAAAATAGCTCTTTAAATGTAAAACAAATAAAGGAAATTGATGAGGAGGAAAGATAGGAATGTCATATAATAAAGAATATTATGAAGAACACAGAGAACACATGAAAGCAGCTAGAGATAGATATAGGAAAGCTAACAGAGAAGAAATAAATAAAAAGCAAAAAGAACGATATAGAAGCATGACTGAAGAAGAAAGAGAGCAAAGAAATCAAATGTTAAGAGATAAAAGAGCTGAAAAAGGTCAAAAAGCTCGTATTCAGTACAAAATTGACTATTGTAAAAGGCAAATAAAGTTATTTGAAGAAAAAATGTTTATGCTTAAAATGGCTGACCATTGGGACGATAGTGATTATAGATATAGTGATGAATTAAGTGCAAAAATAAGGAAATATGAACAAGAAATTGAAAAATTGGAGAGTGAAAAGAATGAAATTGTTTAGAATAAAGAGTAATGACTTAAATATGTATGTTGAATATATAATAATTGGTGTAAATGGAATTAAAGTTTTACCAACACGCCAACAAAAAAGAGCAGGAATTTATGAGCAAGATAAGGCTGAAAAGTATGTAGAAATGCTTAATAAAGAGAATACAACTCTTGAATTTGTGTTAGAAGGGGTTGAATAGTGTGGAAATTAAGAAAAATAACGTAATTGCAAGAGATTATGTAGAGAAAAACTATATAAAAAAGCAAGATTTATTAGATTGGTTAGCTAAAGAAATGCAAATGTGTAGAAATTCTACAAATAAAACACAAATGTTACCAAAACAAGTATTAGAAGGAATGATTGCTGCATATTCGGCATTATTTTATTACATAGAAGGGGAATAAAATGGAAGTTTGGAAAGATATAGAAGGATTTGAAAACAAATATCAAGTATCGACAGCAGGGAATGTAAAGTCTTTAAACTACAATAACACAGGGAAAGAAAGACTTTTAAAGCCTAAAATCAATAGATATGGCTATAGAGAAGTAAAACTCTCTAAAAACAATAAAACGAAGAATTATTTAGTAGCAACATTAGTAGGTAGAGCATTTTTAGGTTATTGCCCACCTGACATGGAGATTATGCACATTGGAGATAGCCAAGATGATAGGGTAGAAAACTTACAATATGCTTATAGAAGTCAAATATTATATGCAATGTATAAAAGGGAAAAAAGAAAAGTTGGAAAACCTAGTAATGCTACTATTAGTTATAAAGGTGTGGAATATAAGAACATTAAAAAACTTGCTAAAGACTATGGAATACATGCACACGAAGTAAATAAAAGAATTTATAGGGGTTGGACTTTAGAAGAAGCTCTTGAAATCCCATTAAAAAGGCCAAATAATAAGTTAATGTTACACGTTCAATTATATGAATATAATGGTAAATTAATGTCCGTTAAGCAATTAGCAAAGGAAAGTAAAATTGGAATTAATGAAAAAGCACTATATAAAAGACTTGCTCGTGGTTGGTCTATTGAAGAAGCAATGACAATTCCACTTGCAAGACTAAAAGTAAACGAAAGGAAGTAAAATAAAATGGGAACTAATTATAGATATGAACAAGAAAGAGATAGTAAGAAAAGACAAAATATACAAGAAGTTGTTGAATTTATATTAGATAACGACTATGGAACAATGTTATACAATGAAGATTTGTCTAAAATATTAGGTTACAACTTTGAAATCGAAGAAGAATATTATAAATATAAAAGCATAATGCAAAGAGTTAAAAACTTTTTATTGCAATATGGCTATGTTTTAAAGTCTGTTGGTGGTGTTGGTTACTATATTTTAAGACCTACTGAAATTGCTAGACATTGTTATAAAACATATATTAAAAGAGCTGCAAAAATGTATGATAAAAGTGCTTATGTATTAGATAGAACAGATAAATCTCAAATGAACGAAGAAAGACTACAAGAAATAACAGACCTTATTGAAGTTAATCAAAAACTTATAGATAATGCTTGGAACACCTTAAAAGAGAGTGCTTACTATTCGAGAAAAGATTATTACGAAAGTATGGAGGGTTAATTAATGAAATTTTTAATAGGTTTAACAATAGGACTATTTATAGGAACATTCATAGGGATAAGTATAATGTGTATTTTGGCGGTAGGTAAGGAGGACTAGAATATGGAAATTAATACAGCTATAAAAAATTTAAAAGATAGAGTAGAATTAGATAGAAAAATGCGTGATAATAAAGCAGAAAGCGACTACGAAAAGTTTTGCGAAAAAGAATGTATATCTATTGAAACATTGATAGAAGGCTATAAAAGATTAAGCATTGAAGCACAAGCAACAGCTTTTGATGATGATAATATAGATACAGAATGCTTATTGAGAGTTCTATTAAAACAAGGACAAATAAGACTTGATGATAAAGGTTATTATCAAAGAGAAGCATTTGATTGGGAAGAAAACATGTATATGTTAGGACTTATGAAAAAAAGAGAAAAAACATTTTATATTCCTGATGAAGAATGTTTAGATGAATATACAAAACAACTTGAAAGCCAGTTACAAGAATATAATGAAATAAAAGAAATATTTAAAAAATATCTTTGCTTTCCAAATGATACAATGTATGATGGCTGTTGTAAAATGCAAAATGAAATAGATGAACTTAAAGAAGAAGTTAAAAGACTAAAAAATGAGGTGTAAATATGGAAGAAGATAAAACATATAAAATAAGAATAATGTTTGATATTGATGTTCCAAAAAATACAATAGATAGCGATTTTAACTCATTAATTTTAAGATTAAATAAATTAAGAGATTTTATATCAACGAATGAAGTAGATACAATTAGTATAGAAGAAAATAATAGAAATATACAAGAAATGCAAAATACTTTGGAACATTTTAGAATAAAGGAGATAAATAGATATGAGTGAAGAAGAACAAAAAGATATAAATAATTTAATATATACATTAGAAATGCACCATATAAGTAGTAAACCAATACAAGATTTATTAGACCTATACAATAAAGAAAAAGAAAAGAAAGATAATAAAATAGCAAGTAAGGACAAAGAAATAAAACTATTAAAAGAATTTCATAATAAGCATATTAAAATAATAGATGAAATGGCAGAAGAAATAGCAGAAAGGACAGGAAGCTGTCCATTTGATACTTATGAATATGAAATGGAAAATTGCAAAGATTGTCAGGATAGTTATAAAAAGTGTTGGATAGAATATTTTACAAATAAAGTAGAAGGAGAAAATTAAAATGAAAGTAGAATTAACAGATAAAATTAAGGTTAGAGTTTTAACATTATTAGATAGATGGCAAGAACAAGCTGAAGTTGTTAGAGATGATATGGAAAGCTATGTTTCAGGCTACAATATAACAAAATTGAAAATATCAAAAGATGTGTCTGATATGAAGTTGACATTTAAGAATATTGAAAGTATAATTAAAGAACTTAAATAGCGAGGTGGTAGCAGTTGGTAGCTCGTTAGGTTCATACCCTAAAGGTCGTGGGTTCAAGTCCCACTCTCGCAACCATACCTATTTACCAAGTTGTAAAAAAGGTTTCTAAAAATGTAAGTATTAGCAAAAAATACTTGCATTTTTTGTTGTTTTTTTTAAAATAATATGTTAAACTAAAAAAGGGTAAAATTATGAATGATAAGTATGATTGTGAAATGGTAAAAAATAACTTATGTAGTGGCTGTGTTGGTTTAGCCGAACAGAACTGGATTGGTAAATATAAATGTAGTTATTATTGGGAATTAGTAAGAAAAATTAAAAAAATAAGGAGAAAAGAGAATGAATAAAGTTGTAATAGCTTTTATAGGTATAGTCTTATCAATTATATTATTAATTTTGTCAATTTTTAATTTGAAAAATTTATATAGTTTAATAGACAAAGTGCAAGAGCAAGAAACTATTATAAACGAATTAAAATTTGAGTTAGAATATAATGATTATGTTTTTGAAGATAGTATGAAACAGGAGATATAAATGGATAGAAAAGCAAAAGAATTTAGAGAGAAATACAAAGTAGAAACAACTACAAGCATAGAAGATTTTATAAAAAATGAACAAATAAAGATAAGAGTAGATAAGAATTTAAGTGACAGTCAAAAAAGAGAGAGATTATTGGCTTTACAGAAAGTTTTAGATGATATGAGAAACCCTGCTGAGATTTTAAGAAGAAGAAATGAAGAAGCATGGGAGAAATGATATTGAAAGGGGGCGGTTATCTTCTAATGCTTAAAAATAAATATACAAAAAAATATTTAGGTTATGACTATAGTTTATATAATCATGGCTGCACAGGGACACAAGCTAAAAGAAATAGAAGATTAGGAACTCACATAATAAGAAGTAAACAAAAAAGAGAACTACAAAAAGAAATGAATGAATATTTACAAGGAGAAACAAATGAGAGAGAGAAGAAGTCTAATTGCTAGACAAATAATTGCAGAGTATAAAAAAGAAGAAGAATATAAAAAAACATTACAAAGAATGAACAGTAAGGAGAAAGAAAAGAATGATAAAAAAAGTTAATGTGTTGGGAACGGAATATAAAATACATTTTGATATTAATTCAAACAAAGAGCCACGATTGAAAAATGCTTGGGGTATTACTGATTTTTACACTAAAGAGATTTTTATAGATAAAGATATTTTTAAAGAACAACAAGATACTTCAACTTTAAATCTAAAAGCATTTAGGAATAAAGTATTAAGACATGAGATAGTACATGCTTTTTTATATGAAAGTGGCATGGCAGAAAACTCTAATAGTCAAAGAGCATGGTCAGAAAACGAAGAAATGGTAGATTGGTTTGCTGTTCAATCTCCTAAATTATATAAAATTTATAAAGATTTAGATATTTTATAAAAAATATTGACAAATTGACAAAAAAATGAGAAGTAATAATTAATAATCTTTCTCCTATAAGATTATATGAGTTAGTAAATTATATATTTACTAAAAAAGAAGGCTTAAATGCCTTCTTTTTTTATGTTATTGATATAGTTTTCTAAAAAATCAATGACATTATATCGGTAATTGGTCTGTAGCTTACGACAATCAATTTTAAGACCTTTTTGCTTTGCAAACAACAAAGGTATTGACTTGCTTTTAGAATTGTCTTTAAATTCATTTATATCGGCCATTTTTATTGCATAACATTCTTCTATGTCCGAAAAGAAAATTATGAGCATTGGAAATACATTTTTTTTATCTACCACTTCCAACATTTGTTTATATTGGTTATCTCTTATACAAGAAAATGGCAACGACTTACCTTTATGACTTTTTAATTCACATAAGAATAAGTTTCCTTTATAAAAAATCATATTGTCACATATATTGTTATTAGTAAACCTAACAAAATCATTTTTTGAGTTTCCAAAACTAGCAGGACTATCTTTAAATCTATAATAAAATAAATCAGGACTTTTTAAGTCAAGAGATTTTCTGAAATTTTCTTCAAATATTTTTCCTTGATTTTTCACAATTTTTTTCCTTTACAAGTTCTGCTTTGACTTCTTTTATTTTTTGATTTATTTTATTTAACTTTAAAAATAGACTATTATAGATTTCTTTGTTGTAAAAATTGTGGTGCATAGCATTTTCTAAAATACGTTTGCCTTCTTTAAGGTCATTAAGTTTAGAATATAACTCATTTAACTTTTGGTCTTTTTCGGTCATAAATATCATTTTTTTTACCCCGCTTTTTTTGTATCATAACATATATTTGACAAAATGACAACATTATTTTAAAATATAGGCAAAAAGAAAGGAGAAAGATTATGCCTAAACAAAAAAAACAAACTTTAAATGACAGTATTGTTAATAAGGAAATGAAAGCATTAGAAAAAAAGAATGAATTAATTAGCCTAGAAAATTTTTATATCAATGGACAATTAGAAAACACAGAGCAGCTTGTTGAAATGAAAAAGAACGAGCTTGTAAATAAAATTACAGAGTTTCAAAAGAATTTAACACCCGAAAAGCAAATGAACCCATATTTAATATCTACTTACTTTTTTAAGACTATTAACCCACTAACAAATGCTGAACCCGAATATTCTGCTGAAAAATTAGCAATAGTTTGGGACTTATATATGTATCTAATTGAACAAGTAAATATGCAAATAGGTATATTGCAACCTACTATAAGCCATTTTTGTAAGTTCGCAGGAATTTCTGTAAGTACATTTAAGAGCTATAAAACACGTGGTACATACGAAATGCAAATATTAGTTAATAAAATTTGTGATGAAACTTTTAATGGGAATGTATTATTGGCACAGACAAAAGTATTGTCTAATAGGTCAACAGAATTAAGAGTTAAGGTTGAAAACGAAGTACAAGAAAAGCCACAAGTACATGTAAATGTAAATGTTAATGAAGAAGTAGATTTAGGACAAATTGCTTCAAGACTACACGAAATATCTAACTTTAAAAAAGCAAAAAAAGAAATGATTGAAGGAGATAAATATGAGTAATAAAATTTTTGAGATTAATAAATTATTAGACCAAGAATTTGATTTACTTGCTAAAAATGGACAAAGACATGCTTACGACCAAATAAAATTAACTGATTTAAGAACAATAGTTGAAGATATAGATACATTAATACATGCTTTGTATCAAATAGATTTTAAAGAAGCAGGTAAAAGGTGTAGGAAACAATATATACCACTTTTGAACATAGTTTTAGAAAAAGAAAGAACAAATTTAGAGCAGCAAGCTAGTTGCTTAAAAAAGTTAGAAGAAGCTACTAGAATGTCTGCAAGAACAAATTTTGAAGATTTTGTTAGATATTATGAATGGAATGAACGAGATAAGTTTTTTGAACCTAGGTATTCAGTATTAAGAGCTTATGCTTATTACTTAAATAGAATGGTATTTGACCCTGACTTTAATATGCTAATTGTAAATTTACCTTCAGGAACAGGAAAAACCTATCTTGAAAAATTACATGAAGCATTTAGTTATGGTGTTGACCCTACAGGCACTTGCTTATACTTATGTTCTAATGATGACGTTGTTAAGGGTGGTAGTAGAACAGTATTAGAAGTAATTAAAAGTGAAAGATTTGGGGAAGTTTTCCCTGATATGAAATATGACAAAAATGATAGAACGTATTTTTTAAAAGAAACAGAAGCGGAATGGAAACTAAAAGACTGTAAACTTATGGCTTCTTATTATGCTAAAACTACTCAATCAAATGTTGTAGGGTGTAGAGCTAGTAAAACAATACATATAGATGACCTTTATGCCGATTATAAAGAAGCTTTAGATGAAAACTTAAATAATTATTTTTATAATAAATTTGTAACTGTTTGGAGAAAAAGATATATACAAAATAAAGTTCCTAAAATAATAATTACAGGTACAATGTGGTCGCCTACTGACTTTATAGTAAAAGTAATTGACCAAACTAAAAAAGAAGAAGAATTTATACCAAGTGAAAGATTTAAGTATGTTCAAGTAAATGCTGCTGATAATAAAGAAACTAAAGCAATAATACAAATACCTGCTATGGACTATGATACGGGAGAGAGTACATGTCCTAATATTTGGACTACTGAAAGTTTAGAAAAAGAAAAAGCAACTATGGACACTTACCTTTGGGAAACTAACTTTCAACAAAAACCTACTTCGCCTGAAGGACTTGAATTTGATTGGAATAATCTTAAATTGTATGAAGATTTACCTGCAAATAGATACGAAGGTGCATTTGCAGTAATTGACCGGAACTAGAAAAAGTGGAAAAGACTTTTTTGCTATGCCTGTATTTGTTCCTTATGGAGAAGATTATGCTTTTGTAGATTGCATATTTACAAAGGTTGCAACTACAGAACTTGTAAAAGATATAGTAGATAAAATGTTAGAAGATAATATTAGAGTTTTAGTTGTTGAAACTAATGTTGATGGTGGACTTAAAAAATTAATATTAGATGAATATGAAAAAAGGGGAATTTCTTGTAATTGCGATATTAGAGAAAAATACAATACTATGCAAAAAGCAGTAAGAATTGAACTTGAAAAGGGTGTAATTAAAAGGAGAGTATGGTTTCCTGATAAGAAATTATTTGGGAAAATAAGTGATATGGGAAAATTTATGAACAACCTTACTCTTTATAATTCGCAAGGTGGAAATAAGAATGATGACGCACCTGATAGTTGTGCATTATTTACAAGTGAAATTATAGGAGAAAAATATAAAAATAAAAAGGTAAAAGCAATAAAAAGACCTTTTTAAATAAATTTAATTTGACTTATTGACAAATATTAAAAATAGTGTTATGTAGGAAATTGAGAAAATAAAAAGAGAAAGTGGTGGTTATTTTTGAAAACTTATGGTCGTTCTGTATTGTATGCGAATGTAACAGAAGAACAATTATTGGCAATGTCATTAGAAGAACAAGATAAAACAATAATTGAAATAATGAATACCGCTACACAATTACATGAAAAAAATAAAGAAGAATGTCAGTATTTAATAGACTTTAAAAATGGAATACAAGACATATATGTAGAAAAACAAAAATTGACTAGACCTGAAATTGATAACAAGACTGTAGAAAATTGGGCTTATGCTCTTATTGATTTTAAGAAGTGTTTTTTATTGGGTAAACCTATTCAATATACACAAGTAAATGATGGCAGTTCAGATGAAATTGCAATGCTAAATAAATATTGTAAATATGAAGATAAAAAGACTAAAGACATGGACATATACGAAGATATACTTACTTGTGGTAGAGGTTTTAGATACACTAATAGTGATGAACCTAAAGAAGAAGATGAAGCACCATTTGAATTAATAAATCCGGAAGTCGAATATACAGAAATTGTTTATTCTTCAGGAATAAGACATGAACAATTATTTTCTTTTATAGAAACACCTATGCAATATGTTGATAAAGAACAAGACCTTGAAACAGGAGAATATAAAGAAGTAATTAAATATTATAGTGAATACACAATATATTTAAGAAATAGAAAGTTTGTAGTAACAAACAAGATAGGAAGTATAACCAAAGTTGAAGGTTCAGACCAATTAATTGCTTTGAATGAACATGTTATTACAGAATACTATATAAATAAAGCAAGAATTTCATTAATCGAGATTGGAAAAGATTTATTTAATGATATTAACTATTTAGAGAGTTTAGACAAAGATGACATGGAACAATTTGTAAATGCTATAATGGTATTCACTAATGCAGAAGTTGATGAAGAAGCATTAGGAGAAATAAAAGAGTTAGGTGCGGTTTCAATATCTTCTACAGAAAATAGAGAAGCACATGTTGACTTATTACAACAAAGACTTAAAGCCGGAGATACACAAGTTTATTATACAAGACTATTAACAAGTTTACATCAAATATTAGGTATTCCAATGGCTACTGATAACGGAAGTGTTACAAGTGGAGATACAGGAAAAGCTAAACTTACAGGTCAAGGTTATACAACAGCAGGTATTAGAATTGAAGGCGACGAGAATATGTTTGATATGTGCGATAGAAAGTGCTTAAAAACTATTCTTGCTATTTGTTCTAATTCTTCAAAGAGTGAAATAAAAGAACTTAAAGCAAGTGAAATTGAAAGTAAATTTAGTAGAGATACTACTGATAATTTATTGATTAAAACACAAGGATTATTAAATCTATATAGCTGCGACATACCAAGAGAAGTTGCAAATACAGTTGTTAATTTATTTAATGACCCTAATAGTGTTTCAAGAGAACAAGAAAAATTATTTGGAAAACAAGTTGCAAATAATAAAATTAACCAAGGTAAAGTTGAAGAACTTGAAACAAATGAAGATAAAACAGTTACTACTAATGTAAACGATATAACAGACCAACAAAATAATGAAGTACAAGATACATTAGAAGTTGATGAACAAAGTTAATAATTTTGACCTTAATATGTCGTTAAACTATTAAATATAAATTAATCTAAAATCTATGGTTGGTCAACCGTAAAATGACTGTAAGGAGGAAAGATTATGAAAAGAGAAGATTTATTGGCAAAAGGATTTACCGAAGAACAAGTTACGGAGATATTAAATATGCACCATAACGAAAGTTTAGAGGTAAGCAAAGAAAATGAAAGACTAAAAGGAGAATTAGCAAGTGCTAACGAAAAAGTAGCAAGTTATTCAAATATGGAACAAGAATACAATGCTTACAAACAATCTCAAATGACAGAACAAGAAAAGTTTGAAGCTATGAAA
>Ga0310691_10007111_pt1 | contig 11757 bp, 5 predicted proteins | sample 176DNAGHGlowgp2_FD_203887 | JGI IMG/M metagenome (GOLD analysis project Ga0310691, IMG submission 203887) | Sheep rumen microbial communities from Palmerston North, Manawatu-Wanganui, New Zealand - 1766 DNA GHGlow gp2 (v2) (version 2) | ecosystem: Host-associated > Mammals > Digestive system >... | reverse complement strand
CGTCAATACCATTGGTATCCCAAGGCTTCGACTGCTCTACAGGACCTAAGAACATCTCATAGAGACGCAGTGTGTCGGCACCATATTTCTCGACAATCATATCTGGATTAACGACATTGAACATCGATTTAGACATCTTCTCAATAGCCCATCCACAGATATATTTGCCATCCTCCAGGATGAATTCTGCGTTATTGTATTCAGGACGCCAAGCTTTGAATGCCTCTATGTCGAGGATATCGTTGGAAACGATATTGACATCCACATGAATAGGTGTTACCTGATAGTTGTCTTTCAGTCCGCAACTGACGAACTTACCCTTGTCCTGCCCCTCCTCTACTCGATAGACGAAATTAGAGCGACCCTGAATCATACCTTGGTTCACCAGTTTCTTGAAAGGCTCGTCCTCACAAGAGTAACCAGAGTCATATAGGAACTTGTTCCAGAAACGAGAGTAAATCAAGTGACCAGTAGCATGTTCTGTACCACCTACATAGAGGTCGACATTACGCCAGTACTCATCCACATCCTTATTCACCAAAGCCTTCTCATTCTTCGGATCCATATAACGCAGATAGTAAGCGCTGGAACCGGCAAAGCCCGGCATGGTATTCAGTTCCAAGGGAAATACGGTCTTATTGTCAATCTCATCCTTTGATACCACTTTGTCAAACTTAGTGTCCCAAGCCCACATCTTAGCACGTCCCAATGGGGGCTCACCGGTCTCCGTCGGCTTGTACTCGTCAATCTCTGGCAATTCCAGAGGCAGACACTCCTTAGGTATCATATAAGGCATGTCGTCCTTGTAGTAAACAGGGAATGGCTCACCCCAGTAACGCTGACGAGAGAAGATGGCATCACGCAGACGGTAGTTGACTTTCACACGTCCGATACCCTGCTCTGTCACATATTTCTTGGTTGCTGCTATCGCCTCCTTGACAGTCAGTCCGTTGAGGCTGAACTTAGCCGACGAGGAGTTACACATGATACCTTCTTTGGCATCGTAACTCTCCTCCGATACATCAGCGCCCTCAATCAGTGGGATGATAGGCAGATTGAAGTGTTTAGCAAAGGCATAATCACGGGAGTCATGGGCAGGAACTGCCATAATAGCACCAGTACCATAGCCGGCAAGTACATATTCAGCAATCCAGATAGGTATTTTCTCGTCTGTGAATGGATTGATGGCATAACTTCCGGAGAAAACACCTGTCACCTTATGATCCATCTGACGGTCACGTTCCGTACGTTTCTTCACATAGTCGAGGTATTTCTCCACCTCTGCCTTCTGTGCGTCTGTAGTCAGTTCGGCAACGAGGTCACTTTCTGGTGCCAGTACCATGAAGGTCACACCAAACATCGTATCGGCACGAGTGGTGAAAATAGTGAAGTGCTTGTCACTGTCAGCCACCTTGAACTCTACCTCTGTACCCTCTGAGCGACCAATCCAGTTGCGCTGGGTCTCTTTCAATGAGTCTGTCCAGTCGATTTCCTCCAGTCCGTCCAACAGGCGCTGGGCATAGGCTGATACACGAAGACACCACTGACGCATCTTCTTCTGGACAACGGGATAGCCACCACGTACACTGACACCATCTACCACCTCGTCGTTGGCAAGAACGGTACCCAGTTTCGGACACCAGTTCACCATGGTGTCAGCAAGGTAAGCGATACGATAGTTCATCAGTACTTCCTGCTTTTTCTTCTCAGAGAAACCAGCCCAGTCAGAAGCTGTAAAATGCAACTCCTCCGTACCGAGGGCATTACAGTTCTCCGTACCCATCAACTCAAAGTGCTCTATTAGTTTGATGGTAGGCTGAGCCTTGTGGGATGACAAACTGTAATAACTCTTGAACATACGCTGGAAAGCCCACTGTGTCCATTTATAATAAATAGGATCACAGGTACGAACCTCACGCTCCCAATCGAACGAGAAGCCGATCTTATCCAACTGACTGCGATAGCGGTCTATATTCTCAAAGGTAGTCTTCTCTGGGTGCTGACCTGTCTGGATAGCATACTGCTCTGCAGGCAGTCCATAGGCATCATAGCCCATAGGATTCAGCACGTTAAAACCCTGCTGACGCTTGTAGCGGGCATAGATATCCGAGGCGATATAGCCAAGGGGATGACCTACGTGCAAACCAGCACCGCTGGGGTAGGGGAACATATTCAGCACGTAGAATTTCTTCTTTGTCGGGTCTTCTGTCACACGATAGGTTTTCATCTCCACCCATCGCTTCTGCCATTTCTGTTCAATGTCTCTAAAATTGTATTCCATATCGATATGCGTTTTAATTTTCTGCAAAGATACGATTAAGTGAGCAAAATGCCAAAATATATTTGAACATTTTCGAACGTGAGTATCTTAAAAACTTGTTTTAAAGATACGATTAAGTGAGCGAAAATGCAAATTTATTTGCAATTTTTGCCCATTTTCCTACCCCTCAACTGGGAGAGGATGGGAGAGGGGCTTCCTTCTTTTTCCTTCTGAATCCTTTGAAGTTAGAAATATTCTTCGTATCTTTGCAAAAGTAATAGTTACCAACTATTCAAACTAACAAGAAGATGGACGATATAGCCAAAGAACTAGCAAAACTGCATGTGTTGACGGGAGCTGATTTCTCTCGGCAAGTTGAGCGTATTGCCAAGATGAATATATTCTATCCTCTCGCAGACGAGAAAAATATCTATATTACTGGAGGAGAGCAACAAAATGATTTTGAGAATCTCCTTAATGCGGCTCGTAAAGCAGTAGACTTTGGATATCAAGTATTCATTCTCCCAAATCCCCAAGGAGTGCGTTCTGCAGATTTCATCCTTAGATATAGGAATGTATATAAACTCTATGACCTCAAAACAGTTCAAGGTAAATCTTCTGTAGGTACAAGGCTTCTTGAATCCATAGGGCAGTGTAATCGGATAATACTTAACACGACAGTAGATTACAATACACGTTTATTGACCTCGGATATAAAAAGGTATTTTGAAGTTAATGAACAGGCTTTAGAGGTATTGATCTTTAAAGGCAAGAAGAAAATTTCTATAGTTAAAAGATATACAATAAATCCGTCTTTTTATTCCATATTCAAGCGACTCTATGAAAAGTAAAAGTCACCCTTGGGTGACTTTTAAATGGAGCAGGGTCAGTGATGGCTTACTCCCCTCGGAACTTACCGGATAGCCAAAACAAAGTTTTGACATTGCAAAGATACAAATAAGTGAGCAAACTACAAAATAAAAACTAATTTATTTTTAGTTTCGAACGAAAGTATCTTCGAAGTTAATTTCAAAGATACGAATTTAATTCCAATTCTCCAAATTAAATAATACTTTTTTCGTTTCCCTCCCCCTCAACAGGGGAGGTTAGGAGAGGGGCTACTTCTCACTTTTTTCCTAATTCAATCTTTTGGAGTTGAAATATTATTAGTATCTTTGCAGAGGCATAAACATCGGTGACTCCCTACGGGGAGTTCCGCTACAAGTTGTGATTTGCTAAAAAATTAGTATCTTTGCAGAGGCATAAACATCTGGCGCTAATGCGCCAGCGCATTGATATGCGTTGTGATTTGCTAAAAAATTAGTATCTTTGCAGAGGCATAAACATCCCAGTAATACGCAAAAGACTGTCTACCATGTTGTGATTTGCTAAAAAATTAGTATCTTTGCAGAGGCATAAACATCTGGCTGAAATCTGAATCTACAGCCAAATTTGTTGTGATTTGCTAAAAAATTAGTATCTTTGCAGAGGCATAAACATCTCGAATGAATATGGCCAAGAATGAAACATAGTTGTGATTTGCTAAAAAATTAGTATCTTTGCAGAGGCATAAACATCTGCGCGCGCGCTATATATATATTTTTGGAAGTTGTGATTTGCTAAAAAATTAGTATCTTTGCAGAGGCATAAACATCCCCTTTAATCATCAACTAACGGAGTATTCAGTTGTGATTTGCTAAAAAATTAGTATCTTTGCAGAGGCATAAACATCGCGCAACGACATCATCTTGCGCTCCAATATGTTGTGATTTGCTAAAAAATTAGTATCTTTGCAGAGGCATAAACATCTGCGAAAGAGAAAGACAGTCCCCTGGAGTCGTTGTGATTTGCTAAAAAATTAGTATCTTTGCAGAGGCATAAACATCCACATGTGCGAACAGCCACTCATGCGGCTGTTGTGATTTGCTAAAAAATTAGTATCTTTGCAGAGGCATAAACATCCTAATGCAGGATTAAAACCTCCAGAAACATGTTGTGATTTGCTAAAAAATTAGTATCTTTGCAGAGGCATAAACATCGCTCTTGTAATTCAAGTGAACGCATCTCATGTTGTGATTTGCTAAAAAATTAGTATCTTTGCAGAGGCATAAACATCAATCTATCGAAACAGAATTAAACTGAACATGTTGTGATTTGCTAAAAAATTAGTATCTTTGCAGAGGCATAAACATCGCAGAGGAAAGGATATCATCCGTCTGATAGTTGTGATTTGCTAAAAAATTAGTATCTTTGCAGAGGCATAAACATCCTAACGTTTGTTAGTCCGTAGTGCAAGTCGGTTGTGATTTGCTAAAAAATTAGTATCTTTGCAGAGGCATAAACATCTCTTAGTGGTCTGGTTCAAACCCTCATACTGTTGTGATTTGCTAAAAAATTAGTATCTTTGCAGAGGCATAAACATCGCAGGCGTATTATAGTTCTGCTGTTGCTTCGTTGTGATTTGCTAAAAAATTAGTATCTTTGCAGAGGCATAAACATCCGGTGCTTTCAAGACTTTTTGGACAGAAGAGTTGTGATTTGCTAAAAAATTAGTATCTTTGCAGAGGCATAAACATCCTCCAAAATAACGGAAACGAGGAACGGCGTGTTGTGATTTGCTAAAAAATTAGTATCTTTGCAGAGGCATAAACATCTGGATTCAAGAAAAGAACTGAAATACAGATAATTGCAAAGAAAATTAGAAAAGAAAAAATGCTGCAAAGTTAAAAGAGAGTTCCATCGTAAGGATGGAATTCTCTTTTTCTAAAATAGTTCAAGTTGTTGCCCTGGTGCATTGGGAAGTTGTGATTTGGTACCATAGAATATTTCAATATTCCCAAATTGTTTGTCTGTGATACACATGATTCCCACCTTACCAAACTCAGGTAATATTGCCTTTACCCTTTTTCGATGCACCTCTGCATTCTCCATACTTGCACAATGTCGGACATAAATGGAGAACTGGAACATAGTAAAACCATCTTGAATAAGACGCTTTCGAAATTTAGTGTATTCACGAATGTCTTTCTTTGTCTCCGTTGGCAAGTCAAAAAGAACCATGAGCCACATAACCCTGTATTCACTAAAACGTTCTGCTATCATTACATTTCTGGATATGCTATTTTTCGTAGTTCACCACTAAAGCATTTATAAAGAGAGGCGGTAGTTTGAGATGCTGCAATCATTAGAGGACTTCTTTTCCCTCCTATGACAACATCCAATGTTGGGATTGACAATAATTCCGTTTTAATGTCTTTTGATAGTTCGACATCTGTGCCATATTGTTCAGTGATATCATAAACGAGACGGTCTACATAAGGACGATATGGCTCCATGATATCATCAGCAAGACAATAGGCATTGTATCTATTATGGTGATGGATTCCTAATGTTGGTAGCATACCACTTGCAACTAATGAGCGGGCAATTACTGCACGAAGAATGGCATACCCATAGTTTAGGAGATTATTGGGTGGAACGCCATCACGACCTCTGATGAATCCGGGAATATGACCGAACAAATTGCCCCAATAGTAGATGGCTGCACGAGCCTCAACATTGTTTGGGTCTCCACTCCTTACCTCATTAGCCCAAATCTGCATACATTTAGTTTCGGCATCAGAACATTGGCTAAGAACAGTTGCTTGATTCCGAATCTTATATTGCATGGTTTGTTGCCACAGTTGTTTACGGAGGGGTAGGGATGCGTCAATTTGATCACGGAATCGTTCGTTCTGAGTGGTATTCCCAACTAGAGGTAGAAGTAATCCTGTTGGCATGTGGTTAGAATCACATGTAATAACTGCACAATTATTCTCCAGAAGTGTTTCTAAGGCACCAGACGTTATGGTGATTTGCTTGTGGTCAAGAACAACAACACCAATATCCTCAATGGGACGTGTTATCTCTGTCGCTTTCTTGAAGTCCTCAGAGATATTATCTGCCTTTTCCACTTCAGGTAGTTTAATCACCAATTGGGCATCTCGCAATGATAGATAGGCAGGATTACTAAAACATAGAGTCTTCTTAATCATCTTCTTTTAATTTCGCCAAGTCGATTTACAGACAAAGGAATACAAATATCTTTAATCATTTCCTCTGTAATAGCCTTTTGGTTTTTAGATTGTGGACTTCCTTTTCCTAATTCATCTTGAATAACTGAGTCTTTGCAGAATTTATCTGCTTCTTCTTTCTTAAGATGATAAATTACATTCGATATCGTATTAGGAATAAAATTCGCTGTAGTTCCGCTACTGTCGATAAACCTATAAACCCTATTTGTAACAAAATGCTCTGTATTTATATTACTAATAGAACATTCATCTTGTGTAGGGATGTATACTAAGTCATCTGGGGAAATGTAGAATAATAGTCTGTTACCTTCTTCATCAGTCTCATTAACAGGATGTAACTTTTGCTTTATGCGCATAATAACTTCTTCAAGAGGAATTGTTTGGTACTTTCTTTGTCCTTTCTCAGTTTGATAAACTGCAAAGAATAAATTTGTACCCGCATCTGCAACGACATATTTTTTGCTGTTATTGCCTGTATGACCAACTTGGAACTTATTTCCTTTTGGCTGAAACAAACGAACTTTATAGATAGGCTTATGCTGTTTTCCGCTATTATAAATGGTAATATTTTCATTCATTTGCTCTAGTCCTTCTGCCGAAAAAGCAAATTCTATTCTGTCAAAATTCTTATTCAGATAATTGGTGAGAATCTTCTGAATACCTGTGTCGGTAATCTGTGATATAACTTTCTCAACATCTTCCTTCTTGGTTTTTCCTTTGAAAATGCTAACAAGGTCATTGAGGAAGCGAGTTGCTACCATTTTTTCTTTCTCATCAGTAAAGTAGAATACATCAATTTTATTGAAATCATAGCCTTTCCACTCATAGGCATAATCTTTAAAATATACCAACAACTGTTTATCGTTGTAATGTTGGGCTTTTAATTCCTTTATCTTTTTCTTTAGACGTACGTCCACAATGCGGTTAACGTCTTTCAACGCATCCTTTAGTTTAGTTGTACGGATGCGTTGAAGATTGACATGACCGAAAATGGTGTCTTTATGAAGTGACTTACGGATGGCAAAGTGGTCTGCACCCTGCTGCTTGACGAAAGTCTTTTGTCCATCTTTATATTTTGAATATAAATTCGTTGCTTGATTAAGCACACGAAGATTTTGTTTGAAACTAACTACAATTTGCAAAAGTGACGAAAGAGTATCATTTTTAAATGTGGTCCAAGGCATGATGAATTCCTTGTAGATACTGCGTTTCTTTCCATTTATGATGACATCCTCACATCTACGCAGTTTCCGAGATAACGCATGCTTCATTTCCTGATGTTCAGGAAGTGCTGACTCGTTATTCAATAAATTAACATGTTCCCTTGTAGTACATGCTATAACGATGGCATCCATTGCATGATGACGATGATCAATGCGCTTAATGTTAAATCCTTTTTGCAATTCGAGAGGCATAGCAGGAATTTCATTGCCATGAGTGTTGAATGAGGTAAAGCATGTGTTGCCTGTGAGTTCGTTAAGACGTTGGAAACGGGGAAGAACTATATAGTTCCACACTTCACCAAGTCCCCAGTCTCGCTTCAATCGTGTTGTAACAGAACCATTGCAAGTAATTAAGTTTTTCGATATAGCTTCCCGTTCAAGATTGCCATCTTCGTCTATTGTTCGCACAATATTAGAGAGCAGTCCTTTAATAACCTTACTGATATAACGGCTGTCATTCATCTGACGTTGGATAAATTCTGCAGGGATGTCGTCCATAAGAAGTTTTCTGCGTTTAGATGCTGTCTTTGCACCTCCATAGGTGTCTTTTACAAATCTCTCATAGTCTGTTATCTCAAGGATTCGTACCATTTTGCCAGATCCTATTTGTACGGTTTGTCCATGATACTTCTTGATAAACTCATATCCAAGGTTATTGTCCTTAAGTTTGTTTACTTCTGACTCGCATATGACTTTGTTGGAAAATGAGTCATCGAAGTAGCGAGATTGAGGAATGATATGCTCAATTTCATAATCAGAGGAAAATAGCCGTGAAAGCGGGATAGGCTGACCCGTGTAAGGAGAACAATACTTTTGGTCGAGCCAACATTTGTATCGCAACACCTGACTTCTTGAAGGTTGCTTGGTGGGATTTGAGAGATCGGTTATGATATCTTGTATCTCCTCGTTTGGTACATTGTTAGCCAGTACATCTTCTTCATAAATGCGAAGCAAGTCTTGTTGGCTAGGAGAGTAGGGACGGACATTATGAACTTCGAACTCTGGGTGAATCATTTCTGCAAGCAAGGTTTTGATGCGGATGTTGGTATTCTCGTTTTCAAGAACTTGTTGTGTGATGCGACGACGTTTGTCACTTGGATTCTTTAAGTCACGCCCCATCTCGACGTGAATTTCATCCATATCTCCAAAACGTACCCAAATGTCTCGAACTACTCTTAGTGTTTCCAAAATGACACATTCAACAATAGGATTGCGCAGTGAGTGTTGTTTGAAATTATTGAGATAGATATTGATGTCGTTGGGATTCTTCCATTTAACAATGTCGCTACCCTCACTATGTCTGCCGTATACAATATAACATGCAAGCCATTCTGGAAGTCTCTGATATAAGTTGATATCTGTTAATGATGCTATCTTCTGTTTTACTTTTTCAGAAAGATCATCCATTGACTTCCCTTTTGAGAATTGCTCTATTCTATGTTGGGTTGTAGAGTCAATATTGTTCACATTCCATTGATTACCAGAGCGCATTAGGGGCAATAATTTCTTGATAGCCTTTTCTGAATATGCCCCATAACCTTCATCAGGTAGTTTTACGTTTTTCAGTTTCTCTATAGATGTCTCTGAGATTCCAGAAGAAACAAGTTTTGTATAAATTGTCCCCCCCTTGCTTGATTTAGAGAGTGATTTGTCTATTTCTGCTTTCGATTTTGTAGAATAGAGAATATGCCATAGTGATTGCTCTAATTCACGCGAGAGCGTTTCGCTTTCTTGCATCTTGGCGAGTAATACATGACGAGTGGCATTCATGGGATATTTCTTATCCTCCACATAGTTCCACCTGTATTTATTGTGTTCTTTTTTCTTAATACCAAGATGTTCGAGAAGTTCTCCTTGCTCTATACATCCCTTGTCATTAAGCCATAAAAATAGGTTGCTCCATTCTACGTCATTGGATATAAACTCAGATGTTACGTCCACATCTGAAAGTATATGACCGTTAACTTCTTTCGTGTTTTCTATGATGCGTAAATCGCTAAGGAATTTCCATATTCGATATTCCTGGAAAAAGGGATTAGATTTGGCAATACATTTCAATGGATAGGTGCGGATTTCTCCTGTTTCCTTATCAACTCCTTCATGGTATTCATAAGGGCAGTCATCAATCAGTGATTTCTTACTTTTTAGTGGACGCTGGTAGAAGATGACATCTTCTAATATTAAATAGGTGAAATCATTGTGACTAATATTATTTCTGTGTGTTTCGTTGTTACGATAAAGTTCATTGATGCACTCTTCGTAAAGGCTTTGGTTTGTAAGTTCTGAATGGAATTCCGCTTGTTTCTTTAAAATTTGTTCTAACTCTTCTTTGTAAAAGTTACGTTCGATAGTCCTAACTAAACCGCCACGAATCTTTTCTGACGGATTGTTTAATAAAGCAGCATAAATGTATTGCCCAACAGTATGACCTGATGATTTTAAGTCTTGTTCCGTCTTTATTTTTAGCAATGCCCATTCGTTTTCGTTTGGATTTTTAACGCTATAGTCAATGGAGCCGTCTTTCTTCTGTTTAGGTGCCCCGTTCTCATCAAGTTTTGTAGTAATGATTAGATTGAGTTTCTTTCCCACCCAGTCTAAAGGGTATTTGCTTTTTTTCCTATAGATAATGTCACTGTTCTCAAATTTGATTTCATACCATATGTCTTTTCCCTTAGAAGTGTCATCAGCAGTAACGCTGTTCACAGTCAGGCACATGTATTCCTCTTTTTTGTCATTTGTACTTTCAAAATTATCATCATCTCGAAGTTGGGTGTAGCCTCGCTTTTGGTTGAAGTTCAGTATTATCCAAGCAAGTTCTTCCTTATTAATCTTGTGTGAAAGGGCTTTTTGACGCAAGTAATAAAGTGTCCAGTCGTAGGGGATTTTCTTTTCATCAGAAATGAGATTGGGGTATTGTTTCTTGAAGTCATCAAGCATTTCATGGAAAGAGTTTTGGAAAACGAATTCGTATTTTCCACCTTCTCCTTTTTTCCATGCAATCTTTGGCTCAACTCCCTCTATGAATGTGCCATAATGCTTGTTGTCATTTTCCAAATCCCATCCAATTTTTTCATCATAGTGTTTAGGAAGAAAGCCTAAAAGATGAAGAATACGGTGTAAACGCTCACGCCGTAAAAGGAAGCGTTCTCTCATTCTGCGAGCACTTCTCTTTGCTGTCCGATCTGCTGTTTGAGACTTTGTGTTACCGCTGGAAAAATCTCCAAGCGTTGCAGCATCCATAGGGATAATTCGACTTCCAGATTTTATGATACGACCGTCAGAGTCGTTTCGTTCAACCACAGCCCATCCTATACTATTTGTTCCTAAATCTAAGCCAAGAATCCTTTTCATATTTATAGTTTTTAAGTTCTTATGCTACAAAAGTACAAAATTCTTCAGAAATATTTGGCGTTATCAAAGAAAAACTTTATCTTTGCAGTACTAATTTTTAGCAAATCACAATAAGGATTATTCCGTTGTGAAAACATTAGGTCCTTGTCCATCGTCCTTTAACGGTGGACTTTTTATTTGTAATTTGTAAAATTTTAGATACTTACTCCTATAAGCGGCTTCTTCAATGACCGAATGATCCACAAATGATAATAATCATACTACTGGCAGAGCAACAATTCTGCCAGTCGTTGCTCTAACTCTAATTAATCTGTAAATTATTTGGAAGTTAGTACCATATTTAGTACCTTTGCAGCAAATTCATATCAATTTATATAAGGAGGAGCGTTATGGATTATTTAGAGTATAAGGGATACAAGGGATCCGTAGAATATAGTAAGGAAGACAATTGTCTGTTTGGGAAGGTTCAGGGATTGAGCAAAGCCCTCATACTGTATGAAGGGCAAACGCTTGATGAACTTCGCAAAGATTTCGAGGACGGTATTGACGACTACCTTGAAGGTTGTAAGGCTGACGGTGTAGAGCCATGCAAGCCATATAGTGGCAGACTCAATCTCCGTATGACTTCAGAGTTGCATTCTCGCATTGCCGCTTTTGCAGCATCCACAGGAACGACCATTAACGATTTTATTAATCGTGCAGTACAGAATGAATTGGCTCATCGTTATGAGTCAAGTTCTGTGCTTGCTTCAGAACCTTTACTCCCTCCTGAAAAAGATTAAAAGTCGCCTTTCTGTCGTTTTTCACGTAATACAAAATAAAGCAATCCCCCTATCGCACTACCATCTCC
>Ga0310691_10007109_pt1 | contig 11758 bp, 7 predicted proteins | sample 176DNAGHGlowgp2_FD_203887 | JGI IMG/M metagenome (GOLD analysis project Ga0310691, IMG submission 203887) | Sheep rumen microbial communities from Palmerston North, Manawatu-Wanganui, New Zealand - 1766 DNA GHGlow gp2 (v2) (version 2) | ecosystem: Host-associated > Mammals > Digestive system >... | reverse complement strand
TCCTCGGGTGCGAATCCGCCTTCCACCTCAGCCACGTTCAGGTACAGGCGGTTGTCGTTGTTCACGGGCTTCATGCCGATGAAACTCTCGGTGCTGGCCGAGGGCTGCATCTTGTAGACGTTGTCGCCCTGTTCCACGAAGGCAAATCCGCCAAACTGCTTGGCTTCATCGCTGTCCGCGGCGCGGTCTACCCAGAAGTTGGAGGCATCGCTCATGAACATGACGCCGTTCTGGCCCTTCATGCCACCGTCCTCGATGGCATTCCAGATGAAGTAGGAACGACCGTCCCATTCCAGACCATCGTAGGCGTACTCCTTGAGCCACAACTTGTGGCCGTGCATGGGCACGACGCTGGCACGTGTGCCCCAGTCGTTGGCGCCGCAGAGGAATCCCTCGGCATCCAGGTTGTACAGATAGCAATAATTCTCCGCAGAGCCCGTGACCAGAGGTTGTCCCTTGGGCACGGGCTTTGTCCATTGTGCACTGGCTGCCAGACTTGCGACCATGACAGCCAAGGTTAGTAGTAGTTTCTTCATAGTTAGTTAGATTTTAGTTATGAAAAGATTAGTTATTCGGTTTAGTTCGATTCTCGGTAGAAGTCCAGCACGTCCATGATTTCCTCGCGTGTGGCCGTCTGGTTGATGCGTATGTCGCCGACGTTGCCGAGCAGTGTGAAGTTGACCTGCCCGGCCGTGTTCTTCTTGTCGTGCGTCATCAGTTCGTACAGTCGGTCGTAGTGTTTGCAGGTGTAGTGGAATGTGCCGTAGGCCTCGCGTATGAAGGTCGCCGTCTGGTGCAGCTTGTCGGTGGGGAAGCCCACGCGGCGGGCGCTCAGGTAGAGCTCGCACACCAGTCCCCAGGCCACGGCGTAGCCATGCAGCACGGTGCGGTTCTCCCTCATGGCCAGGCTCTCGAATGCGTGCCCGATGGTATGCCCCAGGTTCAGGGCCTTGCGGATGCCGTGCTCCAGGGGGTCCTCCTCCACGATGCGTTCCTTTATGGCCACACTCTTGGCCACCAGTCGGCCCAGTGCGCGGTAGTCGACGTGCTGCAGGTCGAAGCGCAGCAGTTCGGCCCAGTTCTCCTCGGTGCTTATCAGTCCGTGCTTCAGCATCTCTGCATAGCCCGAGGCCAGGTTGGCATAGTCCAGCGTATGCAGGAATTCGGCATCCAGGATGACGGTGTCGGCACAGTTGAACACGCCGATTTCATTCTTCAGTCCGCCGAAGTTGATGCCCGTCTTGCCGCCCACCGAGGCATCGACCATCGAGAGCAGGGTGGTGGGCACATTGATGTAGGCGATGCCGCGCTTGAACGTGCTGGCCGCAAAGCCTCCCAGGTCCGTCACCATGCCGCCTCCCAGGCACACCATCAGCGAATGGCGCGTGGCACCGCCCTGTTGCAACTGCGTCCACACGTGGGTCAGCGACTCCAGGGTCTTGTTCTCGTCGGTGGCTCCGATGGTTATCATCCGGGCCCCTTCCATGCAGGCCAGGCTGCTCACCAGCGGCCAGCACAGGCGGAGCGTGTTCTCGTCGGTCAGCACAAACAGGCGGTCGTAGTCCACCTTGCGCATCGCAGCTGTCAGCGTCTGCTCCAAATTCTCGCTCAATACGACTTCTTGCTTCGTCATTTCTTACATTTTATTCATGCAAACTTACGTATTTTTTCCGACACAGACAATTATTTATGTTATTTTTCATTAAAAAGGAGCGCGATTGCGCACGTATTACGTGGAAAATGTGTAACTTTGCACCTCGAAAAAGTATTCTATATCATAACGGAAAGAGAAATGGACAAAATCAGTTACGCTCTTGGACTTGGCATCGGCCAGCAGCTGAAGAGCATGAATATCAAGGGTTTCAATCTCAGCGAATTCTCGCGCAGCATCAGTCAGGTGATGGAAGGCCAGCCCACCGACATGACTGCGCGTGAGGCGCAGGAAATGCTGAATGCATACTTTGCCGACAAGGCTGCCGAGGAGGCTCAGCAGGCCATTGCCGACGGTAAGGTGTTCTTGGAGAACAACGGCAAGCGCGAGGGCGTCGTCACCACGAAGAGCGGATTGCAGTACGAGGTGCTGCAGGAGGGCACGGGCCGCAGTCCCAAGGCCACCGACAAGGTGCGCTGCCACTACGAAGGCCGTTTGCTCGACGGCAGTGTCTTCGACAGCTCGTACAGCCGCAACGAGCCTGCCGATTTTGGCCTCAATCAGGTCATCCCCGGCTGGACCGAGGGCGTGCAGCTCATGAAGGAAGGTTCCAAGTTCCGCTTCTTCATCCCCTATCTCCTGGGCTATGGCGAACGCGGTGCAGGCAGCAGCATTCCTCCCTATTCCACGCTCATCTTCGACGTGGAACTCCTGAAGGTTCTTTAAGAATCAGCTTATTCGGCTCATTCAGAATATTCAGAAGAACTCAGAATCCTCAGAAAATTCAGACAACAATTATAAACAACTATAAACTCATAAAACAATGAAAAAACTTAGTTATCTCTTTGTAGCCGTAGTGGCTGCAGTGATTGCCTCTTGTGGCAACGGCACTCCGAAGGCCGATCTGAAGACCGACATCGACACACTCTCCTATGCCATCGGTATGGCTCAGACTCAGGGTCTGAAGGAGTATCTGAACCGCATGGGCGTGGACAGCACCTACATGGACCAGTTCATCAAGGGTCTGAACGAAGGTGCCAATGCCGGTGACGACAAGAAGAAGACCGCCTACTTCATGGGCATCCAGATTGGTCAGCAGATCAGTCAGCAGATGATCAAGGGCATCAACTACGAAATCTTCGGCGAGGACTCTACCCAGACCATCAGCCTGAAGAACTTCATGGCAGGTTTCGTCAGCGGTGCCCTCGAGAAGGGTGGCCTGATGACCGTAGAGGAGGCTCAGGGCACCGCTCGCACCAAGCAGCAGGAAATCAAGAAGGCCCAGATGGAGAAGGTTTACGGCCCCTGGCGTCAGGAGAACGAAGCCTTCATGGCCAAGATTGCCAAGAAGGAAGGCATCTCTAAGCTCGAGAACGGCGTTTACTACGAAGTCATCGAGGAAGGTAAGGGCGCCATTCCCGCCGACACCAGCCGCGTGAAGGTAAACTACGAGGGTAAGCTCATCAACGACACCATCTTCGACAGCTCTTACAAGCGCAACGAGCCCACAACCTTCCGTTGCAACCAGGTCATCCCCGGTTGGACCAACGCACTGACGCACATGCCCGTCGGCTCTAAGTGGAAGGTTTACATTCCTCAGGACCAGGCCTATGGCGATCGCGAAGCCGGTGGCGTCATCAAGCCCTTCTCCGCTCTTGTATTCACCATCGAACTGCTTAGCATTGAGAAGTAAGCCATGCGTAGTTTGAAGTTTCTGACATTAGTAGTGGCCGCCATGTTGTGCATGACGGCCACTGCCGCCTCCAAAAAGAAGGCAAAGAAGACGGCCGTAGTCGTAGAGAAGGTCGACACCATCTCTGCCCGTGATTTCAGTTACCTCTTCGGTCGTGCCAACACCAACGGCCTGAAGAATTACCTCGTTCAGCGTCTGGGCGTCGATACCACCTACATGGCCGACTTCGTCCAGGGATTCGATGCTAAGCAAATGACCGAGGCCGACCGCCGCCTGAAGGCTCGCCTGGCCGGTATGGAAATCCGCGAACAGGTGGAGAACCAGATCATTCCCCAGATATCGCGACAGATAGACGATTCGCTGCAGATACTCCAGCGCGAGCAGTTCGTGGCTGGTTTCCGCGCCGGTATCTCTGGACAGAACGACCTCATGCCCAACGTCACTGCCGACAGTGCCCAGACCGTTATCCGCAAGCAGATGGAATACTACCAGACGGCCATGATGGAGCGCAAGTACGGCGAGAACCGTCGTCAGGGCGAAGCCTTCCTGGCCCAGAATGCCAAGAAGGATAGCGTCAAGGTGACTCCCAGCGGTCTCCAGTACAAGGTGCTCGTGCAGGGCACCGGCGAAGTGCCCACCGCCACCAGTCGCGTCAAGGTGAACTACGAGGGTCGTCTGCTGGACGGCACTGTCTTCGACAGCTCGTACAAGCGCAACGAGCCCTCCACCTTCGGTTGCAACCAGGTCATCAAGGGTTGGACCGAGGCCCTCACCATGATGCCTGTCGGTTCGAAGTGGGAACTCTACATCCCTCAGCAACTGGCCTACGGCTCGCAGGACAAGGGCACCATCAAACCCTTCTCCATGCTCATCTTCACCGTCGAGCTGCTCAGCATCGAGAAGTAAATCATTCCGACACTCTTAACCTTTAGGGGATGCGCCAGCCTTGGCGCATCCCCTTTTTTTTATCCTTACTTGACGTATTTCGCCCCTCAGACATGCAAATTTGCCGTCTCCGTTTTGCAAATTTGCACCTTTCCGTATGTAAACTTGACAGGCTCCCGACGGAAAGTTCCGCCATCGGCGGCGTCCGTACGTTCATCGTCGATGTCCGTACATCCATCGTCGGTGGCCGTCCGTTCATCGCCGATGGCGGAACTTTCTCTCACTTAATCGTATCATTGGGACGTTGTCCCGAAGATACTCACGTTCGGAAAAAACAAAATTTTTTTGCTTTTTCTCTCACTTAATCGTATCATTGGGGCATTGCCCCGAAGATACTCACGTTCGAAAATGTTCAAACATGTTTGGCATTTTGCTCACTTAATCGTATCTTTGCAGCGGAAAGATTGAAAATGATGGCAGTACGTCGTAAAACCGTTGGGCTCCTGGTTGTATTCCTGTGCTTGTTCGTCACTCACGCAGTGGCGCAGGAACACGTGCGCCTGACGAATCTGCCGCACGTCTACATCGAAACATTCTCGGGCCGAAGCATAACGAGTAAGGACAACTATGTGCTGGCCCGCATGTGGATGGTCAGCGAACGCGACAGCGTGCAGTTCTTCGACTCGCTGGAGATACGCGGTCGGGGCAATGCCACCTGGGGCCTGGCAAAGAAGCCCTACAAACTGAAGTTCCACGAAAAAGAAAAACTCCTGGGCAAGGGCTACGCCAATACAAAGAAGTGGACCCTGCTGGCCAACCACGGCGACAAGTCGCTCATTCGCAATGCCGTAACCTCGGCCTTGGGCCAGTTCGTGGGACTGAAGTTCAACCCCGCAGCCAAGTTTGTCGACCTTACGCTCAATAATAAATATGTAGGCACCTACCAGTTTTCAGACCATGTGGATGTACGTCCCCACCGGGTGAATGTCGTGGAGCAGGACCTGCCCCTGACCGAGGAGAGCAACATCACCGGGGGCTATCTGCTGGAGGCCGACGGCTTCGCCGACTTCCAGAACGGCCACTCGGGCTTCTACACCAGTGTGAAGAGCGTGCCCATCCGCATCCACTATCCCGACGAGGACGACATCCAGACCAGCCAGTACCGATACATCCGCAACTCCGTCTACGACTTCGAGCAGCGCCTCTTTGCCGCCGACTTCGCCGACCCCGTCGACGGCTATCGGCCGCGAGTCGACAGCCTCTCCCTGGCCGACTGGTACGTCACCTGTGAGGTCAGCGGCAACCCCGATGCCTTCTGGTCGACCTATTTCTACAAGCAGCAGGACGACGACCGCCTCTACTGGGGCCCTCTCTGGGACAACGACATCGCCTACGGCAACGACAACCGCATCGGCGACACCCGTCGGCAGTTGATGCGCGACGTCGGTTTCGGTTCCTCCGTCCTGGGCCCTTGGGCCAAACGCCTGTGGCAGGACGAGTGGTTCGTCCGTCTCGTCAACCGTCGCCTGCAGCAGGTTAACGATGCCGGCCTGACCGACTTCTTGCTGGCCAAGGTCGACAGTCTGGCCCAACTGCTGCAGAGGTCGCAGCAACTGAACTACCAGCGTTGGGGCATCAGCACCCGAACGCTGCGCGAATGCGTCCTTTACAGCACCTACGACCAGTACATCAGCGACCTGCGCTCTTACATCAGCGCCCACGTACCCTATCTGGTGGAGACCTTTGCATCCTACCTGCCCGAGGAACCCACACCAGAGCCGCAGCCCGACCCCAAGGTGCCCGACTTCCAGGCCGACACGCTGGCCTGCTATGCCATCCGCAACGTGGCCACCGGCACCGCCTTCGACCTGGATGCCGGGGCTGCCAACGTCTGTGCCAACGCCCCCGATGCGGACAGTCATAGTCAGCAGTGGAACATCCGACCGCTGGCCTGCGGATACATGCACATTACCAACCGCCTGACCGGTCAGGCCCTGAACGACCCCACCACGGGCGAGCCCACGGCCACCACGGCCACCGGCACGGCCCTGACCCTTGCCCCTGCCGACTCGCTCGACACCCGCCAGCAGTGGGACATCGTCGGACAGTCCGGCGGCCGCTGGAATCTGGTCAACCGCTTCAGCCAACATGCTGCCAACCTGAGCGGTGGCAATGCTGCCAACGGGACGCGCATCATCAGCTACACCAGCGACGAGCGCAACGGTACGTCCAACAACCGCCTCTGGACCATCGCCGTAGCCGACCGCCTGACGGACGGCATCGACAGCATAGTCCCGGACGGGACCGTCGACGAGGGGCCGGAGGCTGATTTTGACTACGCCCTGGCCTACGACGCTGCAGGCGCCCGCCTCCACTTCGGGGCCGACGACATTGCCCGGCTCAACTTCATGGTCCGTCTCTACGACCGCTCGGGACGTCTGCTCCGCACCTTCCGAGCCTGCGAGTCGTGCGACCTTTCGGCACTGCCTCGCGGCCTGTATGTTGTCTCGTGGAACCTCCGGGGCCGGCGCCACAGCGCCAAGTTCCTGAAATAACCCTTTTTGCAGGAAACCTTGCAATCCGTAAGTTCCGATATGTAGATTTTCGGACGTTTCTGCTTACTTTTTATACAAATCACGCCCTGAAATCTTAAAAAAATTAAATAAACCGTAAAAAATATAAAAATAAACATTAACTTTGCTGCCACTAATGTTTTATTTTAATATGTATTAATGGTATGAACATGAAACGACTGAAATCCTGCATGTTTATGGGTCTGCTGCTGGCAGGTGCCATGACCGTCAACGCACAAGATGCTGACGAAAAAGACTACAAAGTTTTGCCCTACATGTTTGTTGGTGTCCAAGGCGGGGTGCAAAACACGTTCAACACTGAATTTAACAATCTGAAGACATTCACTCCGACCATGAGTCTCAGCTTCGGCCGCATGTTCAGTCCGGTGGTTGGTGCACGCCTCCACTTCAACGGCGTCTGGGACAAGTCGGGCGTCAACTATCCGCTGCTGAGCGACGACGGCCACTACAAGTACAACTACGTGACCGGAAGCTTAGACGCCCTGGTGAATCTATGCACGCTGTTCGGCAAGAAGGACTGGTATCCCGTCAACCTCTACTTCGTCGGCGGTCTGGGTGCTAACTATGCCTTCGAGAACTACGGCCGCAGCGAGGCCGCAGCTCCCGGCAGCGACATGATGTATGCCGACAACGACAGCCGCTGGGCATTCAACGGCCGCGTGGGCCTGGGACTGGAGATTCCCATCGTGCGCTGGCTCAGTTTCAACCTCGAAGGCGACCTGAACGCACGTTTCGTGGGCAAGAACGAAGTCTTCAACGACGACCTCTTGCAGATGACGGCTCAGGCCGGTTTCAACTTTAAGTTCGGCTATAAGAAACCCAAAGCCGAGGTGGAGGAAGAGGTAATACCTGTTGTAGAGACGACTCGCAACCTGACCCTCTACGAGCAGATGCAGAACACCGTGGACAACCGCATGAACGTCTGGATGAAGCGTCTGAGCGGTGAGAGCCAGGCCGACTTCCTGAACCGTACGTCGGAGGAGAACATCAAGACCCAGCGTCTGACTTACACCAAGGAAGTGTCTACCGAGATGGCCAATGACCGTGCCAACTCCACCGTCCGCGACCTTCGGTACAACAGCGCTTCGCAGAAGTTAGGTGTCCAGTTTGCCGACATGCCCTCCATCACGCTCAACGTGCCCAAGGAGGACATCAAGAGCATTAAGAATGCTCGTGACCTGAAGTTCACCAACACCGTCTACAACCTGAACCCCGGCGACAAGTTCGAGGTGCTCTACACCGAAGTGCTGAACCCCAGCACCGGCAAGAAGTACACCTACGTCAGCACCCGCGACGGCAAGTTCGTGCAGACCGACGGCTACATGCCTCTGTCGGCCGTGCAGCAGGACATTATCAACAATGAGCGCCTGCAGGCCGTAGCCACCAACATGGTGCGCGAGGCCAAGGAGAAGAGCATCCTGTCCGACAACACCACGGTGACCGTGAAGGCCGAACCCGTCGCAGCCCCCAACAACAAGACCGACTATAAGGTTACCTACACCTACGACGTGAAGGACGACTTCAGCGTGAAGGACGACTTCGCTCCCGGCAAGTACGAGGCCGAGAAGTCTGCCGCCTCCACCGTCATGCTGAACATCATCAAGCAGACCATCCGCGATGAGTTCTCCAAGTACGCCAAGGCCGGCAATACTGTCGACCTCAAGCTGAAGGGCTCGGCCGATGCCTCTCCCATCCGCGGCAAGATAGCCTACAACGGACAGTACGGCGACATCAAGGACAAGGCCGTGAAGGTGAACGGCAAGGACGAGACGATGACCGTGACCCGCGCCAGCGGCATCACCAGCAACGAGCAGTTGTCGCTGGTACGTGCCGTCAGCGTGAAGAACTACATCGTGAAGAACGTCGAGGCCCTGAAGGGCATGAAGGTGAACGACAGCTACGAGGTGGAGGTATCCTCCGACGAGGGCTCTCAGTTCCGCCGCGTTGCCGTCGAATTCCTCTTCCATGAGGCATTCTGACCCTTGGGTGCCACTGAATAATTCGAGAAATTCGTGGTCAATAATTGAGGTATTGCAATAAGTAAGAGGCTATGTCGTTTGCTTCGACATAGCCTCTTCTTTATTTTGGTAAAATGTTTCGTGCTTACTTCTGTATGATGAGGTAGTGCGTGATGCTCCAGAAGTCGAGTTCGTCGATGATTTGTATTTCCGCCGACTTGTCCTTCTTGTTCGGGACGATTCTGTACGAATCAGACGGATGCTGCGACTTGATGGTCGGTTTTTCGCTGTCGACGTGTATGCTCTTCACCTGGCGGATGTCAACCTTGTTGAAGAGTTCGGGATTGATGTTGTTGGCATTAACCTTCGATTTGCCTAAAAGTTTTCCGCTCAGCACACCGGCTGCCTTCAGTTCCTTGCTGGTGCCAATGATGTAGTAAGCCTCGTTCAGCATCTCTTGTGCCACGCTGATGGCCTCCTGCTGCGAGCTGACGGTGCTCTCGAGGGCGGATTTGCTGTTGTAGAGCTGTGTCACCTTGGCCTGGAGTTGGGCTATGTCGAAGTTGTTCTGCTCCAGCATGTTCTGCAGTTCCTGTATCTGTGCGTCCTTGGCTTCGATCTGCTTGTTCAGGTAACTGATGACGTTGGCCATCTTGGCCATCTCGCGACCGTTGGAGAGCAGTTGCTGTTCCAGTTGGCCGAGACGTTCGCGTTGGTGCTGCAGCACGGTTTTGTAGCCGTCGAGGTCCTGACGTATGCTTTCCTTTGTCATCGTTCCCTCGCGGTTGGTGGTCACTCGGATGATGGTGCTGTCGGCCATGGCCAGGCTGTCGATGCTCTCGGTGATGAGCGAGAGGCAACTCTGGCTGTAGTCAAGTTCCTGAGCCTGGTTCTCCACGAGGCTGTTCAGCGAGTCTATCTGTGCCTGCAGACTGCTGGTTTTGCCATCCGAACAGGATGTCAGTGCCACCATGCTGCCAGCAATGAGCAGCGGTGCCATGAAAAGGTGTTTTTTTCTCATTTCCCTGTCGTTTTAGTATTTATAATGGATTCTCGCTGGCAAATGTACACAAAAAAATGCGAATACGTCCCCCGTTCGGCTCTTAAAAAACATAAAAACCTATATTTTTATGTAAAAAAGTATAAAATATGAAAAATAAGCCGTATATTTGCATGCGAACTATGAATATATAACTATTAATCCTATTTTGAACATGAAAAACTTTAGAAGCAGCTTGGCTCTTATGCTTTTAGCATTGGGCACTTCCGTTGCGTTCGGACAGACGTCGGCGGGAGAGAAGGATTACAAGCGTTTCCCGCACGTCTTCTTCGGTGTGCAGGGCGGAGGACAGACAACCTTTACCAACTACGATCAGTTGAAACTGATTACCCCCACGGCATCGGTCTACGTAGGTGGATGGTTCATGCCGTCGGTGGGTGCCCGACTGCATGTCAACGGATTGTGGAACAAGGGCGGATTTGACAACGGGGCCGATTTCAAGTACGACTATCGCTACGTCACCACCAACCTGGACCTGATGCTCAACCCCATCACCATGTTCGGGAAGAAGGACTACTATCCCGTGAATCTCTATCTCATTGGCGGTATCGGCCTGAACTGTGCATGGGACAATGGCGATGCCTTTGCCCAGAAAGCATATATGCCCATGGCCTGGGACGGCACCCATCTGAGCCACAATGCCAGGGTGGGCCTGATGGTGGAATGGAACGTTGCCAAGTTCCTGGGCATTAACCTGGAAGTAGATGCCAACAGCCTGAACGACAAATACAACAGCAAGGTTGCCAACAAGGACGACTGGAGCGTGACGGCACAGCTGGGTCTGGCCTTCAAGTTCGGATACCGGAAGAACACCCCGGCGAAGGATGTCGCAGTGGTAACGCCTGTGACGGAGGAGCGCAACCTGACCCTCTACGAACAGATGCAGAACACCGTGGACAACCGCATGAACGTCTGGATGAAGCGCCTGAGCGGCGAGAGCAAGACCGACTTCCTCAACCGTACGTCGGAGGAGAACATCAAGACCCAGCGCCTGGCATACACCAAGGAGGTGTCTACCGAGATGGCCAACGACCGTGCCAACTCCACCGTTCGCGACCTTCTGTACAACCGCGCCTCGCAAAAACTGGGCGTACAGTTCACCGACATGCCCACCATCACGCTCAGCGTGCCCAAGGAGGACATCAAGAGCTTCAAGAATGCTGGCGACCTGAAGTTTACCAACACAGTCTACAACCTGAACCCCGGCGACAAGTTCGAGGTGCTCTACACCGAAGTGCTGAACCCCAGCACCGGCAAGAAGTACACCTACGTCAACACGCAGGACGCCAAGTTCGTGCAGAGCGACGGCTACATGCCTCTGTCTGCCGTGCAGCAGGATATCATCAACAACGAGCGCCTGCAGGCCGTGGCCACCAACATGGTGCGCGAGGCCAAGGAGAAGAGCATCCTCTCCGACAATACCACGGTGACCGTGAAGGCCGAGCCCGTGTCTGCAGCTAATGGCAAGACCGACTACAAGGTGACCTACACCTACGACGTGAAGGACGGCTTCAGCGTGAAGGACGACTTCGGTCCCGGTAAGTACGAAGCCGAGAAGTCTGCTGCCTCCACCGTCATGCTGAACATCATCAAGCAGACATTGAACGAAGACTTTGCCAAGTACGCCAAGGCCGGCAAGGCTGTCGACCTCAGGCTGAAGGGCTCGGCCGATGCCTCTCCCGTCCGCGGCAAGATAGCCTACAACGGACAGTACGGCGACATCAAGGACAAGACTGTGAAGGTGAACGGCAAGGACGAGAAGATGACCGTGACCCGCGCCAGCGGCATCACCAGCAACGAGCAGTTGTCGCTGGTACGTGCCGTCAGCGTGAAGAACTACATCGTGAAGAACGTCGAGGCCCTGAAGGGCATGAAGGTGAACGACAGCTACGAGGTGGAGGTATCCTCCGACGAGGG
>Ga0310691_10007108_pt1 | contig 11762 bp, 8 predicted proteins | sample 176DNAGHGlowgp2_FD_203887 | JGI IMG/M metagenome (GOLD analysis project Ga0310691, IMG submission 203887) | Sheep rumen microbial communities from Palmerston North, Manawatu-Wanganui, New Zealand - 1766 DNA GHGlow gp2 (v2) (version 2) | ecosystem: Host-associated > Mammals > Digestive system >... | reverse complement strand
ACTACAACTCCTGGACCGAGACCTGGGTCACCGAGCTCCCCATCGGCGCCTACCCGATCATGAACGGATGGTCCCCCGAGATGATCGAGGCCATCGAGACCGGCGAGCACTCGACCGGAACGTTCACCATCAACGGTGTGGAGAAGGTCGTGGACATCTACACGCAATCCTACGTCGTCTCCGGGACGAACTACACCTTCACCATCTACGTGACCGCCGACGGTTTCGTATGCTACGCGAGCGAGACCGGCCCCTCCGGAGACGTCTCCGAATACCGGTTCACCGCCCACCAGCAGAGGCAGCTGCAGCCTGCGGAGATCACCTACAGGCCCAACGGCGGAACCCCCAACGAAAACGTCGTGAGAACCTCCTCCGTCTATCCCGCGTTAGCCGATATCGGATTCACCAGGGACGGATACATGTTCACCGGCTGGAGCACGAACGACCTCGAGCTCTTCAAGCCAGGGGATGCCGTCACCCAGTCGAGGATCGTGAACGCGAACTGGGAGAGGATCACCAACCCCAAGACCAACATCGAGTGGACGATCTACAACCTCCCCGAGGGCATCACCCTGATGAACGGGGACAACGACGCCCTCAGGCAGAACGGGGCCGAAGGACAGGTGATCACCGTCACCGGAGGAAGCTCCTGGCATTACGTCGCAGGCGATGACTACTACACCTTCACCGCCAACGCCCAGAACTACTGTCTCGTCCTGGATGAGCAGACCACCACGAGGGTCCACGCCGTCAACGACAACGGAAGGATGACCATCGTCTTCGACGAAGCGGGAGACAACGACCAGATGAGCAGGGCCTACTACATCGGGCTGAAGTTCTACCAGGTCCTCCCGGAGTTCGCCCGGTACTCCGCCACCCTCGGCGATTCTTTCGTGTACAACGACGGCGAGGAGTATGTCACATACACCGTGGCTCAGATAGGGAACTACAGCTACACGTTCTCCTCCTCCACCGGCGGACCGGCATTACCCAGGCCCGCAGGTTGTTATCCCCAGGCATACGACCTGCTCTACCCCGACGAACCCGACTGGTCTGTCTGGACCCGCGGGAACATACAGTTCGACGGCCAGAACATCCCCGTCTACATCATCACCGCCCACAAGCTGGAGCAGAACTACTACAGCTCGTATAACCAGGCCATGGTCGACTACAACCTGTGGCAGCTCTACATCGGCGTCAGCGACGGTCTCTGCTACAAGGCCGTCCTCGGGGATGTCGACGACGCGGCCACCGGAACCGTGGACTACAAGACCATCACCCTGGTCTCCAAGCCCGCCGACATGCATGTGGTCACGAACTACGAGGTCACCATGGACTGCAACGACGGTGAATACCAGGGATCCCCCATCGTCACGAGGACCCTCGAGGCCCCCAGCACCAGCATCATCCCAGAGAGGGACGGGTACGTCTTCGTCGGATGGTCCCTCACCCTCGACGGCCAGGCGGCGTACGCGTACAGCAACGGTGCCTTCACCCCCGCGGCCTTCAACCCCGCCCATGCACAGGCCGGTGCGATCTCCCTGTTCGCCGTGTGGGAAGATGCTCCCGCAGGAGAATACAGCCTGATATTCACGGGTCTCTCGAGTTATCAGACGACCTTCTCGGATGATGCCCAATACGTCCAGATGCCAAATGTCGCCCAGCTGGGACTCCAGGTTGGCTCATACACGCTGACCGCAATAGATAACCAGGGCAACGTCCGTACCTTCTACCCCCAACAAACCGTGAACATGGACGTCATCCTGAGTTGCGCAAACAACCACACAGTTACTGTTGCGGTTTCCATCGTCACCGCTGAAGTCATCATCCGCGCAGGATACAACGGTGCCGTCCCTTACGAATACAGCGCCGGCACCATCGCACTCAACAACGACTGGGTAGCCCCCAGATTCGATGAACTCCCCGACAGTTGGGTCAACGAGGGGTTCACGGCCGTCGGGCTCTACCTCGCCTCCGAGACCTTCGACCTCGGCAGCGTCATCCCCCTGGGGACCCTTGCCTCGGCAGAAACCGACGGGTGGATCCTGATAGATCTCGTGTGGGACGAGACCGGGGAGCAGGAGACCTGCTCCCTGAACGTCAACCTGAACGGCGGTGTCCTCGAGAACCTGCCCGACGGATGGACCCGGAACGGCAACGCCGTCTCCAAGGACGTCCCCTACGGAACCACCATCGGACAGGCCCTCGGCGAGCTCGTCGCAGCTGGCATCTCCAAGGAGGGCTACGTGTATAACTCCGCTGACGGCATGAATGCCGAGACGCTCAACAGCGCGACCCGTGAGATCGGATTCCCGTGGGCCGAGGCCGGGCAGCAGGAGACCTGCACCCTCACCGTCAACCTGAACGGCGGGAACATAGACGAACTGCCCGACGGATGGACCCGGAACGGCAACGCCGTCTCCAAGGACGTCCCCTACGGAATCTCCATCCGCGAGGCGCTCGAAGAGCTCGTCGAGGGAGGGATCTACAGGGAAGGCTTCAGGTACAACTCCTCGGACGGCATGAACGATGAGATCCTCAACTGCGAGACCCGCGAGATCGGGTTCCCGTGGACGGATGCTGAACTGGGCGAATGCAGGATCTACGGCAACTTCGACGACGCCGACCCCTTATTCTTCACGGTAAGAATCGCCGAGGATGACGACACCGAACTCCCGTCCTTCAACGACATCTTCTCCAGGTACGACAGGGGCGAGCAGTTCATCCCGATAGGCTTCGGCTCCCTTCCCGATGAGGATGATGACGAGAACGAATTCTTCGGCCTCGGATCCCTCATGGACATAGATGGGTTCATCCACGTGAACGGCTGCCTGTACGTGATGTGGTTGAACATCGAGGACATAACTGGCGTCATCGTCGCCAACGTCAAATGCGCCGGAGAGAACCTGTTAATCCCCCTCAGCGCCATCGACGGGGAGATATACTACAACGCCGGAAACGTCGGACAAGGTATCCCGGCCGCCGCCACCATCACGGAGTTCTGGTCCTACCTCATGCTCACCCCCGGAAGGATCAACACCTCCCCGGACGGCGAGGGCACCAACGTGACCATGGGTCAGACGATAACCGAGGAACAGTTCAACGCCCTCGGCACCAAGATCCTGTATGTCATCTGGGAAGAACCAGAGGATATCATCGGGCACATCTACGGCAACTTCGACGGTGCCAGCCCCGAGTTCATCGAAGGAAACTTCGATCCTACCGAACAGAAGCATGACCTCCCTGAAGTGGACGAGATCGGCTACATCTGGTCCAACCCGGGTTACCGCCCCGACTACCTCAACTCCCAGTCCGACGGATTGGGCGACCTCACCGTGTACTTCGGCGAGACCATCACCACCGACCAGATCAGATCCCTCATGGAGAACGAGGATGACATCCCCTGCCTCTACGTGATCTGGGCACTGGATGACGAGTGATCCGTTCCGAAACCCCTTGCCCTCCCTTCGGGGAGGGCCGAACCCCTTAACCCGGAAGGGTCCGGACCCGCGCTGATTTTTTAATAAAGAATAATGTACGGCCACCCATGGCTACCTCAAACTCCAATTCCAAATCCGGACGCGACAAGGTCGTCCTCGCCTACTCCGGAGGCCTCGACACCTCCGTCGACATCCGCTGGCTGCAGGACAACTACAACGTCGACGTCGTCGCTATCTCCGTCGATGTCGGACAGCCCGAGACCGACGGCGAGGAGATCGTCGCCCGCGCCCTCCGCAACGGCGCCATCCGCGCCGACTTCTTCGACGTCCGCAAAGAGTTCGTCGAGGAATACGTATGGCCCCTCGTGAAGGCCAACGGCCTCTACCAGGACGTCTACCCCCTCTCCACCGCCATCGCCCGCCCGCTGATGGCCAAGACCCTCGTCAAGATCGCCCACGAGGAGGGCGCCAAGTACATCGCCCACGGCTGCACCGGAAAAGGAAACGACCAAGTCCGCTTCGACGCCGGCATCGCCGCCCAGGACCCCTCCATCAAGATCATCGCCCCCCAGCGCGAGTGGGTCTGCTCCCGCGACGAGGAGATCGACTACGCCGCCGAGAACGGCGTCGAGATCAAGGCGAAGAAGGACTCCCCCTATTCCCGCGACGAGAACCTCTGGGGAGCCAGCTGCGAATGCGGCGCCATCGAGAACGCCTGGGCAGAACCCCCGGCAGGAGCCTGGATCCACACCGTCGCCCCCGAGGAGGCCCCCGACACCCCCACGATTATCGAGCTCGAGTTCGAGAAGGGTGTCCCCGTGGCCCTCAACGGCGAGAAGATGGATGGTGTCTCGCTCATCAACAAGCTCAACGAGATCGCCGGCGCCAACGGCGTCGGTCGCATCGACCACGTGGAGGACCGCCTGGTCGGCATCAAGAGCCGCGAGACCTACGAATGCCCCGCCGCAGTCGTCATCATCGCCGCCCACAAGGCCATCGAGGCCATGACCCTCCAGCGCGAGGTCCTCGACTTCAAGAAGGACATCGAGAAGAAGTTCTGCCGCATGGTCTACGACGGACAGTGGTTCGGCGGACTCCGCGAGCCCATCAACGCCTTCATCGACAAGACCCAGGAGTTCGTCGCCGGTACCGTCCGCATGAAGCTCTACAAGGGTTCCTGCACCGTCATCGGCCGCAAGTCCCCCTACTCCCTGTACGACACCGGCCTCGCCACCTACTCCAAAGACACCGAGGACACCTTCGACCACAAGGCCGCGATGGGATTCATCTACGTCTGGGGACTCCCCGACTCCACCGCCGCCAAGGCCCACGGGAAGAAGTGATCCCGATGGCAGGAAAGGCCCTCTGGTCCGGACGTTTCGCCGAAGGCATGGACGACTCCACCCTCGCGTTCACATCGTCGCTCGATGTGGATTCCGTCATGGCGTTCTACGACGTCATGGGGTCCCTCGCCCACGTCCGTATGCTCAAGCAGTGCCGCATCATCGACGCGGACGACGCTGACTCCATCACCAGGGGCCTCATCGAGATTGCCGGCCAGCTGCAGGACGGGACCTTCAAATGGGACGAGAGCCTCGAGGATGTCCACACCAACGTGGAGAACACCCTCACGAACATGATCGGCAAGGCCGGCGGACGCCTGCACACCGCGAGGAGCAGGAACGACCAGGTGGCTACCGACTACCGCATGTGGCTCCGCGACGCCGCCCTCGAAGCCGTGGAGGCCGTCGACCGCCTCATCAAGGCTCTCCAAACCGTGGCCGCCAAGCACCGCGACACCATAATGCCCGGTTTCACCCACATGCAGCACGCACAGCCCGTGACCCTGTCCCACCACCTCATGGCCCACGCCTTCCGCTTCGGCCGCGACGGCGACAGGTTCCTCGATGCACTCAACCGCATGGACCGCTGCCCGCTCGGATCCGCCGCCCTCGCCGGCACCACGTACCCCATCGACCGCAAGACCACCGCCTCCCTCCTCGGTTTCAAGGAGCCCACCGAGAACTCCATGGATTCCGTCGGAAGCCGCGACTTCGTATGCGAGCTCTCGTTCGACACCGCGATGACCGCCGTCGACCTCTCCTCCATCTGCGAGGAGCTCATCTACTGGAACTCCCAGCCCTTCGGCTTCATCGAGATGGATGACAAGTACAGCACTGGCTCGTCCATCATGCCCCAGAAGAAGAACCCCGATATCGCGGAGCTCGTCCGCGGTAAGACCGGGGCCGCCGTGGGTTCCCTCGTGAACATAATGGTGACCATGAAGGGTCTCCCGCTGTCCTACAACCGCGACCTTCAGGAGGACAAGCACGCCCTCATGAGCTCGATCGTCAGCGTCACCGAGTGCGCGGACATGCTCGCCAAGGTGGTCTCCACCATGAAGGTCGACGAGAACCGCATGCTGAAATCCACCAACGACGGGTTCATCAACGCCACCGACCTGGCGGATTACCTCGTGACCAAGGGACTCCCCTTCAGGGACGCCCATGCGGTCGTCGGCGAGACCGTCAGATACTGCATCGAGAACAGGAAGACCCTGGACAGCCTCACCCTCGAGGAGTTCCACAGGTTCTCCGACCTCATCGACGAGGACGTCTTCCAGGCCATCTCGGTGAGGACCTGCGTCGAGCGCAGGGATTCCTACGGCGGCACGTCCCTCGCCTCCGGCGATGTGGAGTCGGTCCTCTCGGAGTCAGCCCTCATGGCCCGCGAGGACGCCGTCCGCACCAAAAAGCAGCTCATCGCGAACTGCTGGAAGGAACTGCTCGGACAGCGATTGCCCGTGATCTGAACGGTCTGGCACCGTTCTATAAACGATAAAAACAAAGGAACGGGGTTTCCCCCGTTCCCTCATCTCTTCTTGGGGTTTATGTCGAAGGTGATGGCATCGTCCTCGCTGTAGTCGAACTGGATGCCGGCCTCGGCGAGGACCGATTTGACATGATTGGAGAGGAGACCGAGATCCACGAGCTTGGCGTTGTAGCTCTGGATGTAGAACTCCTTCCTGTCCATTGGGAAGACGATGCGGACCCTGGCCTTGCGGAGGTATCCTTCGGGCTTGCGGTCCCTCTCGAGGTCCTCGAGGTTGAGACGTACGATCATCTCCATCTCCTCTTCCTCGGGCATCTGATCGACGGCCTGCAGGGAGAACTTGAGGATGTCCTCGAATACGGGTGCGAGGTCCTTGTAGCTGCTGCTACCCTTAAGGACGAAGTGGATGCTGTTCTTGGCCATGCTCCCCCCTACCGTGGAACCCCCTTATAACGCTACGCGTACACGCGGAGATTTATACTGTCAGCCGATGGGTGGAACCACATGAGAACAGCATTAACAATCGCTGGTTCCGATTCCGTGGCCGGGGCGGGAGCCCAGGCCGACATAAAGGCCATGGCGGCCCTCGGAGTCCACTGCGCCAGCGTCATCACCGCAGTGACCGCACAGAACACCCGGGAGGTGAAAGCGGTCCACCAGGTACCTGTTGATATGGTATCTGCACAGCTCGAAGCCGTGGTGTCCGACCTAGACATCAAGGCGGCCAAGACAGGCATGCTCTACGACCCCGAGACCGTCCGCGTGGTCGCGGATTTCGTCGAGGATTACGACTTCCCCCTCGTCGTCGACCCGGTCATGGTAGCCACCGTCGGTGACGACCTCTACAGGGGGGACTACGTCCGTGCCCTCAAACGCGATCTGATACCCATGTGCGCCCTCATCACCCCCAACAGGGACGAGGCGGAGGAGCTAGTGGGTTTCGACATCCGTACGGAGGACGACGCGATAGAGGCATGCGAGCTCATCGGGAAGGACGGGACGTGCGTCCTCCTGAAGGGCGGCCACTTCGAAGGCAAGACCGTCACCGACTATCTGTACCTCTCATCCGGGATCACGAAGATCAAGAACCCGCGCCTCAAGGGACGCTCGGGCCACGGATCGGGATGCGCGCTATCCGCGTTCATCACCGCCAACATGGCCAACGGGCTGGACCTCGTCACCAGTGTGACCGAGGCACGCAAGATGATCCAGAAGGCCATAGAGACGCAGTACGCCATCGGCAAGGGCGTCCCCGTAGTCAACACCAAGATCTCCCTGACGAAGAAGGAGGACGGGGACATGGTGAATGTCCTCAGAGACCTCGATGCGGCCCTCACGAAGGTACCCCGCATCATGCCCGCGGACCTCGTCCCCAAGGAAGGCATGAACATCGCCTATGCGATCAAATCCCCCAAGGGTCCCGAGGACATCGCAGGGGTGGACAAGCGCATCTTCGTCCGCAACGGAACGGTGTCCAAGGGAGGCAGTGCCAAGTTCGGTTCAGCCGAGCACCTTTCGTTCGTCCTCCTGGAGGTCATGAAGACCAACCCCGACATGCGCTGCGTGGCCTACTTCGCCGGCGATTCCGCCCTCGAGAGGGACATGAAGACCGCAGGATTCAAGGTCCTCATCGTCAAGGGCAAGATGAACGAGGGTGCTGTCGCTAGCACCATCAGGGCAGCCCTGGATACATCTTCACAGTTCCCCGACGTGATCATCTTCCGCAGCAAGTTCGATGCGGTCTACCTGTTCGGAAAAGGTCCCCGCGACGTCGTGAACAAGATGGATCTTTCCATGTGAGCCAGCGGAGGGTTTTCCCTCCCTGGTACATATTCATGGGAATCCGTTGGAAAACAATTAACTCAAATAACATTGTATATATTATATACTTTGAATCTATGTAGAAACATAGACAAAGTTCAGGCGAGAGCCGGGGGTCACCCTGCCAGGAATGGCGCTAAACTAGGGGACCTGCCGACGGCTTACTCCGCAATTAGAACTTGCAAAAACGGGGAAACCCGGGCATCACGCCCGGGTAAATGATTTGAATCACTCGATAGAGACGATCTTGATCACGAAGAAGAGCGGCATGTTGTTGATAAGAGCCGAACTCTTCATGAGGAGACTGCCGCTGACGGCGCCGTTGCTGACGTTCTCGGCACCGATAACGGTCGATCCGGAGTATCCGGGAAGGGTGAAGGATTCGATGGCGGTGTAGGTGACTCCGCCCTCCTCATAGGTGTAGGACTCTCCCTTCTCGTTCTTCGCAAGGACCGCTCCGCTGATCTCAAGGTCGTAGGTGACACTGTCGCTGTCGATGACGAAGTTGGAGGTCTTGTAGGTGATTCCATCGATCTCGGCAGTAAGGACATCGGTGTTCTTCATGGTGTAAGAGACGGTGTAAAGACCGGTCTGTTCGTCATAGATTGCGCTGTATGTCCACTTGTAGGTGTCGAGTCCGTCGGTGGAAGAGACCTTGTAGTTGTTCTGGGCCTCGATAGAGGTAAGACCAACGACCGTGTATGTGTCAGGGGTGCTGTATGCCTGGTCGGCAGGAATCGCTACACGGATCTTGTCTCCGACCTCGTGTCCGTACAGAGCATCGCTGAACATAGCGAGAACGGTGGGCTTCGACATGTCGACGGTAAGGGTGCTGCTGTTGAAGGAGTAGGTGGAGGTGTAACGGTACTTGTCGTTGTCATCGATGGAGGACACGGTGGTCTGGAAAATCGCACCGCCATCATCGTAGTAACCGTAGAGGGAACCGGTGTAGTCCACCTCGACGGAAGAAGAGGAAGTCACTTTTTCTCCATCGTCCCCGACGACGTGGTCGGAGATGAAGATGCCGATCGCTAAGATGCAGGCAGCGAGGAGAATCACTGAGAAGAACAAAGTGATAGGCTCCCTCTGCTTCTGCTTAACCGGTGTTTCGTCAGCCATGGGATCAGCCCTCAATCTAACCTTTTTTATTTATAACTTGACGCGCGTTTTAAGGGACAACAGAATAGTTCTGCTGACTGGATTGGTTAACTATGCACTCAGACACATTCTCGATGATGACCGCCACACGCAAGAAGAGACCCCTCGTCGTACACGTCACCAACATCGTGACCGTGAACGACTGTGCGAACGTCTGCATAGCGGCCGGCGGGTCCCCCTGCATGTCAACCGAGGCCTCTGATGCATCCGACCTCGTGAAGATCGCGGATGCCGTCGTCGTCAACATAGGCACTCCGGACAGGGACGTCATCGGCGATGCCCTCTTCGCGGCCGCCAAGACTGCCGCAGACCTGGGCAAACCGCTGGTCCTGGACCCCGCCGGATGCGGTGCTTCCGGATTGAGGACGGAGATTACGAAGAGGATCATCGACGAGTGCATATCGCAATCCCCCGAGACGTGCATCATCAAAGGCAACGCCGGGGAGATAGGGTTCCTTTCCGGGATCGGAGGCTCTGTGAGAGGCGTGGATTCCGCAGGAGCCAGGGATGCTAAAGCTTCCACACTCGACCTAGCCCGTTCCCTGGGATGCGTGGTGTCGTGCACCGGCCCCACGGACTACGTTTCCGATGGCAAGGAAGTACTCGTCCTGAACCGCGGGACGCCCATGGAGGAGACCGTATCGGGCACCGGATGCATGGTGTCCTCCGTCACCGGATGCTATGCCGGCGCATGCGGGGTCTCTATCGGTTCCGCCGCCGCTGCCATCACCGTGTTCAACATCGCGGCGGAGAAGGCCGCTTCGATTTCCTTCGGTCCTGGCACGTTCCGTATAAATCTTATGGATTCCATACACTGCCTATCCGAGGATGATTTCTGATGTTCGAACTCTACGCGGTCACCGACAGGAACATGTTAGGGGATATGAGCGAGGCCGAGGCCGCAAGGCTCTGCTATGAGGGCGGGGCCGACGTCGTACAGCTCCGTCTCAAGGACTGTGACGCCGCCGAGATGCTCCGCATCGCGAAGGAGATCCAGAACATCGCGTTCGAGATGAGCAAGTTCTTCATCGTCAACGACAGGGTCGACATCGCAGTTCTCGCTGGGGCCGACGGAGTACACCTCGGACAGAAGGACATCCCCGTCGCGGAAGCCAGGCGCATCTGCGGGGACGAGATGATCATCGGTGCCTCCGTGAACAACGCCGAACAGGCCCGTAAGGCGGTGGACGACGGTGCGGATTACGTCGCCGTCGGTGCGGTGTTCGCCACATCCACCAAACCGGATGCCGTCCAGGGAGTCGGCCTCGATGCCGTGTTCGATGTGAAACGCGAGGTCGGGGACGAGGTCCCCATCGTCGCCATAGGCGGAATCAACCGCGGCAACCTGGAACACGTCCTTGAAGCGGGGGCCGACTGCATCGCGGTGGTATCCGCGATCATGGCCCAGCCTGACAAGAAGGCCGCGGCCAAGGAACTCAAGACGATGGTCCTCAACTGGAACCGCGTCCACCGTTACAATTGATCAGAGCATCCCGAGTTCGCCGGTTATCTTATCGAGGACGGACTGTTTCTCGGGACCGAGCCCCATGCACGTGACGGTACCGGGATCCACCTCGGTGCGGCCGGCATCGGCCACAACGGCACTGATTATCCCCTGGGCATCGGCGATGGCCTTGTACTGGAAGAGCTCCTCCTTGTTGGGGACCTTCAGACACACGACCTTCTGTCCCCATGAGTCCCATTCGGAGAACTGGGAGGGATGCTTCCTGTATGCCTGGATCGCACAGGAAACTGCAGCATGACAGGCCTGTGCCGCGGTCTTGCCCTTGGACATCTTGACGTCCTGACGGACGAGCACCACGACCTTGTATTCGTCATCCCTGGAGAAGAGACCCATACGACTCCAACCCCTTCGCAATATAATAAAGGGTGGGGCAGGAAACTTACTGTTGTGTTATGGCCGATCGAGCATTCACCAACACGCTGGTGAACTATGCACGGACCAACACGCTGGTAACCTATAATCCATCAACACGGAGGTCACCTATCCCGTCACCAACACGCTGGTAAACTATGCACGGACCAACACGCTGGTAACCTACAATCCGTCAACACGGAGGTCACCTATCCCGTCACCAACACGCTGGTGAACTATGATGATAGAACCACTAGTGAAGAACATTGGATTCATCCCATGTCCGTCGAGAATCCATGCCAGGTATAACAAATCCCCTTATAACCGATGAACATTCCCCATTCATGGCATTTAGTCGGGAATCCAAACCGCGCACACCGGAAGCCCTCATCCGCGAGGGCGACAAGCTGCGCTTGGGTGCCGACGGAAAGCAATCCTTCGAGGAGGCCTTCTACTGTTACAAGAAGGCCGCTGCGAAGGGAGACCCCCATGCCATGTATCTTCTGGGCACCATGTACGAGGCGGGCCACGGCACCAACCAATCCTACAAGGACGCATACAAGTGGTACGACCGTTCCGCCCTCAAGGAGGACAGAGACGGCAGGGCAGCCCTTGGATTCCTGTACGAGGCAGGG